>Ga0214919_10012511_pt1 | contig 10422 bp, 7 predicted proteins | sample LL1503_MetaG_FD_177994 | JGI IMG/M metagenome (GOLD analysis project Ga0214919, IMG submission 177994) | Freshwater microbial communities from Lake Lanier, Atlanta, Georgia, United States - LL-1503 | ecosystem: Environmental > Aquatic > Freshwater > Lake | place: USA: Georgia | collected 2015-03-15 | reverse complement strand
AAAGTTGAAGTTCGCCGGCAACTCGTACCCCAGCAGCTTTCCCAGGCCAATAGCGATCAGGGAATAGCCGGCGAAATCCGCAAATATCTGGGCCGAATACCCATACAGAAGGATCAGTAGGTCAGCCGACGATCGCCACTGAAAATACGGATAAGCGATCCAGTAGGTCTGCTCCGAAAGGTTGTCCGCAATGACCGACTTGAGGAAATATCCGACCGTCAGGAGTCTGAATGCGCCCAGGTAGTCGATATCGCGGAATCGCTTGGGACCGACCTGCGGGTAGAAGCTTTTGGCCTTAATGATCGGGCCGGCGATCAACTGAGGAAAGAACACCAGGTACAAGAGGGTCTCGCCCAGATATTTGACGACGCTGCTTTGCTTTTCGGCAGAAAACGCGTTATTGCCACGGTAGACATCGACTAGCAGGCTGATGCCGTGGAAGGAATAGAAGGAAATTCCTATCGGCAGCGGGGCGAGCAATAGCCACCCGCCCAGGCTGTTGGGTGAATGGCTGGTCAGGTCGACAATGTGCGGTAGGACCAGAAACTTGTATTTGAAGAAACCCAGCATGGCCAGGTTGGCCGCAACGCCGATGGTTGCGTACTGTTTGGCGTTGCGTGGGTTATCGGTCGTGAGCACACCGTAACTCGACACGCCGGTGATGAACCATGAAGTCAGGAACACCGCCAGCAATGCCGGCGCTTCCCAAGCGTAGAAAAACAGCGACGCCGCGATCAGGATAAAAACCTGGACGCGGCCCGAGCGCGCCAGGTAATACGCGGTAAAGGCAATTGCAAAAAATGCAAGAAAGACCGTGTCGGTGTAGTTCACGATGAGTGGGCGATGGAAGCCATGCGATGCCGGCTATGCGGCCTGAGACAAAGGTTGCCTTGTGGACATCAACAGCGGCAACTGCCTTTGCACCGCACTCACGAACGCCGGTTGGAACCCGGCAGCCTGCGCCACCGGCTGTGCCAACAGCGCCTCCACCTGCGACACGATGAAGTCCGCCTTCAGGTCCAGCAGCGACTGGAAAGGCACGCCAAAACGTTCGGCCAACGCGCGCACCTTGCCCTTGCCCAGCGTGTAGTCGATGGCCACGGCTGGCAGCTCAAGCCCCAGCGCAAACACCAGCGCGTGAAAACGCATGGTCAGCGCCACGTCGGCCTTGCGGAACTCGGCGGCATAAAACAACGGGCCCATCTCGCGCCCCAGCAGCGACAAGTCCAGGCGTGGCGCCAGTTGTGCGTGGCCGCGGAACAACCGGCGGTAGAACCAGCGGTCGTCGTCGCCGAAATGGTTGGTGCACATCGGCAACGGGCGGATGACCAGGTCCGGATGGCGCTGCACCAGCGTGTTCAGCGCGCCGATGACTTCGGCCTCGTAGGCCTTGCTGGCGGATGCGCTGTCGGCGTCCTTCATGTCGCGTGCATATTGCTTGTGCGGAAAGTCGCGCAGGCCCAGCAGCAGCACCCGGTGCGCCGGGTCGCGCTCCCCCTGCAGCCGGCTGCGCTCCTGCGCCAGCCAGGTGAAGGCCGGGTCCTCGGCCACTGCGTCCAGCGCGGAGGCGGTCACGCCCAGTTCCTGCGCCAGCTTGGGCGCCTTGTCGTCGCGGTAGATGCGCAGGCTGGCCATGTCAAGGATGCGCTGTAGCGATGCGTTCTGCCATTCCTCGCCCAGCGGCCCCACGCCGCAGCCCGCCACCAGGGTCGGAACCCCGCGGCTGCGCGCAATGGCGAACAGCGCCTCCATGTCGGCCAGCACGCCAAGGCCCATCAGTGGGCCGCCGCCGAACACCAGCAGGTCGGTGTCCCTGACCCGCTGCGCCGCTTCGTCGGGGTTGACGATGCGCGCGCCCTTCAGTTCGGGCATCTGGCGTCGCGTCATGTGCGTGATGTAGGGGTGCAGGGCCACCACCGTCAGGGCGATAGGCCCCAGCGCCGCCTGTAGCGCATGCACCACGCCGCCCAGAATGGCCTTGTCGCCCAGCGTCTCGGTGCCGTACCAGCCGCACACCATCACGCGGCGCGCGCCCGGGTCCACCTCGGCCGTGTTGCGGCCAGACTGCGGTTCTGGCACATAGACGGTGTCGGCCCGGGCCTTGAGCGCGGCAATGCGCGCATCGAAACGCTGGCGCCCGCGCATGCGGCCTATCACGCTCTCGCCGCGCAGCTGGTCCACCAGAACGCCGGTGTGGGTTCTCTCGACGAGCTTGAAGGCGATGCGCTTGAGCTGCTGCTCGCGCGGCAAGATGCCGACGTAGTCGTGGTGGCAGCTGTCGCATTTGGTGGCGATGATCTCGCGCAGATGGTCCTCGGCGCCGAAGTAGGCCGCCTCGCTGTCGTCCGCGGCAATCATCCCCAGGCGCTTGCTCTGCACCGCGCAGTACAGCAACTCGCCCTTGGACGTGATGGTGGCGCCGCGGTGCTGCCAGTCGCAGCCGGCCTTGCGCGGTGCGTCCTCGATCATCTGACCGATCAGCGAGCGATAGAAAAAGCTCTGCTGGGCGTTAGGCTCGTAGTGGGCTATCAGGCCTTCCAGAAACTCGACCACGTGGTACTTTTCCTCGAAGCTCAGCGCATAGGGTTCGAGCAGGTTCTCGGTGTACAGGCGCTGGTGCGGCACGCCGAGGCGGTATTTGATGTAAAGCCCCTTGTCCTTGCAATACTCCAGCAGGTCGTGCAGGCCGTACACGTTCTCGCGGATGATGGTGCAGCCTATGCGCACGCTTTTCACCAGCGGCGACTGCTGGATGAAGTCGATCACGTACTGCGCACGGCGAAAGTTGCCGGGCTTGCCGCGCACCCGGTCGTGCACCGCGCCGCAACCGTCCAGCGACACCATCACGTCGAGCTTGCCGCCGTGTTTCTTGACCACCTCGCCCACCTCGCCTATGCGTGCTATGACGTCCTTGTATTTGTAGGCGTTGGTGATCAGCGATATGTTCTGCAGCTTGGGCAGTTCCTCGAACAGCACCGCCGCCAGTTCACCCAGGTCCTTGCGCAAGGTCGGTTCGCCACCGTTCAGGCCCACGCCGGTCACCTCGCTGTACAGCGGGTTGTGCAGGCCGCGGCGCAGGGCCTCGGGCGTGATGTCGTCCGATTGCTTGTTCTCCCAGATGCGGCACATCTGGCACTTGGAGTTGCAGATATCGATGACCGGGAACTGCAGCACCTTCGGCTTTTCGAGCGCAAACGGCCGGCCTTTTGCCATGTACATGAGCGTCGTATAGGCGGACTTGAGCGTCATAGCGTGTCTTTCGATAGGTGGCGCCTACACCTTGCATGCGAGGCCAGAACCATGTTCAAGTAGGCCCACGGCTGATGCTTGGTTGCTTACTTGGCAACCTGACGCTTCACGGCGTAGATGCAAATGCCAGAAGCCAAGCCAAGATATTCAAGACAACGACGGAATGGAGTCAGCACCACATCGGCGATGCTTGCGATGACCTTACTGAACCTCCCGTGTCGCAGGTTGAGCACCATATCCCGCATCTTGGGCAGGGGCATATTGGCCCAGTAAACCGGGTGACCCAGCCGATAACAGGTGCTTTCAAGCGGGAACAGCGAATTTCGCTTCAGCAGCATCGAGAGGTTGGAAATTCTGAAACCAAATAGATGCCGAGGCGGATCCACGGCGAAGGGTCTTCTCGCCAGCAGCGAGAAGAAGGATGATGGCGCGAAGGACTTCTTATAGAGCGCTAGGTAGAACTTCGCCGTTCCCGGTCTGAACAGGATCTCGATACCGGCGTTGTTGTCGGTTTCTATGACGAGAATCCCGCCTTCATTCAGGCAGTTCTCGACCTGCTGTATCAGCAGACCGGGATTCGGCGCGTGCTCTATGACGTGCCTGAGGAAGATCAAGTCGAACTTTGTAGTGTTGCTCTTGAAGAACTGATCGGCGCTCATTTCGATGATGTGGGGTAGTTTCAGAACGGTCCTGGCAAAGTTGACTGAAACTGGATCTTGTTCCAAGAACGTGACGGCAAAACCGGCTTCTGAAAAGCCTTTTGCGTAGTAGCCTAGGCCGCCGCCGACATCCAGAAGCGTGGAATGGCCATGGACTTTGGTGTACTTTTTCAACGAGGCAACATAGCGATGGATCGCTACCCGTATGCTTGCCATTTTGGTTGCGTCATATGTGTCCGTAAGCTCGTAGTACATGCCGTTGTAGTACGCTGAAATCGTCGCGGAATCTGGCTGAGGATCGACGAAAGTCAGGTCACAAGCCGGACAGCGCTTTATGTCCCAGTCGTTCTTCAAGTTTTTCATGATGAGCAAAGGCGTTATGGTTTCATTGCATACATAGCATTTCATGTGCGCTGCTCTATTCATGGTTTGGTTTTTGGCGGAATAAGAAGAGGGATATAAGACTGGCATAGACCATCCGTTCAACCTGGTGACCTGATGAAAAAGAGCGCGCGCGTTTTGATCCGGAACATGTGTCGCGTGGATGGCTGTACTAGGTCAAACAGGTAGTAGGCGCTTGTCATCGCAATCAAGGTGGACCAGGCCGCACCGATCGGCCCGAAGGGGGGAATCAGGATCAGATTCAGCGCGATACTGACAACCAGGCCGAGGAGGCTGCGCTGCAGGCTGAGCATCAATTTACGTTCAGCCAGAAGCCAACTGCCGGACACGGTTCCGAATCCGACCAGCAAGCCGCACCAGATATGAATACTGAGCACGGGCGCCGCTGCGCCATAGGACTTGCCGTATAGCATCATCACCAAAGGCTCTGATAAAAGAGTCGCGGAGATGCCGGCAAGATATGCAATTGCTACCAGCGCGATCATGAGTCGGCTGATTTGCGCATAGTACAGAGCCGTGTTCGATCGACTCTGGACAATTTTTGGAAATGCCGAAGCCGCCAAGCTTACTGGAATGAAGTTCCACGCCTCGGACAGTCGGGTAGCAGCGGCATAGATACCGACATCGATTGCGCCGCGCATGGATTCCAGCATCAATTGCCCGGAGCGCATGAAAAACAGCACGCTGAACGCCGCGAAAATATCCGGCCAGGTTTCGCGCAAGAATCCAAGGCCCAAGCGCCACTCGGGCCGCGCGCGGATCGTCAGGCCATACTGCTGATACGCCCAGAACAAAGACACCGCGTTCATTGCGTATTCGAGTGCTATTGCGGCGGCAAAGGCTTGCAATCCAGCGTCCGCCATTAGCATGGCCAGCTTCACCCCGGTAGTGAGAAAAAAAGCCGAACTCCGGGCAAGTGCGGCGATCCGCGAACGGCTTTGCGACTGGAAATAGTGGTCGACACAGTCGAACGGAGAAGCAACAATCGAGATGCCTACGAGTGTCACGACAAGCGTATGGTGGTCGTTCTGCGTCAGGCCGGACAACGAAATGGCCGATAAATATAGGATGAGCGCAGAGGTGAATCTGAAGGCAAAAACGGTAGTGACGATCGCTGCCTGGCGCTCCGGTTTCCCCTGATGCTCCACAAGTTCACGTACCACCATGCGATTGAAACCGAGGGCAGCTACGACAGCCAGAAGGCCCGTCAGCGCCTGGCTATAGTTGAGCAAACCGTAGTCCGATGGACCGAGGTGGCGCGCGATCCAAATGCCGACAAACATGCCGGCCAACATGCGGATGACCTGTTCGCCCATGATCCATCCGGCGTTACGCAATACCTGCCGCAGTCCCGTTGAAAGCTGAAAAAGTCTTGGCATAAGGCTAAAGCTTGGGAAGGTAGCGCAGCAATAGCTGCTCATACTGTCCCGCCACGTGGTCCCAGGTGAACTCTTGCGCATAGCGGCTCAAACTCGCCTGGCGCATGCGGGCCACGCGGGTGGGCGCCCCCATCAGCATGCCCAGCCGTTCCGAGAAGGAGCCCGCATCGTTGAAGAACACCGCCCCTTCCTGCACCACCCAGCGGTTGTAGGGGTTGTCGTGGGCGATCACCGCGTTGCCAGCGGCCAACGCCTCCACTAGCGAGGGGTTGGTGCCACCTACCGTGTGGCCGTGGACATAGGCGAAGCTATGGAAACGCAGCGCCTGCACGACCTGCTTGTCGTAGATGGCGCCGAGGAAGACCACTTCGGGGCCCGCCGCGTCCATGACCTGTCGGTGGTACGCGTTGGCTTGGGGCTCGAAGCTGCCCAGGATGGCCAGCTTCATGTCGCGGAGCTTGCTGGAAAAGCCGCGCACCATTTCCAGAATCGAGTTCTCAGAAATAGGCCGCGCGATCAGCGACAGGTAGCGGCCTGGCTGCAGCCCCAGGCGCTGCACCGGCGCGGGCGGCGGGCTGACCACTGGGTCGGCACCATAGGTCAGCGTGGTGATCTTGCGCGGGTGCGCACGCGTGCGCAGGTGTTTTTCTATCTCGGGATGATCCGCTATCAGGTGGTTTCCCACGTAGCAGGCGATGCGCTCGTTGATGTACAGAATGGCCTGCTTGGCAAAGCCCCAGCGCGCGCGCGACCACTCGATACCGTCCATGTTGATCACGTTCGGTATGCCCTTGAGCCGCTGCAAGGTATTGAAGATGGCGGTGTTGTAGCCAAAGGTCAGGCACAAGTCGCGGAACTTCGACGCATGGCGTATGGCAATCCAGTCGAACTTCGAGGTTCCTTTCCAGCCGAGCAGGTGCATGGGAATCAGGACGCGCTCGATGCCGTTCCATCGGTCCTCGATCACCGCGCCGGTGCCGGGCACCTGACAGTACACAATAACCCGCCAGCCCCGGCTCACAAGATAAAGGCCGATGTTCTCCGCCGCCGTCTCAAAGCCGCCGTAGTTGGCCGGCACACCGTGCGTGCCCAGTATGCGCACGGTCTTAGCCGTCATGCCGCGGCCCGTTCGGGCACCAGGGCCGGCCGGCTCAGCTCGTCTATCAGAAGCTTTGTCTGGCGTATGTTGGCCCGCCCCGAGGCACCGAACACGATCGATTCGATGTGCGGCTGGCCGCAGACGTAGGCAATGGCCTCGCGCGGCGATAGGGCGCCCGAGGCCAGAACCGACATGGCGATGGGGCGGAAGCGGCGCGTGGCGATAGCGGCTTCGTAGGCGGCTAAGCCGCCGCACATGCGAAACCCGATCTTGTTGATGTTGCTGCACACGATAGGGTTGTGCACGCCTTGCTCTTCCAGCACGTCCAGCAGCATCGGCGTGTTCATGGTGATGTAGCCGGGTTCGGCGCCATAGGCTTGCTTGACATGGTCGTGAAAGGTGCGAAAGGCACGTTTCATGCCCAGCCCCAGTAACAGATCGGTGACCACGTTCTGGATAAAGATCACCGGCGTGGACAGGCCCTGGAACATCTTCATTTCGGCGTCTATCAGTAGCCGCATGATGGCGTCCACGTCGCGCCCAGCCAGCGCGACCCCGCCCTTGAGCATGGCGCCGATGGCGCCGTCCTCAGGCAGGAACTTGCGCAGCGCGCCAATCATGCCGTGGTCGGTCACGGCGTTGGCGTACTTGTGCGCGTACGGCATACAGGGGTAAAACTTGTAGCCGGGGTACTTGCCAGGGTGGGCGCGGAAGTGGTCGCAGATCTGGGCCACCCGATCGTGGGTGGTGCACATGAAGGTACGGATACCTTCCTGGTAGGCGGCATCCAGCACGTCGATCACCGCTTGCAAATCCTGAAAGCGGATCTGCTGCGCGCGTGCCTTTTCCTCCGACATGTGGTTCACGCCAAAAAACTGGTTGTCGCCGAAAAGAACTCTGTCCATGAGATCGTCGCCCCGTTGTTTATGAGTCATGCGCCCATCAGGCGCGCGAGCAGGCCTGGGCGGTGCGCGGGGACCGGTGCCGCCGCGGTGCCACCGGCCAAAATCATGGCCACCATCCGGTCAGTCTCCAGGGCCGTGCCGAATGCGTTGTGACCGTTCAGGCGCTTTGTCAGGATGCTTTGAACAAAGTAGTCGATCTGCGCCGAATACTCTTCGCCCCGAAGGTAAAACCACACCGGATCGGTCAGGTCGGTGGTGTACCGCACATTCCAGCCCACCTGCATGTCGGGCAGTGCGGCGTGCGGTTCACGCAGGTAGATCTGGCACTCCTGGCGGTCGGCCACCATCCGGCCATTGGTTCCCCACACCGATAGCCGGGTCGACATTTTGCGAAAACTCTCGTCGCTCCAGTTGACGCTTAACTGGCCGCTGGCCCCGCCGTCGTAATGCATGGTGCAGTAAATTTCGTCCTCTACATCCCGCGAATACACGCTGTGGCGCACGACGCCCGACACCGAACTCGGCATGCCGGTGACAAAGTTGACCAGGTCAATAGCATGGCAGGCGTAGTCGTATAGGGCGCCGCCGCCCTGGCCCTTGGACGAGCGCCAGGTCAGACCCTGCGGGCGCAGCACTACGGGGCCATAGGCTTCGGCGCGCACGTGGTGTACTGTGCCCAAAGCGTCGGATCCCACGATACGCGCCGCCTCCTGAAAGGCGCCTACAAAGCGGTAGTGATATCCCACTTGGGTGACCAGACGCTTGCTCTGCGCCAGCGCGTGCAGGCGGTTGCCGTCCGCCAGTTCGAGCACAAAGGGCTTTTCGCAGAACACATGCAAACCGCGGTCGAGCGCCTTTTGCACCATGGACGCATGCAGCTTCGATGGTGTGGCTATCAATACGGCGTCGATCTGCTCCTGCGCCAGCAGCGCGTCGTAGTCGGTGTAGCATTTCAACTCGGCGTTCTTGGCGATCACGTCGGTCAGGTAGGCCGTCGCGTCGCACGCGGCCACCAGTTCCACATCGGGGTGCGTTCGCACCACGGCCAGATGGGAAAGCCCCATCTTTCCCAAGCCGACTACGGCTAAACGCAAGCGCTTCGATCCCAACGAATTGCCACTACCGGATGTCATGGCGCGAGCCTTATGGATAAGTAATGCATGGCAACATTTCTATTGCTGTGCTAGTTGTTTGATTAATCCGACCAACTTGTGGTCATGCTCTTCCTGGCTGAAAACTGCGGCCTGACGGACCCGACCAGCGTCGCCGAGGGACCGCCTGAGGCCCGGTTCCTGCACCAGTCGGATAATCGCGCCGGCCAGTTCTTCCACGCTACCGGGCTTTACCAGTACGCCGGTTTTCCCGGGCTCTACGATCTCGACCAGTCCACCGTGGGCCGCAGCGATGACGGGCAACCCATAGGCCATTGCCTCAATGGCCACGCGGCCGAAAGGCTCCGGTTCGGTCGAGGGTACGACGGCGATGTCGGATGCGGCCCAGGCCACATCCACCTCGGGCATGAATCCGTGCCAAAGGACCTCGGCCCCTAGACCGGCCGCCTGAATCTGGGCGAGCATGGCGTCACGAAAGTGGGTTTGTCCATCGGCCACGTCACCCACCATCAGGTAGCGTACGCCCCGCACGCCGCGCGATCGGATCAGGGCTGCGGCTTCGATGAGGAGGCCCTGGCCCTTCCAGCGATTGATGCGGCCGACCAGGGTCACCAGGGTCTCGCCAGGCAATACCCCTAGCTTGGCGCGAAAGGCAGCCACTGCCTCAGGCGACGGCGGCACTAGCCTTTCCAGCCCGTTCCATATCACGGAGCTGTTTCCGTCAAGCATTGGCCGGTGGTGCACGATCCAGTTGCGGGTGGCGTGGGAGTTGCACACGCACCACCCGCCGATGAGTTGCAGCATCCAAGGAAACGCGTGGGTAGCCACGCGCGGCGTCACCACGATCTCCCGTACATGCCATAGACGCGGTACGCGGTGCACCAGCGCCCAGACGGCGCCGCCGAGCGTGGCGACCGAGTTAGCGTAGGCCAGCACCACGCGGCGGCCGGCGATGATACGCGTGAGGAAACGGATCGAGGCCAGCATGTCGCAGGCAACGCGGGGTCCGGCCAGCGGCTTCATGAGCTGGCGGCTGAGCTTGCCCACCGGCCCAATGTGCACCTCCATGCCGTCGGCGCGAAGCACATCCACCAGCGGACCGTACAGTGGCAGCGCGACGATGGGCTTGAGGTCGCAGCTGCGCAGGCCGCGCAGCGTCCTGATCAGCGATTTGTCCGCGCCGTAGAGTTCGGCGTCGTGATGGGTAACGAGAATATGGTTCATCGAGTGGTCTGCGCCGAGATGACCGCTGATGCGGATGGGTTAGCGCTGCGGGTCACCGCCGCCAGCAGGTAGCCCGCGGCCAACACCCAGTGCCCACCCGCTAGCCCGCCCATCGAAATCCAGGTGATGAACAGGATGACCAGCGCGCAGGCCTGCAGCAGGCGCGAGGGAGCGGCGATGGCGCGCAGGGTCGATGCTGCTTCGCGGCGTCCTATGCGGTACAGCCAGGCGGCAGCGATCAGGAAAAGCGCGATGGCCATCGGTCCCGCCTTCACCAGCAGATAGGCGTAGCCGTTGTGCAGGATGGGGGCCAGGTTGATGCGCTCGCGCACGCCGGGCGTTCCGGTGCCCATGTTCATGAACAGCCCAAGGTCCACGCTGTGGCCGAAGCCG
>Ga0214919_10012508_pt1 | contig 10423 bp, 6 predicted proteins | sample LL1503_MetaG_FD_177994 | JGI IMG/M metagenome (GOLD analysis project Ga0214919, IMG submission 177994) | Freshwater microbial communities from Lake Lanier, Atlanta, Georgia, United States - LL-1503 | ecosystem: Environmental > Aquatic > Freshwater > Lake | place: USA: Georgia | collected 2015-03-15 | reverse complement strand
TTTTAAAATGAATTTTGAAAATATTTATTTTAAAAAAATAAAATCTTTTACAATTTCAATTCAACTATTTGTTTTAAGCATGTTGTGCCTTTTTCTTGTCAGAAATGCTTTTAAAGTTGACAGTTTGATTCTTAATATTTCGGTTTTGTTTTATTTCCGAGTTTATATATTATTGATTTTTTTATACAGACCTGATTTTCTGAATCGGGCATCTAGTAGAATTTCATTTACCAATTTGTTTAATAACAAATTACCCATTGTAAACGAAGTTGAGTTCTACAATCTTTTTTTTAATCAATGTTATTTCAAGAACAATGAAGCAAATATTCAAGATTTTTCAACCATCATGAATCTTAAAGTAGATGATATAAGCTATTTTGTAAGCCAAAAATATGGATGCACCTTCGACGATTTGGTTCATAAAAATAGAATTCAATATTTCGTAGATATTATAAAAGATCCCCAATATCAAAATTTTACCATTGAAGCCTTGTCTAAGGAGATTGGTTATACTTCGAGAAGTTCCTTCTACAAACCCTTTAAAAGGTTTCATGGAGGTAATCCATCTGACCTCATTGACGTGCATGTAGATTAAAGTATTTAATTTATATATTTAATCTATTGATTATCAGTGTCTAAATAATATAGACACTGATTTTTTTTTATGTACAACTCAAATTTTGATTGATTTTTTTTGAAAAGTAATATTTGTATAAATATTCTACTATTTATGCAATTGGCTTCGCGACTTCTTTTATTTTTAAATAAATTAATATCCCCTAGAGAAGAGTCGATCTATCTATTCGAGCATCATTTTTTCGATCTAAAATATTATTTGAATCCAATCGCTTCTGAGCAAAATTTTGCCCAACAACTTAATATAACTGTTGAAAAGCTCAATCTGATTTCACAATACTATTATAACAATTCATTTGAATTTCTTATCAATGAGAAAAGGTATCAGTATTTTTTAAAAGAGATGCAAAATCCTTTAAATGCAAACCTTTCTGTTCATTCAATTTTGAATTTATGTGGTTTTGGTAGTAGTTCCTGTTTTGTGGATTTTATCGACAGTAGAAATAAAATTTTATATGCTGCTAGTTAAGTTAAATGGCAATTAAATTTTCTGATGGCATCTGAATTTTTATTAGTAGAAGATTTATTAAATCAATAATAATAATAATAATATGGTTTATTTAGCTAGTCTTTTCGTTCGTTTTGGCAATCAAAAGGCTGAACTACTATTTACTTTTTTATTGTTTAATATATCATGTTTTGCTCAAATAAATTCACCTTATGCAGTGAACATTGCCGGCAATCAGGTAACCAAAGGCAATTATGCTATTGAGTGGAGTGTAGGTGAATCTGCCGCTACTAATATTATGGACAACAGTGATCGATATGTTTTTACCAATGGACTTTTGCAATACAGCGTTCAAAATCAAGCGGAAACGAATTTGGTTGCATCTTTTTTAACCAATGAAATAAGAATGTATCCCAATCCAGTAAAAAATGAATTGTATATCAACATTCTTCATGCCAGCAAGGGCAATGATCAAATTGAGTTGTTGGATGGAAAGGGAACTAAATTAAAAGAGAAGATCGTGGTGTACAATGGAATGGGCGCACTAGAAATCTGGAACCTAGCAGGCCTCAAAGCAGGACAATATTTTGTAAATATCCGCCACACGCATCCAATAACAGGAAAATTAATAAAGAAGGGCGCATTTAAAATAGTGAAGATTAATTAATGGGGAATGGTGAATGGTGGATGGGGAATGGTGGATGGTGAATGGTGAATGGTGAATGGAGAATGGTTTTTATCCTAAACTTCTAAACTCGAATTTAAAAGCACCAACAAAATGGACGCTCCTCTAAACCCGAATTTAAAAGCGCCAACAAATTTAACACTCAACTAAACTCGAATTTAAAAGCAATAACGAATTTAACGCTCAACTAAACTCGAATTAAAAAGCACCAATAAAATTAATGTTCAACTAAACTCGAATTAAAAAAATACCAACAATAATAAAACTCCTCTAAACCATGCATTTAAAATCTCTACTAAAAACAAACGCCCTTATAATTATAGCCCTACTAGCAGTAAGCTTTTCTGCTTTCGCTCAGGCACCAAATTTATTGAACTACCAAGGGGTTGCAAGAAATGCTGTGGGTAATCCATTACCTAACCAAACGATGAAACTTCGTTTGTCAGTGCATGATTTATTGCCTTCAGGGGCGGTAGTGTATTCTGAAATTCGCCAAATTACTACCAATCTAGGTGGACTGTTTTCTGTACAAATAGGCAGCGCAGGTGCTAGCAGTAGTACTGGAACATTGGGTGGCGTAAACTGGATAGTAGGAAATAAATTTTTACAGGTAGAACTAGATCCAGCATCTAATAATAATTATTTAGACATTGGTACCGTTCAGTTGGTGAGTGTGCCTTATGCATTTGGAGCTGGCAGTGCAGCCACTGTTAAAACAAATGCTAATTTAACTGGGGTGGTAACGAGTGTAGGAAATCAAACATCTATTGCCAATGGAGCTATCTCGAGTGATATGATTGGAACGCTGAATCAATCGAAGGTAGGATTGGGTTCAGTCAATAATACCAGTGACGCAGCAAAACCCATCAGTACACTAACGCAAGCAGCATTGGATTTAAAGGCAAATGTGAGTGATGTTACGAGTGCGTTAGATAATAAAGTAGATAAAGTAGTAGGAAAAAATTTGTCGACCAATGATTACACAACGGATGAAAAGACTAAGCTTTCAACTATTTCAGGAATCAATACAGGAGATCAGGATTTGAGTCTATATGCAACCACTACTTCATTATCAAATAGTTTGGCTAGTAAAGTTGATAAGGTGAATGGCAAAGATTTATCTACCAACGATTTTACCAACACTGAAAAAAATAAATTAGCTTCAATTACAGGAACTAATACGGGTGATCAAATAAATATTACTGGCAATGCAGCTACAGCATCAAAATTAGCAACAACAAAAAATATCAATGGTATTCCATTTGATGGAAGTGCTGATATCACAATTTCTGCAATTGCAAATGCTGGAACTCTAACCGGAACCACATTAAATTCAACAGTTACTGCTTCTAGTTTAACGAGTGTAGGAACTATTTCTTCTGGAACAATTAGTTTAACAACAAATATCAAAACGAGTGGAACCATTACGGCAGGTGCAGTAACTTATCCAAGTACACATGGTACGAGTGGTCAGGTATTAAGTACTACCGGAAGTGGAACGCTTACTTGGACAACAGCTTCTGGTGGAGGAGTATCTTCAATTGGAGCAATCAGTGGTTCTTCAACTGCAAATGGCGGTGGCATTACTGCTGGGGTTTTAAACTTAGCACCTGCTGATGCAACAAATGGAGGTATTGTTACAACAGGAAATCAAACTTTTGCGGGAGCTAAGATTTTTACTGATAATATACAAGTAAATTCAATAAGAATTGGTGCACCTAGTTCTGGATCTGCTAATACAATGCTTGGTGCTTATTCACTTTTATATGGTGCTCCTGGAAGCAATAATACAGCTGTAGGGACAATGTCACTAGCAAGTATAACCAATAGTAATAATGGTGGTAGCCCAGGAGGTAATGACAATACAGCAGTAGGAACAAATGCAATCAGACAGGGAGGTGCTGCCAACGGAAACCGAAATACGGCAGTAGGAAGTGCAGCATTATCGAATGGAAGTGCCCCTAGTGATAATACAGCATTGGGGTATAGTACATTACCAAATGTTACAGGTGGTTCAAATACTGCAGTGGGTAGTTATGCACTATTAACTAATACCAGCGGTACTAATAATACGGCCATTGGTTATGGTGCAGATGTTAGTTCTGGTACATTATCCAATTCAACTGCAATAGGAGGTGGTGCAATTGTCACAGCTAGCAACACCATCCAACTCGGAAATACTAGTGTTACCAATGTAAATACTAGTGGAACTCTTACCGCACGAACGGTTACTTATCCAAATACCCATGGTACGAGTGGTCAGGTATTAAGTACGACAGGAAGTGGAACTTTAACATGGACAACAGTTTCTGGTGGTGGTTCTCAGTGGACAAGTTCTTCTAATAATATTTATTATTCTACAGGTAATGTGGGCATAGGCACCAACTCACCTTCCTCAAAACTTCACTTAGTGGGAGCTGGAGCGAGTGATGATAGAAATAATATGCTTCGTATTGAAAGTAATAACAACGCCTCCCTAACCTTAAAGAACACGAATGCCAATGCGGGTGGAGGCGAATACCAACTTTTTACCTCAAGTAGTAATAGCAACCCATCCCTTGGAGCAGGGTCACTTGCTATCTATTACGATCACCCCTCTGCCGCAGCCTACCGGTTTTCCATAAATACGGCTGGTAATGTAGGAATAGGAACGGGCATGCCCACAGAAAAGCTTGATGTCTTAGGAAATGTAAAAACAAGTGGGACATTGACCGCTGGAACTGTTACTTATCCAAATATACAAGGTACAACAGGGCAAGTTTTAACTTCATTAGGGTCTGGCACTTTGAGTTGGACAACAGTCTCTTACGCAGAAAAAGTACCCTATACAGGAGCAACAGGCGCAGTTAATTTAGGAGCGTATGATTTGACAGTCAATGAAGTAAAAGTCGGAAAAGGACTAGCAAATATCGCAGACAATACCGCTGTTGGAATCAATGCATTGAATGCGGCATCGACAAGTGGAGGTGGGAATTCTGCTTTTGGATACCAAGCGCTACAAGCCAATACAACAGGTGGGAGTAGTAATTCTGCTTTCGGTTACAAAGCCTTAACTGCAAATACAACAGGGTATAGTAATACCGCAATTGGAGCAAATAGCCTCTTAAACAATACTACTGGGTACAATAATATTTCTGTAAATGGAGCATTAGTATTTAATACTACTGGCAATTACAATATTGGTATAGGTCTTGGGGCACTTCAAGGAAATAAATTTGGCAACACAAATATTGCCATTGGAAGGGAAGCCGGATACAATTTAAACGGTTTCAACTATAGTTCAGGAACGGGTAGTGGGAATATTTTCATTGGGTATCAGGCCGGTATTAGTAGAAATATAGGTAGTAACAATACAGCTATTGGGCATCAATCACTCTATAGTTATACTGTAGACAACTACAATTATTCAAATACCGCCGCATTTGGAATACAAAGTGGATTTAATAACCGAACAAATAACAATACTTTTTTAGGGTCTTTGACAGACGTTGATTACTCCATCAATTCTTCTATCACCAATGCTACTGCATTAGGGTATCAAGCAACTGTATCGGCTAGCAATACTATTCAACTTGGAAATACTAGTGTAACAAATGTAAAAACCAGTGGAACTATTACCGCAGCAGCTTTAGAAGTCACTGGCAATGTTACATCCACAACAGGATCAATCTCAGGTTTTGACGCAGCGCTAAATAACCAAACAGGAACAACCTATACGTTAACAAGTTCAGACAATGGGAAAGTAGTGACCTTAAATAACTCTTCTCCAATTACCCTTACGATTAATACAGGTCTAGGAGACGGTTTCAATTGTTTAATTGTTCAGAAAGGCGCCGGTCAAATTACCATGGCAGGGAATGCCACAAGAATAAATAGGCAGAGTCATACAAAAACAGCTGGACAGTATGCGGTTGTTTCAATCGTCAATATTGGAAGTGAAACTATAATTGTTGCTGGAGATACAGGGAGTTAATTGAGAAACTTCTCAAGTTTTTTGTAAAAATTGTTGAATTTAGATTTTAACTAAAAGATTGATATGAACCTTAAATCTATACTAAGTCTTGTTTTTTGTGTAGGCATAGTATATAATCTGCACAGTCAGATATTACCTTCCCAATTTGGGGTTCCAAATCCGTCAAGACTAGTAGCTAATCCTATTGTCACTTCTGGATTAGTCTTGCATTTAGATGCAGGTAATACTTCTTCTTATCCAGGTTCGGGTAATACTTGGACTGATTTGAGCGGCAACGGTAATCACGGAATACTTATTAATGGGCCTACTTACAGCAGTGCAAATGGAGGGTCTATTGTATTTGATGGGTCTGATGACATAGTTTCATCGTTTTCAACCCAGATTTCTGGAACCGGTTCCAAAACCATAAGTTCTTGGATTAAAATTAACATAACTTCAAGAGCCGGTATTGCTGGAACTAGGAGCCTAGCCGAATGTGGTTGGGGCTTTACAGTGAATAGAAATGGTACTGGAAACTTGGCATTCTATGATACCAGAGGTTCAGAATTATCTGTTGCTGCTGGTTTAGGAACTAACATTTGGTATAATGTATGTGTGACTCTTGATGATTCAAGAATTGTCTCTTTATATGTAAATGGATCTCGGGTAGGTATTTCATCAACGCCATTTAGTGCTTTGAATGCATCAACTTTTAACGGCGTAATTGGAAATGAGGATGAATCGAATAATCCATTCTACCATCCATTTAATGGAAATATCGCACAAGTAATCATTTACAACCGAGCGCTTACGGCTGCTGAAGTTCTTCAAAACTACAATGCCCTTCGTCCTCGTTTTGGTGACGTGTCCAATCCGAGCACTGGGAAAATCTGGATGGACCGCAACTTAGGTGCCACGCAAGTAGCTAGCAGTAGTACCGATGCCAATTCGTATGGTGATTTATACCAATGGGGTCGGGCAGCAGATGGACATCAAATCCGTGCCTCAGGTACCACCAGCACACTATCATCAACCGATGTTCCAGGGAATGCTAACTTTATTTTAGCAGTGTCACCTTATGATTGGCGCAGCTCTCCAAATAACAATTTATGGCAGGGTGTGAATGGGGTAAACAACCCTTGCCCGAGCGGCTACCGTTTACCTACCGAAACTGAATGGGTCGCTGAACTCGCAAGCTGGAGTAGCCAAAATTCATCAGGTGCTTTTGCCTCCCCGCTCAAATTGCCTGTGGCGGGTATCCGAAGATTCAATGATGGCGGGTTTGATCTTGTCAATTCCGGCGGCCGCTATTGGAGTAGTACTATAATTGGCTCCAATTCTAGATACTTCTACTTCGACACTAATGCCAACATGTTCACAGACGCCCGAGCATACGGGGCTTCTGTTCGTTGTATTAAGGATTGACGGGTTGAATAAATTAATACGATGTGTAGTCTTGAGATTTTAAATATAAGATTGATAAGAATCATTTGAGTAAGAAATATATTTTAACACCATTATTGTTTTTGATTTGCTGTGCAGCCACTGCACAGATAATGTTGCCTGCTTATCAAGGAGTATTTAGTAAAAACACAATTTCAGCAAGCGGACCTGGTAATGCTTTGGATTTTAATGGTTCGAATGATCGGGTAAATTCAACCAATGATGTTAAATTTCAAATTAGCGTAGGAACTATCGAAGGATGGATTAAAACCGGTAATGCAGGTTCTAGCTATTGCGGTGCATTTGGTAAAACTTTTGCTTATTTTTTGTATCTATACAATAATGAGCTCATTGTTTATGATTGGGGAGGTGGAGGTAATCGGTCTACTGGAATCACTTTAAATGATAATACTTGGCATCATATTGCAATGTCGTTCAATTCTGGTGTTAATAATGGCACCTTAATTTATATAGATGGAGTCCTTAAATTGACCACTACCATGACTATTGCAAGTCAGGACCAACCATTTACAATTGGGGGAGTAGTCGATCCTTATAACCAATTCTATACCGGTAGTATTGATGATGTGAGAATTTGGAATGTTGCCCGGACTCAGCCCGAAATTCAAGCTAACATGAACAATGAATTGAATGGCACAGAAACCGGATTGGTAGCTTACTATACTTTCAACCAAGGAATAGCCGGTGGTAATAACACTGCAATCAGTATCGTTACCGATAAGACAGCCAATGCACTTAATGGCACCTTAACTAATTTTTCTAAAAACGGATTGTCCAGTAATTTTGTGACTGGAAGGAATTTTATAGGACCCAACGCTATTATTTCCAATGGCTTAGTGCTGCATTTAGATGCAGGTAATGTTTCTTCTTATCCTGGTTCTGGTAACACTTGGACTGATTTGAGTGGTAATGGATACAACGGAACACTTACAAATGGTCCAACCTTCAGTAGTTCAAATGGTGGAACTATTGTATTTGATGGAACAAACGATGTGGCCTCTTTTGGTAATATTTTAAACATGGGGTTAAGTAGTTGGACGCTATCTTGTTGGGTAAAATTTAATGTGGGATCAGGATTTGCAGGTATCATGGGTAAAACATCTTACAGAGGATATGTTGGAAGATATTCTTTTTATATAGACAATGGTGATATATATTCTTTTTTCCAACCGAATAATAATTATATTATAACTACTCCAATAACACCCTATTTAGATAATAAATTCCACAATTTAGTGATGACTATTGATCGTACATCAATGATGTACTTTTATGTAGATGGAGTATCGGTAGGTACACCTGTTAATGTTGGTAGCACTAGCACTATTAACCTAAATTCATCAACTGATAATTTTTATATAGGTTCTTATGGGAGTAGTAACGGGCTAAGTCCATATGCTTTTCTTAATGGTAATGTAAGTCAAGTAGCAATCTACAACAGAGCGCTTATAGCTGCTGAAGTTCTTCAAAACTACAATGCCCTTAGCTCTCGATTTAGTGTTGGAGCTCCTGTCCAAGGTAATGGTGACGTGTCCAATCCGAGCACTGGGAAAATCTGGATGGACCGCAACTTAGGTGCCACACAAGTAGCTAGCAGTAGTACTGATGCCAATTCGTATGGTGATTTATACCAATGGGGTCGGGCAGCAGATGGACATCAAATCCGTGCCTCAGGTACCACCAGCACCTTTAGTACCACAGACCAACCCGGAAATGCGAACTTCATTTTAGGGCCAAATCCACCGTATGATTGGCGTACCACTACAAATAGTAATTTATGGCAGGGTATGAATGGGGTAAACAACCCATGCCCAACCGGTTACCGGTTACCCACACAAGCAGAATGGGATGCAGAACGTCTAAGCTGGAGTAGTCAAAACGCTGCAGGTGCCTTTGCATCACCGCTTAAATTACCCATGGCTGGCAGACGCGATGCCTCCGATGGTTCGGTCACCCAAGCAGGTACCCACGGCTGGTATTGGAGTAGTACGACCGCTTACCAAGGAGCATGTAATTGTAATATTTCGAAACGTTTATACTTTTTTAATACCGGCTTAAACAACACGGACGACAACGGACGATCAAACGGATTCGCTGTTCGTTGCATAAAGGATTGACAAGACCCTCCAGGCGCAGGACTCCGTCCTGTGTCTGCGATGTTACTAATACTTTGATAATTATTGACTCGTCCTAAAATAACTTTATACACTCTTCGATTTACTAACCTTCCTGCCGTAAAAATAATTAGTCACCAAAACGGAAATGATTATTACCAACCCAAAAAACTCTCTGCTTTCTTCCACCCAAGGTTTTTCTGCCTTCATCGTTTCAGCAATATTTTCCGCATGGTGGATATTTACCCAATCTATTAAACCATTTGGATCAAAAATTTTATAGATGGCATATCCTGTAAAAAACGCGATGCCTATCAGCGTTGCCATTGGATGAAAAACACCCTTAGATGCTTTCCAACAAAGAAAGGCAGCAAATAAATAAATAGGGATCCATAAATAGGGATCAGGATCGTTGTATTGCAAGGCTCCAAATACAATAAAGATGAAACAGAAAATCAAATTAAAAGTTTTCATTTTTTTATTTTTTAACATTGAGTGAATTAATCCATTGGGCTATTTGTCTTGCATCTGATGCCGATACCTGGGGCATCGCTGCCATCGGTGTTGAATAATCAGGCCAGTTCTGAGGCTGTGGATTTTTAATTAGTTGCATTATTTTTTCGACAGAATAATTTCTTTTTGCCACATCAATAAATCCTGGACCAACTTGTCTCTTCTCTGGATTGTGACAAGCTATACAGGTGTTTTTAATTAGCAAAGGTTTTATTTTATCGTAAGCTGTTTGGCTTGAAACGTCTGCTGCAACTAGTGATCCATTCGCAGTTGTATTCTTTGTGTTCACTTCTTTTATTGATAACTTTCCTCCATCGGGTATTTGATTGAGGGTATAGTAGCAAGTAGGGTGAACCAATGAATAAGAATTTTCTGTTTCTCTTATTCCTTGCAAAGTAATTTTATGAATATAATATTGTCTTAGGTTTGACACGATGATGCGTGCTGTCAATCCGTCGGCTGAAAGCTTCACTCCCTTTACTGGACATTTTTGAGTATTTTGTGGCGGACTTCCGTAAACCGCTTGGTATTTATAAATGAAGCTTTCAACGGAGTATGACGAAATATCAGCAGCTTGTTTTTTATCTACCGGTTTGGTAAAAGTTATTTCA
>Ga0214919_10012500_pt1 | contig 10427 bp, 11 predicted proteins | sample LL1503_MetaG_FD_177994 | JGI IMG/M metagenome (GOLD analysis project Ga0214919, IMG submission 177994) | Freshwater microbial communities from Lake Lanier, Atlanta, Georgia, United States - LL-1503 | ecosystem: Environmental > Aquatic > Freshwater > Lake | place: USA: Georgia | collected... | reverse complement strand
CCGAAAACATTAGCACCAAGGCAAAAATTACTTCAAATTAAAAAGTTAAATGGATTGTATGATACATTAAAAAAAGAAATATGCGAAAAGTATGATTCTATTTATCAATCAACATTAAATCCTGGAACTCCTGCACAAATACCAAAAGGTGGAAGAAGGACAAGAAAAAAGTTATCTAAATCGTCTAACGCTATCCAATCCAAACATGATGAATAATCCTGTTAAAATAAATAAACCAAGCTCCGAATGCGAAAATTCACCCCTTCTATGCTCCATGTTTTCAAGGCGTGCAAAAAGCATATCAATTTGCCTCCTTAATGCTACATATTCTTCTCTTGTATCACTTGTTTCCGTTGAATCGTTCACATGTTGCTCTTTCTCATTAAAAAAAGCAGTTTCAATGCCAGCACGTCTAGGATTTATAGGTTTCCATCCATTATTTGTATTAGCGGATGCAGCTGCAGCTGCAGCTGCAGATGCCAATTCAAGAACCGGAGCAGGTAATTTTGCTGGAAATTCGGAATTTAATATATATCCCGTCTTATCTTGCACTGCCGGTGAAAAATCGGATAAGCTCTCGTCAGTTTCTGATTTTCCGAAATAAGAACTCACGGTATGCCCATAAGAGTCCATCGTAGGTCCCTGGCCAATAATATCAACAGTGGGATCATCCTTAGCTTTATTTTGAAATCCTTCCTTTGCAAAAGGTTTCGGTATCGATTCTTTCGGAATCTCGTTTACAAAAGGGCGATCGGGATCAGAATCAACTCCTTTTAAAAATGCTAATGCAGGCCCCTTTGTTGCGGAACGTTTTTTCTTAGGAACCTTTTCTACTGTATCCGGAAATGCATCGTCGAGTGAACAGCCGGCGGACATTACCCCCTCTATAATAGAGTACAGAATGATGCCAGTTAGCGGACAACCAACAGATCATTCCTCCTTGTTCATGGGTGTTGTTGGATCTATTCTTATTGTATGGACGTGTTACACCGATAAAGTTCCAGCAAAAGTCCGATACTATCTTTCTTCGACTGTTGGAAGATTGCTCTCCGTCGCACTTTTATATACTGTATATACCTTCCTAGGATTTGTTCCTGCCCTGCTATTTACTATGGCGATTGCACTAACTTGGTCAAATCGCCCTCTATCCAAGCCGGTAGAAGGATTTCTATCATCAATTAAGACAACACCCATTAATACAAATAAGTGGTTTGTTGAGCGTGTACTAGGAGAACATCCTGTAGCAATACGTGAAGATAGAGTTGATACAGATTCTGTTCAAGATTCGTCTTCATCAAAAAACTCAAAAACATCACGTTGATATAGATGAGTTCGAGAGGGCTTGAGTTTTATATGAAAACTGCATTAGTCTTCATTCTCGTATTATGGACATGGCAAGTAGGTACTCATCTTGAGACTCCTTATCCCGAAACACTCGTTGAATTCTATGCTACACCTTTTTCAAGAATAGTTCTTCTTCTTTTCATTCTCTTGTGTGCATCTTGGAATTCGTATGTCGGAATATTTGCTGCTCTTGCGTTTATCTTTTTAGGTGCAGATATATCAGTCTTTGGAACTGCTCCTTGACTGCTCCCTGACTGCTCCTTGACTGCTCCCTGACTGCCCCCTTACTTATTAATTAAAGAAATATAGTATAGTATGGTTCTCCCGGTACCAGTGATTGATACACTTATACAGAGTGTTAACTCAAACCCGTATTTCATTGGCATAATGATGTTACTTCTGAATTTAGGAGGACGCTTTTTATCTTTAGAAGTATCAAAGGGTCAAGAAAAAGTGTTAAGTGATCCAATTATTAGGCGATTCCTATTATTTGTCGTATTATTTATAGCAACTCGCAATGTCCTTGTTGCAACCGGTCTGACAGTTATTGTTATCATTTTACTAGGATATTTACTAAATGAAAATTCCGATTTATGTATATTTAGATCAACTGCGCAGAAAAGAGAAGAAAGCAAGGTTGAATCTTCATTTGGATTAAGTATGGAAGAAACAATGATATTAAAACGTTTACAGGATAAACAAGCTCAGTCAAATAATACTAAGGATAAAGAGAAAGAGAAAGTCAAAGAAGTTGAGAAATCTCCTTCAGCATTTGACTATTATATTAATTCGATACAACAAATTACGAAATAAGTTTATATAAATATAGTAGTCATCTTATACACTATATATACGTAACGTAACCGTTACATATATATATTTTACCCCAGATTACACATTCAAACTAATCGTTGATCCTGAAGGAGGTTGTGCACGCCTTCTCCTTCTCCCCGTCGATCCTGAACCTGTATTAATCGACTCAGAATAACTCATATCTTCTGATAAGACGGATGCTGCCCCATTAGTTGCAGCCTGAACTGCCGGCTGACTAGTGTATACTGGCATGGTCGCCGTCTCGGCACGTCTCACTTCCTCGAATGTCTTCAAGATATCTTCAACTCCACTAGGACCGGCCATTTCTCTCCTTGCGGTAGTCTTTTGCTGCTGCTGTTGCTGTACCTGACTCTGAGGCATTCTTGTTTCTGGCATTCTGGCCTCTGAAGATCCAAAGAATGCTCCTGTTGCAGGAGGTGGAGGAGGAGTGAATGGCCCCATTCCTGGTGGAGTTACACCTGGAGCTTCAGGAACTCCCATTGCCATTCCCATGAAATTCCCAAACCCAGGACCAGCCTGTTGTGCTGCTGCAGCAGCCATCTGCTTCGCCAATTCTGGGTTCTTCCTCAGAACATCGTCCATGGTTGGCATCTTTGATCGGAAAAATGTATTACTCACGTGGCACATAAATCCACTTCCTCCTACTGCCATCACAAGGCGCATTTCAGGAGACATCTTCCCCTTATCCTTGTACTTGTCATACAACTCTTCAAAAATCTCATCAAAATCTTCAACGTTTTCATGTACAGATTCAGACCATCCATCAAGTTTCAAATCAAAAGGGTCGAACTTTCCATTCAACCATTCAACACCCGTAATTGCCCCCATTAGCATTTGGCGCTGGAATTTAATACTTGTTTCCAATTGACGAGCATCCACGAGACGAAAATATTCAGTCTTCATTTCTTCAAGGGAATTATCCATGGTATATTTCCTCGATACTGGAAATCCCTTTGCCTCCAATCTCTGCAGCTTATTCAATAAATCGGATTTCTCCTTCTTCTCCTCCTCAGGGTTACGAGAAGAAGATGCCAGTTGAATTCCAGGTCCAGTGGAACTCTGATTATTTCCAAACATTCCAAACATAGATTGATCCTGCACTGCCCTCACTTCAACGGGAGGTGCACCGAAAGAATTCAAATCAATAGGGGCATCCATATTAATAGGCTCCAATGGGCTAATATCAATTCCGAGAGAGGAAGAAGGAGCAAAACTCTGAACAGATACACTCTTACCTCCATCGTTGGAAGATGCAAATTGTATATGGCGTTCAGGTGGTCTGTCTCCCGTGCTCACAGTTACCTTTGTTGGGTTTGAAATAAGTGATAAACCAAGATCATCGCCTAAATCGCCGGAACCAAAATCGCCAAGATCAATAATATTTCCAAAGTCAGGTCTCTCAGTCCGGTCAGTCCGGTCAGTCCGGGATGAACTGCCGAGTGCTACACGCTCCATTTCTGCTATCGAGACGCTCATCTCTTTCTTTGTTATGAACTGCTATTTAGGTTTCCTCTTTTCCCGCAGCCGGTTTTGCATTTGTATTTGCATCTAAATAATCTTGTACCATGATAAGACAATCGGCTAAATCGCTCTTCTTACTTTGTTCCTTGAACCATCCCTGACCTTTTGTAACAATGATTGATCTATCCGCTAATGCTTTCTCAACCTTTGTTTCTGTCATATTCTTTCTTTCGGCATATCCTTCATTGCCTTTCGTAGCACCCGCTGATTTCTTAGATGCGTGCACAAGAAGAATTTTAGGCGGACCTTCTAATAAATCTCTCAATGTTGCAAACAGCATCATTTGTACAGATTTCATTACTGGATTTTTAAAAGCAGGTTGATTTTCAAGAAGAATTACTTTACATGATGAAAAAAGTTCATAGTTTCGTTGAATGACTGAACGGAGACCATCATGAATTTCTTCCATGCCGAGAGATTTCACTTTCTTTTGAATGAGAGGGATTGCTACCTTTGTTTGTAAGAAGGTAAGTGTTGATTCTTTTGTTTTCATTTCGATTGAACTCGCTCCTGCAGCTTTAGCAAGAGTTTTTAGGGTAGCCATAGGTGGAATCTTTCTAAGAAGGTTTCCACTAAGGTCTCTTAGAGGTGTACAATGTTTAACACAAAATACACGAGAATTGTAAGTATACGATGGTTTTTTTGTACACATACTACATGTTTCAACAACAGAAGAACCTGTAACAAGGTTCTCGTTTTCCCATCCGTGGATGGTTAAGATATTTGATTTACTTCCACAACACCAAGCAAGATTTTTAATACCGATATCAACGGCGATTACTCGTTCTTCTCCCATTCCTTCTTCTCTTGGTTCTGTTCTTTAACCTTCTACCGCCTTTCGTATCATAGCCTGGTAAATTACCGTACATATCATTTTCATTTGCATTTGCAACTAACCTGTTACTTTTAATCTTTGGTAGACTTTCTAACAACTCTTCACGTAAATTTCCTATAGAATTTGCATTTTTACTCCGCTCAGTATATTGATTCAATGTAAGAGGGATATTCTCTACTGGCACCCCTGTTTCTAATGACAGTTGTTTCATAAAATCTTCATACTCAGTTTCCTTTTGCATATTTATATTAGACTTAATTTTATCCAATTTTATATTCCTGTTATTTCCGTATACAAGATTCAATAAATTTTCCTCGTGCGCGTTCTTTCGTAACTGATTATTAGAGGATAATTCATTAGACTTCTTTTTCTTAATTTCGTTGTATATATTACGACGATCTTGAAAGTCCTTACCTTTGAATTCAGCCACTATTTTCTTTGCTTCTAATTCTATAATTTGAACCTGATACTCTGGGTTATCTTCAACTATTTTCTTAGCATCAGCCTCAGCATCTTTTTTTGATTTATATGCCTTTATAAAATTAACCCCACCTTTTGCTGAAATAAAAACCAGACCATATAGAAATACGAATCCCATCGCTGCTACTACCTCCATTCTATATACGCATTAGAAAACCCCTCTTGGAGTATTTCTACCACCTTCATAACTTCTCGTTAAAATTGGCTGAGAAGGAGCAGCCATACTTGCATAAATAGGAGAAAATGTTCCAAAGAGAGGAGGAACAGATTCTACCCGCTCTGTCCCTAATCCACGCTCAAATCCATCTTTATAATAACATTGCATCTCATCGCATTTCACATATTTCTTTGCAGGCATATTTACTGCAGAATTAAAAGGGAGACTAGCACCATTTTGTTCAACTTGTCTTCTTCTCGCAGTCTGAATAATTTCTTCTGCATTTGTTTGTAAAAATGCTTTTGTTGCAAATTGTAATCCTGTCGGAATATTTGCTTCACATTTAGATCTATAATCTGTTACAAGGCGACCATCCTCCATAGGTGCAGCCCATCCAGCATATCTTGAATCCTGTGTTGGATTTGTTGATTGTTTAGGAACAGCTGCAGATCTCGCAGTTTGTTCTATTGCATGTTTACTTGGCTTTGAAAAAAACCAGGGTGATTGTGGAAGTCTATATCCCTCGTCGTCCATCTACTGGATAACTCTAATTTCAAAGAAATATATAAATGAGAGTACGTTAGTGTAATCTCATTTATTGTGTAATATTTACTTACATATCTGCGGACTTTTCTGCGTTTGCAGAGGCATTTGCATTTGCAGATGCAGAGGCAGTCACAGACTCCTCAAGGTTCACCAGAAATCCCTGGACACCAAGATCAGCACCTTCTAATTCCGCCGATCCCTTCTTCTTTCTCAAGGAATCAATGATTTCCTTCTTCTTCAGTCCGTGTACAGAAACTCCCTTCTGTCTTCCAAAACTCTGAAGTTCCTTCAATGTCATTGCCTCGTAGTTAACATCCATCTTCTCGGAATCAACCTTCTCCTTTGGAAGTACGTCGGAGGTTTCAGGTTCAGATGTTTCAGTAGAAATCCCCTTCAACATATCTGCGTACTTCTCTTCATCTATAGTATCAACATCCTCCTCCTTAAGAGGACTAGGGGATGATACAGGCTGCACAGTATCGGGACCAGAACTAAACATATCTGCACCCATGAAAGATGCCTCAGTACTCATTTTCAGAGAAAGAAGGAGGTTCTCCAGGAGTGCCACTCTCTTTTCATTCTGTACAAGGCGGGTGTACAGATAGAAGGAGGTAGAGCCGAAAATCATGACCAGAAGTATAGCAACTGTTACAGAATCATTTAAAAGCGCCATTCTGATCGGAAGTAAGGAAACAAAACCTGAAAGTAACCGCGTTATCCACGCCTTTGCCTTGTCTTTGCTTTTGCTTTAGTCTTTGTCTTTCTGCATCTCTTTGTTTTCCTTCCCTTATTTCCACCAGCTTGATTAGCCTGAATAAGTCCTTTAATTTTCTCTATTCTTTCTTTAAGACGCGAATCAGCGTCTGAAGCATTTGGAGTTCTTGGTTCATCATCTTGAATCGCATTACGTAAAAAATCTAATTCAGCCAATGCATTCTCTTTATCTTCACGACGACTTTTGGCAATTAAATCTTGTATTATTTCTATATCTACATTTTCATCTCTTACTAGAGTAGGTAACCATCCGTTTACTTCACTAGGAACAGCAATATCAATAAATGCTCGAATAGCGTCTACATTACGAAACATTACAGCGTATATAAACGGATTTTCCCATATTCCTCTCGTTACTACTCTTAATGATGCACCCTTCTCATGTAGATATCCTATTAGATCGGCTTTACCATACCTAGCCGTATAAGTCATTGCACTCGCCCCATTAAGTTCCTTGTGTATATCGATCTTTGGATCTTCACATAATGCGCGTATAATATCCATATTATAATTTTGTTTAGAACATGCAATCATAAGAGGGGTTACGTTTAGCATGTCGATAGAACTTCCGTTTGTGTACCTCCCTGATTTATTTATATCAGCACCGCACTCTAATAATTTTTTAACGAACTTAAGGTCGTTGTCAATTACTGCTTGCATTAAAAATGTTCTTCCATCGACGACTGAATCCTTTATGGCAGGACAACTAAGTAGTTCCTTATTTCCAGAAGATGCTTCGTAAAGTGCTCTTGCGGTTTTACCATTTACTCCACCGTGTACAGCCGTAGCCATACTAATAATATGTGCCCTTTGTTCTGCAGCTGCAGTTGCAGTATATGCCATCTATTTACAAGAGGGAATATTGCTTCAATAGTGAATCTACGCTACTTAGTTCGCATATACCCTGTTTGAGTTTATACGAAAGAAGCAATTCATTATCCTTCTTGTGCGCCTCAACGCATAGCCGTTTTACCTTTTCAGGAGCAGATTTCGCTAAAGAATATACATGTGTACTTATAATACTAATACAATTCTTCTTCTGCCAGAAGGAATTACAGAATAATTCACTCGTTCGTATTGCATCGGGTGGATTTGTACTGTGAAATAATTCATCATATACAACAAAGCCAGCCCCATCGCGTTTCTTTAACACCGATGATGCAAATGACACTTCTCGTTCAAACATACTTAATGCTCCTGGAGTATCATCGAGGCGCATTCCATCGGCAATCCAAGAAATATACGACATCTGTCCTTTTCCAGCAATAACTGCTCCAAAAGAATGTGCCAGAATAATATTAACCAACGCACCTCTCATACAACTAGATTTTCCACCGCGATTGGGTCCAGTAACAATGGAATGTTGAGGAGCCTTTCCACCAAGAGATAAAGAAGAAAGAACACGCTTACTCTTCTCAATACAAGGATCTCCAAAATCACGTAACATTAATAATGGGTTCTTTGACTGAACGAATGATACTGGAACAGTATCGTTGCGCAAAGCCAAGGTATACAGAACTTCAAATCTCCCTATTGCACGGAAAATATGGGGCATCCAGAAAGGAGTATCAATAATAAATGCGAATGCCTGTCGTTTGTCAGAAGGACATAGAGGTATCCAATCCTTCAGCCAGTTCGGTAACCAATCAACCCAGTGAGTAAGAAGAAAAGTGGCATTATCTTTTAATTTAATTACAGAATCTCCGTGTGTTACACATTCAGTATCGAGTTTCATAAAATGCATGGATTGTTGAATGGGTTGCCATAAAGTTTGTCCCAAGGTGAATATAGTCCACGCATTTTGTACAAGTTGTTTTATTCGTGTAGCTGCATCTTGTTCTGGGACAGGAGGTGGATTCATTAATTCTTCAGGCGTGGTTGGAATTGGTTGACCATTCCACATTCGCCAAAGAAGATGTGTATAATCTTCAAATGCAATTGGGATATTATACATGACTCGAAGAAGAATATAGGGAAGAATCCAAGATAATAATGGTAACATAAGACTGATTGCAGGTATAATATACGATTTATAGATTGATAAAATAACAAGAGCGAAAGGGATATAATTTATAGAAGACCATGGCGTACCTTGAAAAATAACTTGCGCATAACCTTCCTCTTCAATTGTCGTAGACTTACGCAAAAATGGCTCAAGAGATGTTGATAGACGTTCAACATCCTTTAATACATCCTCCGTTTCATGTCCGGATGATACTATAGCCTTTAATTCTTTAAAAAGACTCTCTCTCTTCATACATGTATGTATATCGGTAGGCCATGTCAAAATACCTTCCGAGACTTGTTCTTTGGTAAATGGATTTGTTACATTTAATATATTTACAAGCGTCGTATCCATTCTATAAAGATGGCAACTATGTAAGAAATATAAGATAACGCATTTCCTCGACGAATCCTCTAAATAAATTTGATTGAAACGAAACCTAAACAGAACAGTCTACTTTACTTATAATGACCTCTGTACTTTCAACTGAAGAAGTTACGGTCGACTCTATTTTGAGTATGTTGAAACTTGTTACCGTTCCCCCCGACACCTTGAAGGCAGAGATAGATTTGATACGGAGAGAAATGGAAATGCCCTCATCTGGACATCGTACCTTTGCCTCCGACGCAAAAGGTTCTTCGTGGAGAGCAAGTTCTGGGCAGCAGCAGCAACAGCAACAGCAACAGCAACATCATAAATCTGCCTATATTTCTACACAGTCACCCAAGGCACCTCATGTACGCTATCAAAGTCAATTTAAATCAAGTTCCTCTACCGACCTGGATGGAAAGATCCTAAATACAATTATTGGAAATAAACTGAATTCCTTTACACAAGTGACCTACAATGATACAAGAGACTTCATTTACCAAATCATGGACAGTGGGGAAACCGCGTTCATCAAACATTTCGTTGATAAAGTCTTTACAAAGGCTACCCTTGAAGAATTGTATTGTGCATTGTTCGCAAAACTTATTGCTGAAATTGCACACAGGTATCCGGTCATGTACGGTGAAATGGATATATACCACAAACAATTTCTGCAAATCTTTGAAGATGTTGAAGACCATAAAGATTCAGAGTATGACGTGCAAGTCAAAAAGAAGCAATATCGTATGGGCTACGGGCATTTTATTTCAGAACTTGCAGGGCAGAATGCTCTCCCGAAAGAGCGTTTATTCCAAATGATCGATACGATTGGAAAAAGGCTGGTTCTGCATTCAGAAGATTCCGGTAAGATAAAGACTTTGGAGGAGTTTACCGACTGTTTGCTAAGACTTACACGAAATCTGAAAGAGAAATCACCTGCGTTCTTCTCAAAAGTCCGGTCTGAATTGTTTACATTGCTAGGACAATTTCTTACCCCCCTTTTGGCTGAAAAGAAGGCTGGATTAAGTACAAAAGCCCGATTTGGATTAATGGATCTGCGAGATTTATTTGTATAGCCTGAATAGAAATGCCAAGATCTACACGCGGAAAGGGAAAGAAGAGCTTCCGCCTCGCAAGACGTTTGTTGTCCCCTGTGCAGGAGGGCGTGGGTCTCCTCGGTAACGTGGGAGGTGCCGCATTCAAGGGAAGTAAGAGAGTATTTAATGCTGGTGTTGGCGCAGTAGGCTCTGTGGTGCGCTCTACTGGAAAGCGCACTAATGCAGCTCTTAAGGGACTTCTGGGTCGCCGAGGTGGAAAGACCAGACGCCAGAGACAGAGCAGAAGCAGAAGCAGAAGCAGACGCTAAATAGTATATTGGTGGAAAATATATGATATAAGTACTATAAGTACATATATTATATAAAAAATTGATTTTTTTACCCCGCTATCAATTTGTCTAATTTGAAATGCCACTGAGTCCTAGAATGAAAAATGCTTCCGGCCAAAAGGGAAAGAAGCGCGGTGGGCCAAAGGATGACAGTGACCTAGATGACCGCGGTAAC
>Ga0214919_10012499_pt1 | contig 10427 bp, 10 predicted proteins | sample LL1503_MetaG_FD_177994 | JGI IMG/M metagenome (GOLD analysis project Ga0214919, IMG submission 177994) | Freshwater microbial communities from Lake Lanier, Atlanta, Georgia, United States - LL-1503 | ecosystem: Environmental > Aquatic > Freshwater > Lake | place: USA: Georgia | collected... | reverse complement strand
AGCCTAATAAATCAACATGATCGCGATCCGATAAGCCGTGGTTCCTAAGAAGGCGCAGGTGTTCATACACAGATTCATCATCAGTGACAATAATGCCTCCATCCGACCAGACATTAATATTCTTAAGTGGATGGAGGGAAAACGCGCCGGCATTGCCCCAAGTCCCGGCATTTTTACCTTTGAAATTAGCAAGAATCGACTGGCATGCATCTTCAACAACAACGAGATTGTAATTGTCAGCAAGATCTAAAATTTTATCCATTTGAGTCATATATCCTGTGAAATGTACTGGAACTATTGCTCGCGTTTTGGTCGTAATTGCTGATTCAACAAGCGTTACATCCATGCAAAAATTTTCATTGCAGTCTACAAAAACTGGAACAGCACCTGTCTCGGCGATGGCCCCCACGGTTGCTACGAATGTATTGGCAGCAGTTATGACCTCATCTCCTGGCTTTATTCCAAGAGCGCGCAGGCTGAGCTTTATTGCATCAGTTCCACTATTAACACCAATCGCAAATTTGCTTCCAATTAATTGCGCAAAGGCTTGTTCAAATTCAGCAAGCGGCTTGCCAAGTGTAAAATCTCCCGTAGCAACGAATTCCTGCAACTTCTCCCATAAGTCTGGACAATCTCCAAATTGCTGAGCCAAATAAGAATACCTAACCGCCACGTTAATCCAATCACAAATCAATCCGAATCGATATGGAAAGGATACCCTATTGTGTCGTTGTGTCGTTGATATATGCGAATCGAGAGAGCCGTCTCACTGCCCGCATCTCACAATCGCTTAAATTTCGAAAGAAAAAGGCCTGTTTATTTCTAGATGCAGATGGTGTCCTCTGGGAAGATAATGGTCCGGGTACAATTCTCCGCTCCCCTGAGATCTGTAGTGAGGCTCGGGACTTGATATTTAAATTTTCTGGAGATGAAGACCACCTAGTCATTGTTGTAACTAATCAAACGTCTGCAGCTCGTAACTTGATAAGTTTAAATAGTCTGCGGGAATTGTTGTTTGAATTTTTCAAGAGGTCACAAAACATTGCAAAAATTGATGCTGTCTACGCGTGTTTTCATCATCCTAAAGCTGAAAACCCTGAATTATCCGTAAATTGTAAGTGCCGAAAACCAAGTCCTGAAATGATTTTCCGGGCTAGCCGGAAGTTTAATATTGATTTATCACAGAGTTTTTTTGTTGGAGATCGTGTAACGGACATGCAGTCGGCCAATTTAGCCGGAGTCAGTCAATCCTTTTTGTTGGTAAATTCAAGAATGTTTGAGGTCAATATTCAGAATTCTTCACCTAAAGATCGGGAAAAATTGAATTCAGTTTTTCTTCCAGTATCTAATCTTTCGGAAGTCTCTCAGTTGGTGTTGAGCATCAAAAACCAAGGGCGACAAAGCTAATGAGAATTCTCATACTTGCAGCTGGGGTTGGAAGTCGGTTAAGACCACTTACAGAATCATATCCAAAGCCTCTTTTGCCCTTGGGAGAGACAAACATTCTTGAAAGACTTTTGTCACAAGTGAAAGTCTCTTTCAGAGATGAAGAAATTTTTGTTAACTGTTCATACTTAGGAGAAGTAATTACTGAATTCATTAGTAAGCAACCAATTCTAAATCGTCCAAAAATTATTTGGGAACCTGAACTGTTCGGAACGGCAGTGACAACCTTGGGGTTGTTTAAGTCTGACCCTTCGCAAGGGTTGTTGGTCATTCACGGCGATTTAGTCATAGCTAATAATGCACTGCGAGATATTTCAGATCTGATAAAAACGCAAACTAATTCTTTCATTATGGTTCATGAACGACCCTTAAATCGGGCACGCTCTATTGTTAGTGTTGAAAATTCAAAAGTTATAGGAATCAAGGAAATGAGTATTAAGCATGGCAAAACTTCCACAGATTTGCAAAGTGTCCTTGTGAATTCAGGTGTTCTTTTTTTTGCCCCAAAATCATTAAATAATGTTGCAGTACCTGATCGAGGTACTGAGATTTCACCATACTTGATTCAAGAATTATCTCAATCACATAATCTAGGTTTTCATCTTTGGAAATGGGATAGAGTGGCTGTTGATTCAATTGCCAGTTATGAAGAAGCAATTGAATTAGCTTCTAGAAAAGGATAACTTAAAAAGTCTTACAGTTAAATGCACTATGGTAGAAGAGTACCTTCGGTAATAATTCTCTTCATTGTTTTCAAATTATAATACTTGTCATCTGTTGTATCTTTAAACTTACCGCTCAAATAAGCTAATTGTATGTCCTCGATTGCATTCTCAACTGTAAATTCTGGGCTAAATTTTAAAACTCTCTTTATTTTTGCACCAGAAACTCTATAAGACCTGTCATCAATCACTGGAATTATGTTGATTTCAATGTTTTTGTCTATTTTTTGCTGAACTTTTCGAGCAATATCGATTACTTTTAAGTTCTCTCCAGCGACATTAAATATTTCACGATTGATTTGATTCGCATCTGATTTAAGCAATGAAACATACGCTCTCAACATATCTTTAATATGTAAATTTGGGCGATATTGTTCTCCTCCGTCAACATTTATCACTCCGTAAACCAATGCGTTAATCGTTAGAGCGTTCACAACTAAATCGAAGCGTTGGCGATTTGAAACTCCACACACTGTTGAGGGGCGAAGAATAGATGCTGTAATTTCTTTATCCAGATCTAAAAGTAATTCAGATTCGCATGCGACTTTAAATTTGGAATAATCAGTTCGGGGTTCGCATGGTAATTCTTCTGTTACATTTGGTTCTGTTTTCACGCCGTAAACTGATGATGACGAAGCATAAATCACTCTCTGAATTTCACTTTGATTCGCAGCGTCGATAAAAGTCTTAAACGCAAGAAAGTTAATACTCTCAGAAAGCTTAGGGTCAAGTTCATAGCTGGGATCATTCGATATACACGCTAAATGAATACAATCGGTGATACCAGCCATTGCATTGACCATTGCTGTCTTATTACGTACGTCTGCACGGACATATTCAATTCCTGACTTGAAAATATTTGTTAACTTGGATTGCATTCCATCTGGGTACCAAAAGGTGTCAAGAACTCTCACCTCAAAGCCTCTACCCAATAAATATTCTTGAAGTTCGGTGCCAACATAACCACCGCCACCGATTATCAATACCTTACGTTTTTCCACTATTCCTCCACGACCCTAAGAATTTCTTCAGCTGCTTGTCGTACCAATTCGTACGAAAGACTAGTTTCATTGCCCATCGAACTAATTAGAAGTGCCCCAGCTATGTTGCCGTAAAACGCCGCGATCTCCCGAGGTGCTCCTGTTTTGCGAAGTAACGCAGTTATGGAAAGCAGTGCGTCCCCGGCACCAGTTCTATCCACAACACTGGGGGCAAACGCTGGCACAGAAATAGTCTTTTGCCCCCGCTGCCAACAAATTAACCCTCCGGAACCATTGGTAACATAGAACTCTTCAGTGTCTAGACTTTCGGCCAAGGATTCAACAGTGCTAACCAGGTCTTTGGAACGAGTTCTAGTTTCAACTTCGACCTCACTACCATTTAAAAAAATCACCGGTGCTCCTTTATACCGAGAAACCGGATTAAATCCGCGATTCCCTGCATTTGATTGAGCATTTACTACCAAATAAACGCCTGAATTGACTAATCCAGAGATTGTATCCTCATCAATTAAACCGTGACCATAGTCAACTACAACTACCAAGTCATATTGCTCAAGAATCTTCTGTGGCTTTCCCGCAAGCAATAATTCGATACTTGGAGAAGCTTGATTTTTGGGCACTTCATAGGTTTCAAATACTCGTACATTTGATGACCTGTCCACATACCGCGTTTTCTTTAATGATTGATCGCTATTTTCAATAACATGTGACAAATCTATGGCTGGACCAATCGTGTGTAAAATCGAATCCAAATCAGATTTTCCGATTTGAGATCGAACGGATGTGATAGCTCCCAAACCGGAAAGGTGCTTAGCAACGGCAAGGATTCCACCTAATTGGCTGGTCTGTGTTCCGATTTCAAATGCCACGAGTGGGTCTTTTGAAACTTTACCTAAAGCAGTGCAATAAACATACTCATCAATAATCGTTTCACCAATAGCTAACACTTGCAATGACTTGATTCCATCTAGTGCAGATAAAATTTCCTTGCCACCAAATTTCTTATACAACTCATAAGCCCATATGGCCGTGTCTCTTGGGATATAAGTGCTGAGTGACCGCTGCTGCTCTAATAGCGCATACCGCGCATAATTTGAAGAAACTACATGCCATTTGAGTATCTGCTTAGTTTCTAATTCTAATCGAGACGAAATGTATATGTTTAAAGAAGCTAAATTTCCAATCACAACTACAAGTAGATCGATATCGAGGGGATAGTCGTCTAACAATCGATAATTACCTAGGTGATTCGTGTTGCGCTCACTTAAAAATCTAAATCTGCTTGCCTTCAAAAAATCTTGTGTTTCGGCCACCCTTTTAACAATATCTGGTACGTTGCCAACCACATCTATCTCGTCAGATGCTGATTGCACCAATAGACATGCATCATAAAAATTCTTAGGGGTGATGGAGTTCTCATCACATACCAAAATCACAGCTCGTGTTGATTGCATTGCTAGCTTTCACTCTTCGAAGTGGAAAGGTAGCGGAACCATTCTTTTGTTGCTAATTCGATTGAGTCTGGCGTCCAAACTGGAGCATCCTTCCATACCTCTAAATTTGACATGGACATTTGAATCCCTAATTCAAAATTAGTTTTGGGTTTCCATCCCAGTTTCTCGAATGCTAATCCGATATCTGCATGAGTAACTTCTGGCTCTCCTGGACGATGGGGGATGTTTATTGTTTTCCCTCCAATTATTTCAGCAACCTTATTCACTGGGATTGGGTTGCCCGCTCCTACATTAATCGCGTATCCACTTTCTTTAGATTCTCCTGCGGAGATAAACGCATCGACTACATCGTCTACATATACAAAGTCTCGGGATTGTGTGCCATCCCCCACAACTGTCATAGGTTTTCCAGCCAGTTTTTGGGCAAAAAAAACACCAAGAACGGCGCCATAATTACCGGAAGTTCTCGCCCTTGGACCATACACATTAAAAAGTCTTAGGCTCAGACTACCTAGTTTGTAAAGTTTAACCCAATGGAAAACCATTTCCTCCGCCATCCATTTTGATAGTGCATATGGGTACATTGGTTCTATGGGTGCAGATTCGGAAGTTGGAACCTCTGTTGCAAGTCCATAACAGGATGACGAAGCTGTATAAATCAGACGTTTTACAGAGTGTTTTCGGACTGCTTCCAAAACTCGCAAAGTTCCCACTACATTGGCAAGCATATATTCAGTAGGTTTGACAATTGACGGCACAATGTCAGCTCTAGCAGCTAAGTGAAAAACTATCTCCTGACCCAAAAATTTAGACTCTATTTCTTCACTAGCAATATCTAAATTGTAAAATTGAATCTTTCTTTTAATAGAGCTCAAATTAGACATTTTTCCTGATGACAAATCATCAATCACTGTCACTTCATGCCCCTGCTGGACTAAGCGCTCAACAAGATGACTTCCGATGAAACCCGCGCCACCTGTTACTAAACACTTCATTTTTGGGGAACTTCTTCCGACCAATTAGTCTCAGTTAACAGATCAATAATATAGTGGCAAGCCGTAAGATGTAAGTTTTCTACCAACCCATAAAGTTTAGCTTCAGTAGAAAAATGAATGCTTTTAGTAATTCCACTTTGAAGAAGAGAGCCACCGTTAAATCCTAAAAAACAGTAGCTTTCTACATCTGTTTGTTTACAATATTCCAAAGCATTAATCAAATTACTTGAATTGCCCGAAGCTGAAAAACCAATAACTAAATCCTGCGGTCTAAGTACCGCACGTAGCTGCCTAGAAATAGCCTGTGAATAATCAAAATCATTTGCAAGCGCGGTCAAGGACCCAATTTGTGATGATAAAGATAAGGCTCTGCACTCAGTTCCAGTTCTTGAGCCCATCAAAAGTAGGTCCGCCGCAAAATGCTCAGCAGTTGTGGCGCTTCCACCATTTCCAAAGCACCAAATAGTTGTCCCACTCCTGATTCGAGCACAAATTGCCTCGACTAATGAATCTATTGAATCATTTAGTCGAATATCTGAGCCATATTTCTGCAGTTGGTTTACATAATCGGGCCAATTCACACTCTCAGATTACCAGTACTCCCTTTAAGATTGTGAATTAAGCTGGCTCAAAACCTTTTCTTTTGTAATCAAAGACCTAGATAAGATCGCACAGGTCTAACCAGGTAAAAGCATTAACCGAGTGAGGTGGTTTACCCCCAAGTGTATGGCTATGGTCTGCTGAAGTTGTCATGAATCGTTATCAATCACTTGCGCTCTCATACTCGGTGGGTGAGACTTGCAGCGGCTGCCATGGATAGTGATTATTCGTTTCAAAAAACAATTCCTATTCTGATTTTTATAGAAAATTGATGTGCATAGGTTTTTCTCCTGTCGCTGGGGTAATTCGTTCTATCCCTTTAATGTGATTATCAAGTGCGGCGCTCACATAGTGTTGAATCGGTAAAGTCCCCATCATTGTCTGGGCATCAAAAGCTGGAGACGCCAAATAGTCCATCGCTCGCCAATATCTTTCCGACTTGAACATATCGATGAAGCGCTCTTCTGCAAAATTTCCAATGTGCAGCTTTGAGAATTTGGCATTAAAAAACATTCCAGAGGGAGCAATCAAACCAGAACCACTTATTTGCAATAAAAATTGTGGGCCGTAGAAGCGGTTATAAGTAGGTACTCCTTTATCCATAATTTTTTCCCATTTAACGATTACTTTTGTGACCTCATTGCTCATACTTTCAGCTTGTTCAAGTGCTCCATACATTTGATCGTATTTAGAGTAATCAACACCTAAGCTTCCATTTTCGTCATCTGAACAGTGTTTAATGACACCGTAATCAACACCTAAATCAACTGCGAGTTTTGCAAAAGGAATTATTTCATCTGCGAATTCAGGCATTAATACCATTTGAATTCCGAGCGTTACGGGAAGATTATGCTTTTTCTTGTACTCAACAGCATACCTAATGTTCGCCATTGCTTTATCAAATACTTGTGTGTGCTCTGGTCCTTTGTACATAATTTTTGCATAACTCTCGGGACGTCCTGCTGCAACTGTAAAGCGTACCCAAGTCATGTGCGGAAGCGTCGCTTCGATTTTTTCTGGACCCCACTCCCAGGCATTTGTGGCATTTCCTATATCAATGCCAAGCTCTGCAGCATGTTGGACGAAAGGCACATAGGCCTTAGATATCGTGCTTTCGCCATCTGAAATTAATGAGACGCTCTTTACCCCAATTGCTTTGAAATCGTCCAACAAGGAAAGAGCTGAGTCCACTTTTATTGAACTTCGTTCCTGGGGTTCTTGCACCATTGCATAACAAAATGAACACATTGCCCCGCATGCACGAGTAAGAGCCATATCAACACTTACAGGTGCTATCCGCTCACCAGCTTCCCAAGCCTGAACCACATCCACGTGATGAGAGAGTTTATGAGAATCAAGAATAAGATTCCCATCCTTGGTAGCGACTTCTTTAACGTGCGCTGTCGACATTCGCTCTCCTTTTGCTATGAAATGACTTGTATGCCGCGAAGATTTCGAAGGGAATTCTTATCGCCCAAAGGTTCACACCATAAATTTATGCCAAGTTCAACGTTTTCTTTAAAGTGTATTTCTAGGTCTAAAAGTAACTGGCCGCGCTCTGAAGAATTTATTGGTTTATTAAAAGAAACGTACACTTGGCCATTCTCTAATGATCGAGTTGGGGTTACAAATTCTTCGAACCGAGTTCCTAGTGTTGCTGCAACCAACTCTTTTACTCTTTGTTCCTTTGACTTGGTGATCCATGATGTCGAAACTGCATCTGTCGGTGTCGAAGCAAATTTTGTCATTTTTCCCCACATAGGTCGAGAAACCGAATAGTACTATGGATACTTACTTATTCGTGGATTTAGGCTCAATTTCTGCTGACTCAAAGACGGGATTTGGTCGAATAGGGCAATTTTGCTTCTTGAGTGGCCATTAGGCCCAATTTTTTAATCCTTCATGCCATTCGAAGTTCTGGTAACCAGCAGTTTACAATGAGTGTATGCAAAAAATTATAGTTCTAGTGGCGCTTGAGATGGAATTCTCCTTTTCAAGAAAACCGTTTCAGAAGGTTTTCTACACAGGAATAGGCAAAATCAACGCAAGTAGAGCAACAACGGATTTGATTCTCATGGAGAAGCCCGATCTCATACTTAATGTTGGCACTGCAGGAACTTTGAAAAGGGAAATGCTTGGGTGTGTTTTTGGGATTCGTGATGTTATAGAGCGAGACATGATAGCTAAGCCGCTTGCTCCAAGAGGGATGGTTCCTCTAAGTACTCAAGAGCCACTTCTGAAATCAGATTTTGGAACAGTTAGATGTGCTTCGGGTGATTCATTTGTAACAACGAAGGATGTTTGGCTCGAAGAAAATGCTGTTGATATGGTAGATATGGAGCTTTTTGCGATAGCGAAAGTTGCTGAGTATTATGGAGTGAAGTGGAGAGCAATTAAGTTTGCAAGTGATCTCGCAGATGGTAGTGCCATGGAGCATTGGACCACTTCACTTGCGGTTGCAAATGAGAAAATTAATGAAATGATGGATATCGCTCTCCAAGCATAAGTTTTAACAAATAGCTAGCTTAATTCAGCCAAGATAAAGTTATTAGAAACATAGCTTCCGAATGAAATGGCACTTGTCCAACCAGGTGAAACTGCATTTAGTATATGAGTTGCGTTAGACCCTTTAGTGACTATGAAGTCTTGTTCTAATTTTCCTGTTGGTAAGTGAACAAGTTGGGCTCGTATTCCCGGTGGCTTACGTTGCCAATCTCGTACATCGGCTGCTGATGGAACTAGTTTAGTTGATTCCTTGACAAGCATTTTTTGAATAATTTTTGGCCATTCACTTTTAAGGATCGCTCCAAAGTCATGAGAGTCACCTGTTATCAGGGACTTCATCCCCTTTAGTGCTTGAGCAACATCTGAACCTGACCAGCCTTCCTTAAAAGAATATTGCTCTCGACCTGCAATTGGAATTGCTGTTGGACCGATTTTGACTTTTCCATCAATAGTTAATGTGAAATGAACACCAAGAAATGGATTAATTGGGTGGGGAACTGGATATACAAGTCGTTGTAGTGGTAGATTTTTTTCGCTGGTCGCTCGGTATACGCCCATAAACGGCAACATCGCATACTCGGTTCCCACACCTACTGATCGAGAAATTCTATCGGCTTGAGCACCAGCAGCGTTTACTAGGTGCTTGAAACTAAACTGATTACTTAAATCATGAACTTCGCCATTCGATTCAGTTAAGTTAACTTTCGAATGAAAATAAATTTCACCTCCAAGAGAAAGAAATTCATCTCGCATAGCCTTTACAATTGCTATTGAGTCTGAAATTCCAGTATTGGGTGACCACATGAATCGGTTATGTGTTATCGCAAGAGGTTCAAATTCCTTTAACTTCTCCTTTGGATGAATCTCAAGTTCAACGCCATTTGCAATTCCACGTTCAAAAAGCGTATTTAGTCTTGAATCCTCATCTTCGTTTCGAGTAACAACAACTTTACCGACATCTTTTACTGGGATTCCATATTTTTTGGCTAATTTTCTGAGCTCGACATTACCTTCGCGGCAGAATTTAGCCTTTAATGAGTCAGGCGAATAATAGAACCCTGCATGAATTACACCCGAGTTACGACCACTTGCGTGGAGTCCTATGTCTCTTTCTTTATCGACGATTACTACTTTGAGGTTTGGGCGACTTTGCAGAAGAGCGATTCCAGTTGAAAGACCAACAACACCGGCGCCGATAATTAGGACGTCACATTTATTGGGCATAACTAAAACTACTCTAGATTTTGATGTAGTTCAAGAGTGCAAGACAGATATGACTAATCAACTCTCACAACACCGCTAGGCGTCATCAAGTGCACGGCAACTATCCCTGACTCACCCTCAGTATCAGCTGGGCTTAACCACATAACCTCAACCTCACTACCAAGGGCAGTTGATAGGTCATTTCCTAGCCACTCAGTGATTCTCTTTTCATCTCCTGCGATTTCAACTTTGACAATCTTTGCAATTGCTTTGCCATCTGTGGATGGGTGATCTAGTGATTTCCATTCAATAAAGAAAGGTAGTTGCTTATCTTCTAAAGTTCCTAGAACTCCGATCTGCTTCCATGAAAGATCATGGCCATCGGGCTTTGTGCGGTGGCCATCTACAGCTTGTCGTCCTAAGCGTGCTTCAACCTTAGAGACATCATCAACAGAGACAACCCAAGTGAGCCATCCGCCACCTTCTGCAGCACGCTTTGAT
>Ga0214919_10012498_pt1 | contig 10428 bp, 4 predicted proteins | sample LL1503_MetaG_FD_177994 | JGI IMG/M metagenome (GOLD analysis project Ga0214919, IMG submission 177994) | Freshwater microbial communities from Lake Lanier, Atlanta, Georgia, United States - LL-1503 | ecosystem: Environmental > Aquatic > Freshwater > Lake | place: USA: Georgia | collected 2015-03-15 | reverse complement strand
TTCATGATCATAACCATCAAAAATACATCCTGTTCCCATATATGTTAAATGTTTATTATATTTTTTAGCTAAATGTGCTAAAAAAAAAGGAGAATATAAATTATCTCTTATATTATCAAGTAATTTGCCGGGTAATTCTAAATAATCAATAGTTTTATATCCTTCACCATGTGTTCTGCCTATTAATGATATCATATAATTAGGATTAATAGTAATTAATTCATTTTCTATATTTTCTTCATCATCAACTTTAAATTCAGAACAATAATAATTAATATTCATACTTTTAAAATATTTAATTACATATGACGCAATCCATCCTTTATGACCATATATAATAATATTCATTAAAAATTAAATTAGATAAATCTTTATAATGATTTTTTATGAAAAATAAATTATATATTTAATTTTTTTTATTTAATAAATTAAATATATAATTTATTAAACTACTTATTTATAATTCATTATTTAAACGTATTAAAACTAGTTAATTAAAATTTATTAAAAAAATATATTAAATAAATTATAAATTTTTTATATATTTAATTAATAAATTTTAAAATTAATTTAATATTAATAAAATTTAAAAAATAAATACAATATATTTTTATATTATATTGAATATAAACTTACATATAGTAAATAAAAATAATTATTAAATTTTATTATTGATTTTTAATATTTTTTATTTTAATTTATTTAAGTATAATTAAATTAAAATAAATTAAATTAAATTAAATTAAATTAAATTAAATTAAATTAAATTAAATTAAATTAAATAAGACATTTATTAAACATATTATTTCTATGAGAAATTAAATCATTTTGTTCTTCATATATATAATCTAAATTAATATTTTTAGATAATAATAATTCATTAGTTTCATAACTTATGATTGATTTAAAATTATAATAAATTTGCCAATGTTGAGGGATAATTAATTGACATCCAAATGAAAAACTTAAAGGAATTGATGCAGATATTGCTTGTTTTGTATAATGTTCACTTTTAAAAATATCTAAGCATAAAACATAATGACATTTTTTTAAAATATTTAACATTATTATTGTTAAACAATTATTATAAATTTTGACATTATCATTATATTTAAATATTTCTTTAACATTATCTATTTCTTTACCAATTAAATAAAAATTAATATCACTAAAATTTATAAATAAATTTTTTAACAAATTAAATGAATTTGGTTGATTTTTTCCCAATACAGCTACATTTATTTTATTTTCATTTTGTAAAATATTTAATTTTTCATTAATAGTTAAAACTTGAAAACTAGGGAGTGCCCAGAGACACTCAGGTCTATTATGAAAAAAACGAGTACCTATTCTGAGATAAACATGTAATCTTCTAATATAATCAACATGTTCAATACAAATAATTTTTATTTTATTATTAGTAATAAAGCTAAAATCATCGTCTGTTAAAAGAAATACATAATCATAATTATTTGAATCAAAATTATTTGGATTATTCCAAATAATTTTATATTTATTAAATAATTCATTATAAAATTTCATCCAATGAAAACTAAATATATTACAATGTGAATATAATGAAAAATCATAATTAAAAGTTATTAAATAATCTAAAACATAACCTATCATTTCAAAATGGAAATTTTGAAAACCATGATATATAGCTATTTTCATTAAAATAGTTTATAAATTTTATTAATTAACTACGCATATATATAGTTAAAATTAAATAGTAAATAAATTTAATTAATGAATTAATTATGCCTATTTAATTTAAATTAAATTATAAATATATTTAATTTAATTAAAAATCAAATAATAAATATATTTGGTTTAATACATATTTAGATATTAATCTTAATTTAATTTTTGTATTATTTAAATTATTTAATTTAATAAAATGAATTTTTACAAATTCATCAAGTCCATCTTTTGCAATTATTTCTTCATTAATTTTTTTATTTCTAAAAGCTAAAAATTCATATAAATTAAATTTATAATTATATATACTTTTAAAAATAAAATTTAAAATTTTAAAATCACCAAAATAAGTAATAAATTTTTTTGGTTTATATATATATTCATCTAATAATAATTCTTTTTCACTAATATTATCTACAATTTCATCTAATTTACTTTGAGCTATTTTTATATTAAATACTTCTTCTATAAATTCTCTTACAGCAGTATGTAAACTAGTTTTATCATATATTTTTGAATAACTACCACCAGGAAAAGTATATATTTTTTCGTTATTTTTATCTTGATATGATCCAATTAAAGTATATATTTCTCCTTTATGTTTTTTTAAAATAACTAATCCAGCATTAATTTCTTTTATTTTTAACATATATATTAAATTATTAAACAAAAAAAAAATGATTTTTATTTTTAATTATTAATTAATAAAAAATTTTTACCTTAACATTTTGTCTTAATAAAATTTTACCTTAACATTTTGTCTTAAAGACCTCTAACATTAATCTATTTAGTAATTTTAAGTACTTCTAATCTTAGTAATAATGGGTGCTAAGAGTTCAACTCCTACAAAACCCTCTAAGGTACTCCCACTTCAATCTCCTTCATGTAGTAATGATAAGTTAAAAGACCATTTGCCTATAATATCTAGTTTTCAAGAAGATTGGCTAACATGTGCTAAAAAATACAGGCAAGAACAAAAAAAATATACTAATGATTCTGAGACAGGAATAACAGTAGATGCTGAACTACTAAAAACCGTTAATTCTAAAAAAGTCAAGTCCTTGCAAGAACAAGAACTAAAGCAAAATAAGGGTTTAGATAAGAAAACTCAAGAACGCGTAGAAAAAGTTTGGAAAATTGCTGAAGAAATGAAAGCATCCCAGACTTCTCAGACTCCAGTAACAGGTGATTATATTATTTTGATTGATGATTCAGGTTCAGTATTCAGTAAAGAAATTGAAGATATTTATTGGTATATTGTTTCTGCTGAGTGGCATAAATTACCTTTTGATTCTACAACTAATAAGCACTGTATTTTCTGGAGTTCTACTCCAAGAGTTATTAAATCTGAGTTGATTGAACAAACTATTAGTACTAGAGCTGGAGCATGCGGAGGAACTAAACCTTCTGCATTAATTGAGTTTTTAAATAAAGATTCTAGATTTGCTAATTTTACAGGTCATTTGGTTCTAATTACTGATGGAATAATTGACGCATCTGAAATTTTAGAAATAACTAAACTTCTAGCGCATCGAACATTTCAGAGTGTACGCGTTATTGTCGTTGGTACCGAAAATGACTCGGTAGTTGGTCCATTTATTGCTAAAAGTCCTAGCCAACTAGTACATGTTCCATTAAAAACAGTTTTGAGTGATATTGATACATTACTTAAAACTGGTACAGAAGTATCAAAGTTAGATCATGCATTGTTGCATACACTCCAAGCTATTCGATCCTTAGATGACTGGATTCAACATGAGAAAGGTATTTTTCAGGCACTGATAACTACGTTCTTTGGGCAAGATGATCCCTGTCGTAGTAATCCACAGTTAGCTAATCAAATCAGGGATGGTGCAATTTTTCTAAAAAAGCGTCTTGTCTCTGAGTTAAGCAAACAAACTACTACCAATGAACTTGACCATCTTGAATACAAATTAATGGAAGCTGTTTCCATGCAAGATACGGAACAAGTCAATATCATTGCTACTGAAATTATTATGATTCATGAACAAGAGAAAAATAAAGTAAAAGATCCTATCAAGACTATAGATCAAATTATTTCATATGTGACAGGACAAGTCAAGGTTAATTGGTCTTCTAATGGTATGAGTGTAGCTAAGGTTATGTCGCAATTGAGTACTCCTCTTGACCGAGCGACAGAACAACAGCCATCTGCACTTCCAGAAGATACACCTAGTCAGGTTGATTCTGAGTTGTCATCTGAAACAACAACAATGACCTACCAAGGTCAAACATTAGTTTGTCCAATTACATTAGCTAAAATGCTCCAGCAAAAGCATAGTTCTGACAAAAAAGAATCAGAAGTAGAAGAAAGTTCTATTCCTGTTATCTTGATTAAAGTCGGTTTTGAAAACAAAACCTCATTCGCTGACTGCATTTCTCAGAAACGTCTTGAAGAACTAGCAAGGTATCCATTGGCTATTAATGAATCTGAAGTTGCACTACTAGCTAGTTTCATTGATAAGCCTATTAGTTTGGAAGGATTGCAAAATGCCCAGCATGCCATGGATAGACAATCTACATCAGGTTTAACTTCTAGACCAGAGACATGTCTTGGTACAGGACCCGAAACTAGAGCCCCTCTAATTGGTGCAATTTATTTGGGTGATATGAAGCAAGTCGAATTTGGAATTCGACGAATTATTAGCGGTTTGACTGTAAAAGGTAATGTTAAGATTTTGGGAGAAATTCGTCTCTGGTTAATTGTTTTTATTAAAATGCTAGATGATGGACATTGTCCACATCTACAAGATTCACTGCTATTGTATTATATGAAACAGCAATTAATGGCTTATTTTGATGGACCTACCAAGACTAGAATTTCATTTTCACCAGGTTTGAAAGACCCAGGGCGCCTTGTTTCAGGCACCATTGCATGTATCTTTTGTGGTTTTTCTCCGGGATATACAAATCTTAGTTTGGCATGGACACATTTTCTAGGAATGAACTACTTGCACTGGATACTTAACATGATTGGCATTTGTGTACCACCAGCTATTGAAGAAAAAGCAGCCGCAATGAAAGTGTTTGCTGCCAATGTAGCGGCTTCAAATAAAGAGCAGCGACCTTTTGGCGCCAAGTGGATTCGTATGGATCCACAAGATGAAAAGAATGCTATTCCATTGCTAATGAAGTTGCTAAGATATACAGGACAATTTCTAACTCAAGCTAGCTACAATAACTTGAGACAAAGAGTACCAGATAAATTTGCAATTGGACTTGCATTCTTGATGGATGGTCCAGCTTCAAGTGAACAGCAAATGCAAGTTTTGTCTTGGCTACCAGATAGTTGGCAAAACTTTGCTTATAAATACGGTCTTGAAGCATTGATTCAAGCATGTCAGGTTGTACCAAGTACTAGTCTAGAAATGCAGCCATATCCTCCACCAGCGGTTGAACCTATCAAAACGAACTGGACTCAAGAAGATTATCGATGGTGGGGCTATGCTAACAAAACACCAGCAGATGCTCTTGAAGTTGATAAGATTACATGCCGTCTAGTAATTGAAGAAAATTGGTCATCAAAAGCTACAAAGATCTATGGCTTACGCTTGATCAGTGGTCATGAGTTGTGGGGTGAAATTATTACTAGTCAGTTAAAAGCAAAAAAAAGTACTGAACTGAGTCTTGATGTGTTTATAGTTTATCTGTGTCAACGATATAGGTCAGAAGCAAACTTTCGCGTCCCAATGTTGATTGAGCAGTGTCATAAAGAAATTGCTCAGTCATATGCACCAGTCATGGAATACCTAGAACACACTTTTGGCCTTGAAAATGCAGTGCAAGAGTTTGTCAAGAGATTTATCGAATTTAAACCTCTATCAAAGCGGCTTCAAGCTCAAAAAGATAATAACTATTGGAGAACAACAAAAAATGTATCTTCAGATGCTGTACAAACTGATGCTTGAAATCCTCCTCCTTTTAGATTTAAAAATCTAGACTAACTGCCTTTACTTCCTTCAATCTCACCTCCTCTTTTTCCTTTTAAATTTAGAAATCTAGACTAAATGCCTGTTAAGAGAAAGTATCTATTTACAAAGATTGATTAAAAACTCCTGCATACCAAGATTTTTAATAGTAATTAATAATAACACTACTATTATTTCTAAAATTATTTTATGTAATGCATAATATTAACTTTTACTAATATAAATAGAAATAACTCTAATAAATTGCAAAAGTATAGTTTTATTAAAACTATTAATATTAATAATTGTCTGATTAAACACTCTTAAAAAATTAGATTTAATTTAAAAAAATAATTTTATTTTTTTTTATAATCTATTAATTTATTTATAAAAATAATTTATTTATCAATAAACAAATTTTAATAAATTCATTATTAAACTTTAATTTATTTTTCAATAAACAAATTTTAATAAATTCATTATAAAACTTTATTTTTTTAAGATAATTTATTTATCAATAAACAAAGTTTAATAAATTCATTATTAAACTTTATCTTTAAAGGTATTATGTCAAGAAGAAATATGTTTTATCAAATATAATTTTTAAATTATTATTATTATTTATATATTAAATAAAGGCTTTTAATTATTTTTTTATATATATTTTACATGTAAAAAAAAATGATTAAAAATTTTTAAGTGTTTTCCTTAAATTTATTTAATTACCGTAGCCATTTTGGCTCAAGGAGTGAGATTGACTCAAGGAGTTAGACGTTGTGTTAGAGCTTACACCCAAGTTGTCTCAGATTGCGCCAAGTGGTGCAAATCCCCTATGGGGAACCAAGGGGGTCAAAAGACAGAGAGGAAGAAGCAGACTCCCGATGAACCCACCGCCCAAGAAGTCGTGGCTCCGGTAGATGAGGTCTTGCCTCCACCACAGCAATCATCCACTTTCTTGGATGGGAAGTGGCGCAACTTTGTTCCAGACCCCAGCCAGGATCCAGTTACAGAGTCTGCCAGTTCTTCAGAAGCCCAAAACCCTGCCCAGGGTTATCACCAAGACACCAAGTGTCCAGCAGCTTCACATCAACAGACAACATCAGTACCAGGTTCGAGATTCTTCGAGGCAATGAAGAGTGCACTCAAGTTGAGTGTCACAAAGGTGTCAGTCCCACGGAATGGTGCAAAGACAGGCTCCAGTCAGCCCACAGTCCCACGGGATGGCGCAAAGACAGGCTCCAATGTGCCTACAAGGAGACCTCACTCAAGTGGTCCATCTGGAAAGTTAAAGCCCATGGTGTTCATGTTTGATGTGTCCTGGTCTGTAAAGGACGATGTGACCTACTGGGCAACCATCGAACTGGTGCTCAATCTTTGGAGAGAAGGGGACACAATCCTCTTGTGGGACTCTTGTGCCGAAATTGTCACGAATGAAGTATTCATGGCAAACTGGGTGAAGCTTAAGAAAGGGAGAGATGGCACTTACCCTGCCACGGCAGTGTCCTTCATGAACAATGACCCCGTCTTGAAGGACTTTGATGGGGACATCTTGTTAGTGACTGATGGCGAGATTCGACCCACTGATATTTCCGCCATGGATCGGGAACTGCGGAAGTCAAACATTCTTATTGACACCAGCATGGTTGTGGTTGTCGGTAAGGAAGAGGCTAATGGTTCAGTTGGTGCTGCTTTGGCAAGGACTGCAAACAGAACTATCAAGGTTCATGTCCCCGGGAGCGGGAACAAGCGTACACTTCTGCCCAACATCTCAAAGAAGTTTGAGACAGCCAATGTTGTGGTTGTCGAGAAGACTCACCAAAAGGCCTTGGTAGATCTTTCACAGATTCAGAGTCTTGAAGACTGGCTCAAGGAGCAAGATTCGGTTCTCCAAGCCTTGATGACCTGGATGTTGGGCCGGAATGTGTGGGAAGACGTACCAGAAGAAGCAACGCAAATTAGGGACAGCCTACTAGACCTAATGGCAAGACTAGTGAGGGAAGAGTCATTGCGGCAAACTGCCCTACAAGCAGCCCAGACAACCAGTGCTGACTCCTCAGAGTCTCCGACGATGCAGTTTAGCCGAAAGCTAGTCTCCACATTTCTGACAGACCATCTTTCAGAAGCAGTGACGGTCTGCTTGAGTATGGGCCAAGAGCACAATAAGATGCTTGGCCAGAAGGGGTTCTCAACTAATAAGTTGGGCCTGCTTGAAACCATGATTAGCAGGATCACCAATGATGGAATCTGTCATGGAACTAACGTGGAAAGCCTGTGTAGCACCATCCAAGCTAGTGCCATTGGAGTGAAGACCCTCATCCAGCGAGCTGACAACTCCGCCAAGCCTGATCCAAAGTCGGTGACTATCAAAGTCGATTTTGATGGCACCACTCAAACCTTCGCGTGTCCTGTCACTTTGGGCGTGTGTCCTGTCACTTTGGGCGGACTGTTTGATGAAAATGGATTCCAGGAGGAGAGTGTCATCTTGTACTGCCCCATTGATGGGAAGCAGTACCTCATGGAGCATTTCAGTACGGAAAGATCCAGAGAACTCGTCATGAAGCTCCTTTTGAAGAGGAGTGAGCTTGAGATCTGGGGTCGAATGCTTGACACGTTCATGTCATGGGAAGGACATCATGGCTTGAATGAACATGGCATGGCAGATGTCTCCCCAGCGACCAGAAGGCCAATCATAGGCGCCTTTGTGGTGTCTGATATTCCAAGTCTTCTCTGGGGTATCAGAGCCATGCTCTTTGGGCAAGATAAGAATGGGTCCACCAAGAAGGTAGGTAATGACATTCTTCTCTTGTCTCAGTTCCTGAAGATGGTGGACGATGGTTACTGTCCACACATCAAGGAGACTGGCATCCTGCCACTTTTGATGGCACAGTTCAAGACCTTCCTTGAAAGTGAGGATTCCCTCACAATGGCAGGCTTTAATGGAACTGGTCAGTCTTGCACAGCGCGTTTGTCGGGAGCTGCTTCTGTAGCTTTTGTGCTCATGGCTGTCTTGACAGACTCAAACCGGAAGGTTGCTCAGGAGTTCATGTTTTCTATGGAACTGTTCTACTGGATCGCCAGATCTGTTCTTAGATGGACGATTCCGGATGAGATTCTGGTGGCCTATCAATCCTTGCGGATCTACTCTCAGGTGTTCTCCTGGACCACCTCCAACATTGTACCATCTGGAATGAAGGTGCCCCCGGGCATGAACCAGAAGGATAGTGTGGCAACCAGAGAAGCCATTCTGGGTGGGTTGCTGTGCATGGCCATTGTCGTGCCTCCGGAAGAGGTCGTTGCCGCCAGAAAAAGACTCCCAGAGAACGTGATTGTCACATCTGTGATTCTCTTGGATGGACCACCAACTGCAGACAGTCATAGAGCCATCTTGGAGCTGATGCCAGAGTCTTGGCAGAACTATGCTGAGACACAAGGCGTTGAGGCCTTGTTGGCACTGTTCAAGATCAGACTAGGGCTGACTTTCCTGAACCAGCAGTTTCCACCTTGTCCGGTGGATTCAGTGAAGACAGTTGAGAGCTGGTGTCCTAGTTGGATCAACTATCCACCGGGTGAGGTATTTCAGCCAGTACCAGTGACCATCAACCCGACCACTGGATTTCCCGTGAAGTTCCCTGGTGGCAGACCCTGGCGTGTGGCAGCAACAGAAGTCTATGGCCCTGCGCCCCAGTCTTCTGGATCTTGCAGTGGTGAGAACCTCAAGATTTCGGGCTGGCTGAGCAGCACAACTAGAATGCATGACGTTGCCCGGCTCATTTTACAGAAGCAACCAGATGCCACTGGTGATCTCATTGGAATGTTTCCAACTATTTGGGAACACATTCTGGTCATTGCCTCCATGTTGTGCTCGAAGTATGGCAGAATGGTCAGGCTTCCAGTCCATGTCATCCAGTTTGTTGGTGAAGACCGAGAGTCCTACATGTCTATGTGGACTAGCCTGGTGAGAACCCATGGAGCCCAGGCCTTGAACGAGTTTTGCAATATCACCACAGCCGGACGTCTCGGTTCCCTTGATTCATCGGTGATGAATCTCAAGGACAATGTCAGCTTCCACATGTTGGCCGTGAATGCAGCTGGGCAAGAGCCATGTGTTCCAGAAGATGCAGCAGTGCAAGAGCCATGTGTCCCAGAAGATGCAGCAGAGCAAGAGCCATGTGCTCCAGAAGATGACTTCAAGGCGTCGCGCAGTGATTGGATCATAGTGGACACGAAGGCAGGAGGTTGGAGCCTATCACAGAAGATGGACTGCTTGAGAATGCTTGATCGCTTGATTCGCGAAGCGGGTGGCCAAGCCCTTATTGACCCTGACTTCTGACCAGTGATGTGAGGGCAATGTGCCGGTCAAGAACAAGCCCATGAATGAGGAGAAATGTTCCAGTGCGGGCGTCTCCCGCTAAGAGCCATGGGTTCTACAAGAGTGTTCACTTGGGTTGCAGGGCATATCATGCCAGCCCATTGAATTACTTCAACGAGAGGTCTGATTTAGGCACTCATCCAGACTGGACCTGATAAAGTTCCACATCTGGCACAGGTCAAGTTTCACAGTTTCACAGGAGGTCTCAAGTGGGTTGTAAGACATGGTATGCCTATCCATTGAGTGCCAGTGTACATAGGAGTGTCTGACTAGGCACTCAGAAGGGTCAGAACTTGATCCTCAAAAAAAAAAAAATAATTTTATTTTTTTTTATATAATATATTATTTTTTTATATAATAATAATTTTTTTATAATATTATTATAATGGCTTTATCTGGATTAGATTTATCATTAGCAAATAGATATAA
>Ga0214919_10012497_pt1 | contig 10428 bp, 11 predicted proteins | sample LL1503_MetaG_FD_177994 | JGI IMG/M metagenome (GOLD analysis project Ga0214919, IMG submission 177994) | Freshwater microbial communities from Lake Lanier, Atlanta, Georgia, United States - LL-1503 | ecosystem: Environmental > Aquatic > Freshwater > Lake | place: USA: Georgia | collected... | reverse complement strand
AACTTCCTCTTTCTTTACAACAACTTCCTCCTCTTCCTCAGCCTCTTCCTCAGCCTCTTCCTCAGCCTCTTCCTCAGCCTCTTCCTCTTCCTCTTCCTCTTCCTCTTCCTCGGCTTCCTCTTCCTCTTCCTCTTCCTCTTCCTCTTCTTCTTCTTCTTCAGCTTCCTCTTCTTCTTCTTCTTCAGCTTCCTCTTTTTCTTCTTCTTCTTCTTCTTCTTCTTCAGCTTCCTCTCCTTCTGATTCAACAACTTTTTCCTTTTCCATTTCCTTTCCCACTTTTTCCATTTCCTGTTCCACTTTTTTAATTTCCTCATCCACTTTGTTTATTTCCTCATCTACTTTTTTAATTTCTTCATCTACTCTTTTCATTTCCTCATCTTCTTCTTCTTGCTCCTCCATTTCCACGTTTACAACAACCTCTACCACTAATTCTTCTTCATCCTCGGCTTTTCTTTTTCTCGAGACTTTGGTTTCTTCTCCTTCAAGTGGATAAATAGGAGCGCACGGATACGCTTTTCTCAGTTTCTTTCTAGGGTTTTTATTTTTGGTATGGCGCGCGTGTAAGAACTCATGATAGTCTTGGATAACCGTTTCCAAAAGTGAGATCTTCTCTTGCAACTGTTTGCATTCCAGACGTTTATGCAGATATTTTCTATCAGACTTTGCTGAAAGACAAATCATTTGGTTAATCAAAGATTCCATTATTGTTGTGTATACCCTTAGTTTATGCTTTAAATACATTCATTTTAATGCATAATCAATTTTTTGTATTTTAAGAACCAACTCCGAAATTGTCACGCAAAATGCTATTTCGGTTAGGTGCAGAACCTTTTTCGCTCTGACGTTTCACTTTATAATTGCCTCGTGTTTGCGTATACGGTGTATTATTAAACAATGTTTTCTCGTTATCTTCATGGATTTCCGGTAAGACTCTTGTCATTGGTTTATCCACACATAACAACATATAATTAGACTTGCACATTTTCCTATATTCTTGAATAGACATGTTACCATAGTATTTTTCTAAAAAATAAAATGGGCAAACCGCCGGTTTAATATTAGTTCCATCAGTACTGTAATAATAATTAATCAGTTGGTACGACTCAATCTTTGCGGAATCATCCATTTTCATATTATTAAACAAGTAAGCAACGGAACATTCTGGGCTACAAAACGACCCATTGCCCAAGTAACCTCCTTTCGTCGATTGTTCAATCACAAAACAAGTCTCCGTGTCGAAATCATAAGTACACCAAAAACAAGCCGACTTTTTCACTTGTTCTTTTTTATAAAAGGTCAGTTTAAGTTCCCTGATTTTACTTTTCAAATCTTCGTTTGAAATATTTTCTTTCTCTTCCTTGGTTCTAGGAATGCTCTGCACGGTAACTTTATCGTCGCTCTCAAACGTTTCGTAATTTTTATTCGATTCGAATGGCTGAATTTCTTGCGGGACATCGGGTTTGTAAACAGAATGATCGCTCTGGAAAATTTTATGTTGGAGATAACTGTCAACATCACTCATAAAACAATTCAATTCAAGAATGATATGACGCTTACTTTTACTAGATTGGAGACTTTGTTGTAGAATAGTTTGCAATGATTGTAATTTAATTTCTTGAATTTTTTTACCCTTCTTGGTCGGTTCTTCTTCAGTATTTGCTGCAACCACATTTTTTCTCCTTCCCCTTTTTTTTGGCGGTTCGCTACTCATTTAGTATAGAAACTGGTATTTCGCTTTTAAATACATTCTTAAAACACTTTTTCCATATAAATGTATTTTCATGTGAAATAAAAAGATGGACATTAAAAAGAAGCATGAATTTTCAGTTCCGTGGTGTGAGAAATATAGACCGATGTCATTCAAGCAAATTATTCTCGAACCTATTAACCGTACCATTTTCGACAATATTCTTGAAAAAAACACATTTCCGAATATATTGTTTTACGGTCCTCCTGGTGTGGGAAAAACTACATCGGCAGACAATCTGATTATCGCCTATCAGAAAAAGTTTTTCAGACCGAACCGTGAAACGATTATTCATTTGAATGCATCCGACGAACGTGGAATAGAAATGATACGGAACCAGATCAATAATTTCGTGAAAAGCAACAACATGTTCGAAGAAGGTTTAAAATTCGTGGTCCTAGATGAGGTAGATTACATGACGAAAAATGCCCAACAAGCATTAAAAAATCTATTGCAATCGAAATACACAAATGTGCGGTTCTGTTTGATTTGCAATTATATTTGCAAAATCGAAGAATCATTGCGAAACGAATTTATTTGTATACGGTTCAACCATTTGCCGAGAGACGAAATCGACGTATATATACAAAATATCATTGAAAACGAAAAAATAGACATGGACCCACATTTTTTGAATACCATCAAACGCACGTTTCAGTCGGATATCAGAAGTATGGTGAATTTTTTACAGTTGCATTACAATGATAAAAAGGGCAATGATGATGGCAAAGGCAACTCTGAAGATATCTGGATCAAAATGCACGGTTTGTTTATAGAACAAGACGAAGAAAAAGTGGAACGGTTTGTGGAAAATCTTTGCAAGTTACAATTAGATGTGCCGCAATTATTGAAACAATATTTTTATTTCATGACTATATACGATGACAGTTTAATTTGTCATGACTTTTTAAACATTGCGGAATGCGTAAATCATACTCGGTTTTGTGAAGAAAGTCTCTTGATTTCATATTTTATACAACAACTATTGCACTTTTACAAAAAATTGAAGTAGTGAAAAGTATACTTTGAAAAGTTATATAAGTGTTCTTTTTTAAATCATACATACATCATGGTATCAATTGACGATGAGTGGAAACAATTTCTCATGAATCACAACTCGCCAGATAGCTGGGGAGTGAATCATATATTCGTTCCCGAATGTGTTACAGATGATTCGATGGAATCGAGCGATTCCGACAACGATGAAGACGATGAACATCCTGTTATTGAAAACAGTAGAAATCCATGCGAAGAACTATACATCTCAACTCAAACCCAAATCTTCTTTTTGAACATTCCTTATATCGACGTGGATACTATTTTCTGGGATACTCCGATTGTGTTTTATGGCACTCCGCAAAATGGGGTTCTTAAAAAACAAATGAGAATAGTATGCAGCGAAAAAGAAGAGTTTGAAACATATCAAGCAAGACTTAAAACATATCAATACTACACCGAAAAAATTATGAAACAAATCGATAACCCAAAAGCCCGTAAAATCAAATACAGAGACGTGCGAAAACTTACCATTGGAATTTCTAAAAAAGACATTATGAACTGTCACGGGAAAAACAAAAATGCGTTTATTAATTGCTTTGCCATGATTATGCGGGTGAAATTCCAAAATAAATTCCATGAAGTTCATGTAAAGGTTTTCAATACCGGGAAAATGGCCATTCCCGGAATCGTCAACGAAAGTCTTCTCGAAGAAACGAAAAAAGTATTATTATCAGTGTTGCAACCGCATTTCAAGGAATCGCTGTCTCTTATTCCAGCGGACAAGTCGCCCATGGTGAAACGGCTGGTTCGAGGTAAAAAGAGCAAGGGAAAAGAAGACGAAATAACCACGAAAAGTCATTTCGAATATGTCCAACCCAAGGGAAATGTTCTCATAAATTCTAATTTCAATTGCGGATATTATATTCAACAAGAGAAACTAAAACACATTTTGAGAGATAAATATAAATTGAATCCTTCCTACGATCCAACAATGTATCCCGGTGTGAAGTGCAAGTTCTTTTACAACAACATTCTTCCTGAAACAGAACAAACGGGCTATCTGAGCGAGGCCGACCAAAATGTTACTATGACGGAATTGGACGAATTAGTAAAGGAAAAATATACCAAGGTGTCTTTCATGGTGTTTCGAACGGGAAACTGCTTGATTGTAGGCAACTGTTCAAAACCGATTCTTTGCTTTGTGTTTGAATTCGTTAAAAATATACTCATGGTAGAATACGAAAACGTCAAGGCATTAAACGAAGTGCCCGTCGTTAAAATGAAGAAGAAGAAACCAAGGAAAAAGGCAGTTACTTTTTCGAGAAAGTATTATGATGACATATATGTAGTTAATTGAAAAAGGATTTAAAGTAGTATTTTTGACATATAACAAACAACCGAAAAAAATGGCTTCTACCGAGGTTACGCTAGACGAAGGGCATAGACTACCTACTGATAAAACGCTCCAGAATGCAGCCAAATTGTCAATTGTGGAAGACCGTCCAATTATGATGGACTATTGGACTAGTTCGCTTGAAAAAACCGTCATGATTGGTGTTCGTAACGACGAAAAGAAGATGTTGATTAAAAATGAGGAGGAGTATACTTCTTACATTGAAAAGATTTTCCGTATTAATGGAAAAGACTTTATTATTCTGACGGAAAATTCAATTTATATCGTCGACAAGGATATTCCGACGAAGAAAATCAGTTTCAACACGGATACTGACTAAGGGTTAGAAAAAATCATCTGTTTCCAAAAAATAGATGATTTTTTGTGGTTATGCTAATATTTCCAGTAACTGACTACGTTGCGTGTCATCAATCGACTTGGGGAATTCTATTTCAAATTCAATAATCAAATTTCCGCATTCATTATTATCCAGCATCATACCGAGTCCAGCTATCACCCGATTATGTCCCGGATGAATCACTTGATTGTTATTCGATAATCGCAGGGTTTTCCCACTTACATGTAATATTTCAAGCGAAAACCCACACAAAGCTTCTTTAAGAGAAATCTTGGATTTATATATCAAATCATTCTCTCTTCTCGTGAAAAACGGATGGTCGTCGATATGAAACGTCAGTTCGAGATCACCCCTTTCATTGTTTTCAATAGACCCTAAATCTTTTAAAATAATCTTTTGCCCATGTTTTATCCCCCTTGGAATCGGAGCACTTACCCGTTCTTTTACTGCACCATCAATTTCGATTTCAATCGTTGCTCCATGGAACGCGCTTTCGAGAGAAACATGAATCGTTTTCATAACTGGGTCAGGTCTTTTTCGTGCAAAAACATTTCGCCCATTGTGAAATACTTGAATATTCGGTCCTCCTTGGCCATGCATCACGTGAACGCCTCCACCATGAAAAAACTGCTCGAAAATATGATCCATATTTATGGGGCCACCTCCATGATGGACTTGTACCCCTCCAAATGGAAACCCGCCTGGAAATGGGAATGGATGTCCAAACGGGTGACCTCCTCCTCCACCTCCGAATTGTTTTTGGTGATCATATTCTTTCCGTTTTTGTGAATCGCTCAATGTTTCATAAGCATCACTAATCTCTTGGAATTTTTCCTTTGCATTAGCGTCGCTGTTTCGATCTGGATGATATTTGAGACTGAGAGAACGATATGCTTTTTTAATCTCCATTTCATTTGCATCAGAAGACACTCCGAGGACCTCGTAAAAGTCAGTTTTGGACATAATAATATTATTAAAAGACGAAAAGGTTTATATACATAATTTGTATAAACACAAATGAAAGAGCAATTTATCAATAAATACAAGCCTTATTATATAGCCGATTTCAAACTTAATAAAGAAACGGAACAAACATTACAAACGTTTCTGAAAATGAACGACATTAATCTATTATTATACGGAAATACTGGTTGCGGGAAAACAATGATTTTGGAAAGTCTTATCCGAGAATACTACGAATTGGGACCAAACGATGCTTTTCCAAACTACAATATCATGTATATTAATAATTTGACGGAACAAGGAATCGGGTTCTATCGAAACGAAATGAAAACATTTTGTCAGTCACAAAGTATTATCTACGGTAAAAAGAAAATGATTGTGATTGACGACTTGGACAATGTCAATGAACAAAGTCAACAAGTATTCCGAAACTACATGGACTCTTATAAACGTAACGTTCATTTTGTCGCAGTTTGTACAAATATGCAAAAAGTGATTGAAAGTATTCAGTCACGCGTGCACATTATCCAAATCCGACCTTTGAATTTACCAGAAATAAGAAATCATTTGGATCACATTGTATCGAAGGAAAATCTAGTCGTAAACGACGAGTGCAAAGAATATTTGCTCAGTGTCTGTAATAATTCCGTACGAGTAATGATCAACTATTTGGAAAAGTTGAGCATTATAGGATTACCCATAACATTACAATTATGTAAGGACACTTGTTCTTACATGTCTACACAGCATTTCGACGATTATTTACAGGCATTCAAGAGTCGGGACTTGAAAAAAGCAATACACGTGTTTCATGATTTATATCGCGCAGGATATTCGGTTATTGATATTTTCGATTTCTTTTTTACTTTTCTGAAGAGCACTTCTCTCGTAAATGAAGATATCAAGTATAAAATAATTCCGTATCTGTGTAAATATATTACCATTTTTCACACCGTCCACGAAGACCCCATTGAACTCTGTCTCTTTACCAACAGTATTTTTCAAGACATTCAAATATAAAGAAAAAACCGGGAAAACAGTATGAGTAAACGGACCTTTGTAAAGTTACCTCCGCTGGAGCTTTTAATAGATTTATGTGAAGCCCATTTCACGAAAGTAGAATGTTTATTCTACTTGATTGATCCTACTCATTTTCAAAAAATGGTTCACGACAATGCTCATCTGCCTTTTCTAGAAAAATTAATCCCGTATTATCAACCGTCTAAAAGGCATTTTGCGACTCGGCCATTTTCGTATAATTCGTTTGTGAATATGATTAGACAAATTTGTCATGTCCATAATCATCAATTCAAAACGAAAATACATTATGAGCACACCTCGCCCTCTATCTTATATTATATTTCTCTCAAATAATGATTTAGAACCGAAACAAAATACAATATATAGTACATGTATAATGTTCGAAACAAAACAAATACCTTATTTTATCTTTGGGTTAGGAGTTGTAGCCATCTCCAGTTTTTTCGGGAAACGCGTGAAGGATTACTTTTCGAGTCTAGAAAACAAGGATGATTATCATTTGGTGAAAAAGTATGTGTTAAACGATGCTTCTCTTTATGGAGATAACCGTCCGAAAATTTGGGTTCATTCGAAATACGAGGTTAATGCGCGAAAATGGAAAAATTTCCAGTCGCGAAACAGCACTGATTTGAATCAACCTTATCTTTATGTAACTATCCAGAGTATTGTGAATCATTGCGGTGACGATTTTCACATTTGCTTAATTGATGACGATACTTTCGAGAAATTGTTGCCTTTTTGGGATGTCGACCTTTCTATTACTCCAGAACCGATGAGGTCTCGGCTACGCAATATTGCTATGCTCCAGCTTGTGCATACGTATGGTGGGTTACTCATGCCGAATTCATTACTCTGTATTAAATCGTTTGTTGATTTGTACCAAGAATGTATTTTGCAGAACAAACCCATTATTTTCGAGAAACAGCGCAAGTCGGTAAATGGTTCACTATTCGCTCCTGATATTCAAATGGTGGGAGCGAAAAAAGGAGACCCAATTCTGCTTGAGATGATTGAAATGATGAACTCGTATGAGAAAACTGCCCATTATACCATGCAACCTACTATTTTAGGAGAAATCGAAAAATGGTGTTCTGAACAGATTTCTTTGCAACATATGCATTTGATTTCGGGATCGGTTATTGGTATTAAAACGAAAATCGGAAAGCCGATTTTATTGGAAGACCTCATGAGTGATGGGTTTTTAGATGTCGATGATTCAGTTTTATCTGGGATTTATATCCCAAGCGAGGAATTATTGAGTCGTACCAAATTTTCTTGGTTTGCTATTTTACCTTATCATGAATGTTTAAAGGCGAAACCTATTCTCTCGAAATACATGGCGGCTTCAATAGTGGATAGTGTTCGGAGTTTTTACAACAGCAAAAAGGAGTCTTGTAGCATGGTATCTATATAAAGAAAAGTTTTCATAGAACATTAAAAAAGAAGATGAAAAGTTATGTAATGGCCACAATTCGTATTCCTCTTGAAATTGTCGATACAAACTATGAAATTTTAAATGACCGGATTGATATCCAGTTTGAACCCTGTCCTATTTTACCTGAAATACAAGAAAGTAACAAAGATTTGTTACAGTCTCTTTTCTCTGCAAGTAATCTTCCCAAAGAAAACGAAGAAGAAGAAGAAAAAGTCTTAGAAGAAGAAGAACCAGTCTTAGAAGAAGAAGACGTGAGATATAACTTGAAGAAAAATCGAGAGAGCGTTAAAAAAAGACAGCACATATCTTTTAAGAAATACAGACCTAGAATTAATTATACACAAAAGAAATATATTTAAATAGGTCGTCTTTTATACCATATAAAAACATGTATCGTATTTTGTATGGTACTCCTGAAAAAAATATCGATATAACCATTCCATGTCAAACCAAATGTATGAAAAATAACATTATCCGGATACCTTCGAGTGACTTTATGCGAGCCTTTATTTTTACTGATCCTTATGTTGATGTTTTGAAATCCATTTTAATCGAAAAAGGCGATTCGGTTTTTACGTACGACCATACTGTGGTTATATATATTGACAATTCCACTCAAGAGATTTTTACACAAGCGTCTACTCTACCAGATTATATCAAGGCAACTTATCCAGATTTTACAAACGTGTTGAGGAAAATGCACCAACAGTTGAAATTAGATTACGGTTCCTTTCAAGATGAGTACCCTGAACAACTCTTGGCAGTAGAATACATTACAGGAACAGAAAACGTATTAGAGATTGGGGGTAATATCGGTAGGAATAGTCTCATCATTGCCTCGATTTTAAATGAACACAACAATACGAACTTGGTCACATTAGAGTGTTGTACCTCTATTGCCGCACAATTATCACACAACAGAAACAAAAACAATTTATTTTTTCATGTTGAAAATGCAGCACTTTCGAAAACGGATTTGTATCAACCAGACGGCCAATGGCAAACTGTACAATCAAATGTTCCTTTGGTGGGTCATACCAAACTAAATACTATTACATTTGATGAGCTTGAAAAGAAATACAAGATTCAATTCGATACACTAGTCATGGACTGTGAAGGCGCGTTTTATTATATTCTACAAGGTATGCCTGAAATGTTGAAAAATATCAATTTGGTTATTATGGAAAACGATTATAATTTGGTCGAACATAAAGAATTCGTTGACCGATGCTTGATGGATAGTGGTCTGCATCGCGTTCATTGGGAGGCTGGAGGATGGGGGCCTTGTTTTCATCGTTTTTATGAAGTATGGAAACGATGAATGAACTAAAATTCCTTATTTTCGAAAATTCCTGCTTGCTCGAGCTCGACTGCACGCTTTTGAATAGCGGCAAAATTATCGATATTGTACAGTTTATACTTTCTATCCATGAAATCTATAAAGTCCTGTTTGAGTTGTGCAGGTGTCATTGGAGTTTCTTTCGTGAAAATGACGGACCATTCTTTTGTTAATTCATTCATGTCTGGAACTTCTTTTTTGAACAAACGAATAAGTCTGCGGTACAACGGATTATCACATTTTCTGAATTTTGATGGGCTGCCGCCTCCTAGCGTTGCTACTTTGGCCAGTTTTTTCGCGGTTTTCTGATTTGCTTTGTGTTTCTTTGTCGCTTTTTTCGTTTTTCGTTTGTGTTTCTTTTTAAACTCGAAACAATGCAAGATACATGCATCTGCAATAGATAAAAGTAATCTTTCACGAATACCCTTGACACAACTCATTTCATCACTATATGCAGAAATAGTGTCTTCTATAAAATACGTAGCATACTGAAATTGAAACGATTCGGGTTGTCTCATTACAAACTGAAACCATGTGAATATTTCGTTAAGGAAATGTCCATTCAAGACTTCGTTTTTCGCTAACAATAATCTAATTAAAATCTTTTTTAATTTCTTGTATTCTTCTCCTTCACGTAAAGGAGTGTTGTCACGTTTGGCTATGATTTCCGCAAAAAAGAGGTCCAAACCTTTGACTAGTTCGTCAGGGCCTATAGTGGTGAGAATATCCAAGTAAATCCGTCCACCCATCTCTTGAATGATTTTCTCGTAATTTTCTTTAATATTTTCAAATGCATTATGAACTTCAAAAGCAATCCCGAGATGCGCTTCATATTGTGGTCCGGGTCCTTCTTCCTGTTGTCGTAGCTGTTCCTCATAATCTGGATAATTCTGAGCAAGAAATTCCTGTTGTTCCTCTGCAGTCCGGTCAGCAAAGGCATGATGGACTATTTCGAAACCCACCACTGGCGGACTACCTTCAGGTGTTGGTTCTCTTCCTACTGCCCATTGTCGGGGACTCGGATAATTATCATTATATGAATAATTGGGACTTCCTTGATTTCCCCACCATCCATCTGGTGGAGAAGGCGGAGGAGAAATGGAGGGAGGAGTATATCTGGGCATTATACATTATAGTAGACAGAAAAATTCTA
>Ga0214919_10012494_pt1 | contig 10429 bp, 9 predicted proteins | sample LL1503_MetaG_FD_177994 | JGI IMG/M metagenome (GOLD analysis project Ga0214919, IMG submission 177994) | Freshwater microbial communities from Lake Lanier, Atlanta, Georgia, United States - LL-1503 | ecosystem: Environmental > Aquatic > Freshwater > Lake | place: USA: Georgia | collected 2015-03-15 | reverse complement strand
GCAGAAGACCGACACCCTCCATGGACTGACGGGCGACGGCGTGCACATGACGCCGGAGGGCGACCAGCTCATCGCCCGCACGGTCTTGGCGGGGATCGGCCTGGACGAGGCCGCCTTGAAAAAGGCCCGCGAGACCTGGCTGGACCTGCCCGGCGCGGGCTCGCTCCGAACCCGGGTCGACCTCGAGATGAACAAGAAGTTCTTCACCGCGAGCAGCACGCTCACCCTGCGCCAGCGCGACCGCCTGCTGGAGGCCGCCGCGGCGGCCAAACGTCCCACCCTGAACCACTGGTCGAAGGAACTCCTGCTCGCGCTCGTGAAAAAGAAGGTCAAGCCAGCCGGACCCTACGAATCCCTCGACGCCCTCTTCGCCCCTGAGGTCAAGGCCAAGGTCCAGGCCGAGCTGCAGGACGAGTTCGCCGCGGAGATCGCGAAGCTCACGGGGCGGTGAAAATGCGGTTGAGCCCCATGGCTTCGCAGTGAATCGAAAGTTAATCCGTACGTAGACAAGCCTGATTCGATTACTACGCTCTCTCCCATGCGCCCCCTCCTGCTCCTCACCGCTCTCTCCGCCTGCCTCTCCGCCGCCGAGCCGGTCAAATACGCCGACGAGGCGAGCCAATGGCGCAAGGCCTACCCGGCCGCCCCGGCCGGCCAGAAGCGCATCGTCATCCACCTGGACTCCCAACCGGATGAATCCGCCTGGAAGGTCGAGATCAGCGTGGGCAAGGTCATGGAGACCGACGGGGTCAATCACGTCGGCGGCGGGGCCAAGATCGAGGAGAAGAACGTCGAAGGCTGGGGCTATCACTTCTTCGAGGCGAAGGCGACGGGGCACATGTTCACCACCTTGATCGGGGTCCTGCCCGGCGCCCCGAAGGTCACCCGCTTCGTGACGATGGCCTCCACCGGGCCGGTCCGCTACAATAGCAAGCTCCCGGTGATCGTCTACGTGCCGGAGGGCCTCGAGGTACGCTACCGCCTCTGGAAGGCCGAGCCCGACACCCGCCTAGGCGAGGCCGGCTAAATCCGGCCCTCCGGCTGGCGGTCATCCGCGTTTTGAGTTCAAAAGAAACCATGAGCGCCCCGCTGCAGCTGCCCGAACCCATGGCCGAACTGGCCCGGTCGGGCGAGACCGCCAAACTCGCCGAGGCGATCGCGCAAGGCCTCGAGGTCAACCTGCGCGACGGGAAGGGCAACACGCTCCTCATGATCGCCGCCTACCAAGGTCGGGCCGAGACCGTCGCGATGCTCCTCAAGGCCGGGGCGCAGGTGGACCTGCGCAACGAGAAAGGCCAGACGCCGCTCGGAGGCGTCGCCTTCAAGGGCCACGTCGAGATCGCGCGGATGCTCCTGGATGCCGGGGCCGACCCCTTGGGTGACCAAGGCGGCTCCACGCCCATCGATTTCGCCACCACCTTCGGTCGGCATGAGATCGTCACGCTCCTGCGTGAACACCGCCCCGCCGCCCGTCCTACCCGCTGGTATAGCAAGCTGATCGGCTGGATGAGGAGGTGAGGTTATCGCCAGGTAGGGGCAGCACCGCGTGCTGCCCTAGTTGGCCGTGCTTAAGAGGATATCAACAACGCTAGGGAAAACGCGGCTCGGCGGCCGACCGGGGACGGTCAGTCCTACAGAGATGCAAAGAAACTTTAGGGTCAGGGTCCGGCGCCAGAGTCAGGGACAGGAATGTAGATTCTCCCAAGGCCCTCGCGACTCCTAACGCCTGCCCCTGACCCTGGCCCTAGCCCTAAAGAATCTCTGTATCTTGGTAGGGACGAGCGTCCCTGCTCGTCCGCGGCCGAAACACGGGGTCTGGCTTCGCCTCGCGAAGCGATGGCGTGCCTGACCTCGTGTGAAGGCCGAAGCTCCGGCGCGGAGTCAGGCACCATCACGCTGCGCGTGCTGAAGCCAGACCCCATGCCGGCGGCCGACCGGGGGATGGTCAGACCTACCCTGCAAAGGCATAGACCCTAGCGAACCGTGCTTGTGTAACGTTTTACCGTCATGCACATTAAATCATAAGGAATGGAAGTCTCCGTTCGACGCGGGCCGGTTCGCCGGCCTGCGTTCCCCTTTCTAATCTAGCATCATCAGCCGAAGGGTTGCCTGACCTGAATAAGGCCGCAAAAGACCGGCGATGGTTTCGTCAAAAGCCCGGTTAGGCCGTGCGGGATGAAGAGTCTTGATGCCAATGGGGCGCGCACAAAGGTCCGCCAGCTGAAGGCCCGGCAGGTTTCGGCACTTTCCCACAAACAAAGGCTTCCACCTGGGCTTCCCGTCCATGCGCTCGATCGCGGCGCTGACTTCTTGGTCTTCGCGCTCTCCCCTCGACTCCAACACCACCCATTGAAACTCCTGCGCAAAGCTGAACCAAGCATGAAGCCGTCGGAGTAGCTCGACCAGACACCCGGCATAAGACCGGGCGGTCAAGGTCTTGCGCTTATCCCAAACCGCCGCAGCCAAGTGAACTCGGGAGTCTCGAATGACTTCGCTTAAATCGGAAAGGAAAGCGGCCCGGGACTTCTGGTCGAAGAGGAACGAGAAGTCGCCCTGGTTCTTGCGAATCTCACGCTCATGCAGGACTACGGCATCATAGCCCCAGTGGCGCAACTTGAAGGCCAGCAGGCGCGGGACAAAACGGCGCGCATACTCCTGCTCGTCAAAGACGCAGGCGGCGATGACGAACAAGGGGTATTCGGGATTGGTCGCCGCAGGGGCATGATCACCGCTTTCGTCGATATAGATCAAAGGCATCCATCACCAACTTCTCAGCAAATCCTTGGCATCAAGCCAAGCCCTCTAGGCTTCATCACCACAAGCAAAGAGCCCGCCCAAAGCTGAGGCAATCCCACCACCACGGAACACTTTAGGGCAGCACGCGGTGCTGCCCCTACCCGAGTATCCCTACCCCCTACTCCCCACCCCCTATTCCCTACTTCCTACTCCCTACCCTCTACTCCACCGCGAGTTCCTGCTCCTCGATGGCCTTGCGGAAGAGGTAACGCGTGAAGACGAATACCGCCAAAAGGACGGGGAGGTAGTAGGCATACCAGCCGAGGTGCCAGAAGAGGTAGGAGACGCCGCCGAGCGCGAGTCCGGCGAGCATGGGCAGGATCTGGATGAGGCAGCCTTTGCCGATGGCCGCCCCGGTGGGTTCGGTCTGGGAGAAGATCAAGTAGCCCTTGGTCATGGGCGGGATGAGCCCGCAGAGAAGGCCGAAGAGCAAGGCCGGGACGAGCTGCCAGAGCTGCGCCAGCTGATCGGCCACGCACGCGATGGCCGCGCCCCAGAACAGCAGGATGGGCAGGATGGTGAGCAGGAACGCGGCCTTGTAAGCACCGTAGAAGAGCTGGCCCGGGCTACGCAGCGGGGTGAAGCGGAAGAGGTCCGCGCCCGCGAATTCCTCGGAGTAGAGCATGGCTTCGCTGACGGTGTAGCCGATCAGACCGAAGATGCCGGGGAGGAAGATGAAGAGCGGGGTGAGATCGCCCGAGATCCCGGTGATCAGGAACATCAACGGGTAGACCGCGAACTGCATGATGCGAGGGTAGAGACGGACCTTGACCCCGCGCACACGCGTGAATTGGGCGAGGGTCACCAGGAACCCGACCCGCTGAACCGGGTCGCGTAACCATGGCCGCAGCAGCCCGCTGCCCGCCAGACGCTCGATCCAACGCCGGCCGCCCGGGCCGACCTTAACCCGTTCCGTCGGCTGCTCCCCGAGGGCGAGCACGACCTCCTCATAGCCGTCGGCGAGGCGCACGAAGGCGAGCCAGGCGGCGAGCAGGGTCGCGCCGACGGCGAGGCCGGCGCCGATCCAGAGCTCGCGGGTGGGTTGAAGGGTGATGAACAGGGTGTCGAGGCTGCCGAACCAGGCGGGCGGCAGGTACGTAAACCACGGGTGGTTGGTCCATTCGCCGAGCCCCTCGTGCTGGAGCATCCGGGGGACCAGCTGGGCGCCCAGGATCAGGAAGAGGGCCACGAGCACCTGCATCGCGGTGGTGTAGGTGTTCACGCGTTCGCGTCCGAAGACGCGCAGGCAGGCATGGTAGGCGAGGACCACCACGGCCGTGGAGAAAAGGACGTTGAGCCCGACGGAAAAGAGGTGGGCCGGCAGGAACCGCCAGGAGCCGGCGGCGCGGAAGACCCCGAGGAGGATCGCCACGAAATTGAAGGCAACCGCGTTGGAATACAGGTTGCGGAGGATGACCTGGACCTTCGTCTGCAGGATCACCCGGGAGGTCACCGGACGATGCAGGAGGATGTCGGACTCATGCTCGCTGAAGAGCAGGTTCCCGCAGGCGTGCACCGCCCCGAGCCCGAGGATGAGCAGCGTGTAGGCGTGCAGGAACGTCGCGAAGACCAGCGGCGGCATGTCGCCGCCGGCGACGCCCAGCATGACCAGGCCGAAGAAGCAGACCGCGACGCGGGACCAGAAGCGGCGACGGCGCTCGAGCGACGGCTTGAACTTGGCGTCACGCTGGGCGAGCCGGCCGCGGTGGAAGAGCTTGTCGAACAGCTCGACCAGCCCGGCCCGCTGGATGGCCGTCCGCTCAGCGTCGGTCGCCATGGTCGGTGAACGTGCGCGCGAAGTTCTCGGCCTTCTCCCGCAGCTGGTCGCCGCCGGTCAGGGTCGTGAAGATCTCCTCGAGCGAGCGGCCGCCGTTGGCGGCGCTGACCGCGGCCGGGGCGCCGTCGAGCACCAGCTTGCCCTGGTTGATGATGACCACGCGGTCGCAGACCTTCTCGACCACGTCGAGGATGTGCGAGCTGTAGACGATCGTCCGGCCCTGCTTGGCCAGGGTCTGGATGAGCGTCTTGAAGCCCATCGCCGCGTTCACGTCGAGGCCGTCGAGCGGCTCGTCGAAGAGCAGCACGGGCGGGTTGTGCAGCAGGGCGGAGATGATGACGATCTTGCGCCGCATGCCCTTGCTGTAGGCCGCGAGCAGCTTCTCGGTCAGCAGGTCCCAGGTCAGGTCGAAGAACTGGATGAACTCCGCGATCCGGGCGTCGGCCTGCTCGGCCGCGATCCCGTAGAGGGAGGCGACCATCCGGAGATACTCCAGGCCGGAGAGCGATTCGTAAAGCGCGCCGCTCTCGGGCACGAAACCCACGCTACGCTTCACGGCCATCGGGTCGGTCGCGAGGTCATGGCCGGCGATGATCGCCGTCCCCGAGGTGGGTTTGAGCATGCCGGTGATCATCTTGAGCGTGGTCGACTTGCCGGCGCCGTTTGGCCCGAGGAAGCCGACGATCTGGCCGGCGGGGATCTCGAGGCTGAGGCCGCCGACCGCGACCTGCTGGCCGAAGACCTTGGTCAATTCGCGGAGGGTGATCATAGGAGAGGCATAAGCGCGGCGGGGGCAGGCTGGCAAGCATCGCAGGGGGTGAGCATCTCAGGGGGCAAGTTGGCACGAGGGCACGCGGACAAGGGCGTTGTATTGGTCTCTTGGAGGTAGGGACGAGCGTCCCTGCTCGCCGCGGGCCGAAACACGGGGTCTGGCTTCGCCTCGCGAAGCGATGGCGTGCCTGACCTCGTGTGAAGGCCGAAGCTCCGGCACGGAGTCAGGCACCATCACGCTGCGCGTGCTGAAGCCAGACCCCATGCCGGCGGCCGACCGAGGACGGTCAGCCCTACCGAGATACAAAGAAGCTTTCGGGTCAGGGCCAGGCGACAGGGCCAGGGGCAGGAATACAGATCCTCCCAACGCACTGGCGATTCCTAACGTCTGGCCCCGGCCCTGGCCCTGGCCCTTTTCTCAATTCGCGCTCAACGCAGCCTTACTTCCAGAACCCGCGCACGACCCGCTCCCACTCGTCGGCCATGAGCTGGTGACCGCGGTAGGTCGGGTGGACACGATCCCAGATCCAATAGTCCGCCGGGGTCTCCGCGGTGACGGCGGCGTCGAAGACCTTCTGGAACTCGACGAGCGCGGCGCCGTATTTCGCGGCGAGCTTGGCCACGATGGCCTGGCGGGCGACGATGTCCTCGGGCACGGGGCCGTCCTTGTGCTTCACGAAGGGGGCGCAAAGGACCAACTTCACCTTCGGGTTGTCCGCCCGGGCGGCCGCGAGCAATTCATCGTAGGTCTTCTCGTATTCCGCCAGCGGCACGTTCTTGGAGTGGTCATTGACCCCGATCATCACGCTCAGGAGGTCGGGCTTCAGCTCGATGGTGTCTTTCGTCCAGCGCTTATAGAGCTCGCGCACCGTGTTGCCGCTCACCCCGCGGTTGTAGAAATCCAGCTTGGCGGCCGGGAAGGCCGCGCCATGGCGGGCCGCCGTGATGAAGACGTAGCCATGACCGAGGATGTGATTCGGGTCGGCGCTTCGCCCGCGATTACCGTCGGTGATCGAATCCCCTTGGAAGAGGATCCGGGAACCGGGCGCGAAAGCCGGGATGGGTTCGACCGAAGGCGCCGCGGCGGCGAACAAGGGTGCCAAGAGGGCAAGTAAAAGCAGGGGCATCCGTGCAGGAATAGGCATGAGGCCAGTCGAGTCGAGCCCGATGGAACGACGTGATGGTTCGCCTAGTTGAACAGTTGATCCGTTGACCGGTTGGCCAGAGGCGGAGTGTTTGCCGGCCCTGCTCCTGGCCCTGTCCCTGGCCCTAGCCCTTCAACGCATCGCCCTGAGTTCTTTCCTATTCCCTCCTCCCTGCCCTCTCCCTACCTTCTCCCCATGCGCCCCGCCCTACCCCTACTGCTGGCCCTGGCCTTCGGCTCCCTGTGCCCGGCCGCCGAGTCCCTACCTCCGCTCAAGGACGGCCGGGTGCCGACGAACCTGACCGAGCTCTGGGGCGCTTATGACCCACGAGCCGAAGCGCTGGAATCCGAGGTCACCAAGGAATGGGAGCAGGACGGCATCGTCTGCCGCGTCATCCGCTACCGCATCGGGACGTTCAAGGGCCAACCGGCGACGATGGCGGCATTCTACGCTTTCCCCAAGGGCGCGAAGACCCTCCCGGCGATCCTGCAGATCCATGGCGGCGGTCAGTCGGCCAGCCTCTCCGCGGTCGTGACCAACGCCAAGCTGGGCTACGCGAGCCTCTCGCTGAACTGGGGCGGCAACAAGATGACCTTCGCCGATGGTAAGATCTACGACGGACCGAACACCGCTTGGGGCTCGCTGGACGCGACGCACCCGCCGCAGCGGAACAAGGCGAACCACTTCGCGGGTCCGACGGAGCCGGACGCCTACACGCTCGACCCGGTGGACTCGCCGCGAAACGACAACTGGTTCCTGGTGACGTTGGCGGCCCGGCGCGCCTTGACGTTCCTGGAGAAGCAGCCCGAGGTCGACCCGACCAAGCTCGGGGTGACGGGGCATTCGATGGGTGGGCGGCTCACGGTCCAGCTGACGGGTATCGACGAGCGGGTGAAGGCCGCGGTGCCGTCCTGCGGGGGCTCCGGCGACTTCACCGGCGATCCGGCGACGTTCCCCGGGGGCGCGGAGAGCAAACGCTCGCCACGCGACCTGGCCACGCGCTCGGAGAATCCTTACATCACGCGGCTCAAGGTCCCGACGCTCTGGTTCTCGCCGACGAACGATTTTCACGCGCATACCTACAACTTCGCCTATACCTGGCGGGAGGTCGCCGCCGGCCGGCTCGGCTTCAGCATCTCGCCGCACTTCAACCACCGGCACAGCGACGACCATAGCCTCACGGCCACGCTATGGTTCGAACAGCACCTCAAGGGCACCTACCAGCTGCCCGCCACGCCCCAGCTGCAGGAGAAGAAGGCCACCGCGGACGGCCTGGCGACCTTCGTCGTGACCCCGGAGGCCGGCCGCCCGGTCAAGGAAGTGCGGGTTTACGCGACCGCCGATGCGCATGCGCTGACGGCGTTCTGGCGGACGATTCCGACGACCGCCGTCGGGCAGGAGTGGCGGGCGGCGGTACCGGTGCTGGATGCCAAGGATCCGCTCTTCGTCTACGCGGATGTGATTTACGAGACTCCCGAAGCCTACCGAAAGATCCCGACCAACCCCGGGGTCGGGCAGAGCGCGACGTTCGCGCTGAGCTCGCGCGTGCTGACGCTCACCGGAGCCCGCTTGGCCGCCGCCGGCGTCCGCCCCTCCGCGCAACGCGACCGGATGATCGACGACGGAACGCACGGGTGGCAGGACTGGTTCCGCCTCAACTGGGGCAACCCGACCCTCTGGACGGCGACGACGCGCAAGGTCAAGGATCCGCTCTGGCGCGGACCGCTGGGCGCGCGGCTGGCCTTCGAGATCAACCCGGCGAACGACACGACCCTGTACGTCACCCTGACCCGCAATGCCTGGGGGGCGTTCGGACCCGGCACCGGCGAATACTATGCGGCCGTGCCGCTCAAGGCCAACGGCGGCTGGGTATCGGTCGAACTCGGGGTCGAGGATTTCCAGCCGGTCGACCCGAAGGGCGCGCAACCGCTCCAGAATTGGTCGACGCTCACCGAACTCAGCCTCCAGGGACATGCCTCCGTGGTGAAGGACGGGACCAAGACCGCCCTACCCAGCACGCCGTGGAAGAACGCGGCCGTGACGCGGGTCCGCCAAATGCGCTGGGTGGGCGGGCAGTATCAAGGCGATGCGCCGACCGCACCGGAACTGTCCGAGGCCGAACGGACGAAGGCCTTCAATGACGCCATCAAAGCCTCCCTCGAACAGGAAAAGAAGGATCGGGACGGGAAGTAGGGGATGGAGCGATGCAGAAAGGGGCCAGGGCTAGGGCCAGGGACAGGCGCCAGGAAATCCCATCTCCTCGTGCATTGATCGACTCCGCACTCTGTACTCGATCCAGTACTCGCCTCAGCAATCTCCGCCTTCCTCCTTACTTACAACACCCGGGCTTGCCGGCGACGAGGTCGGCGGCGCGCGCCAGGAGGTCCTTCTTGGTCGCTTCGTCGGTCGCGGAGGCGGCGAGGAGCTCCAGGGCCTTGAGGTTGTTCGACTTCACCTGCGCATGGTGGGCGGCGGAAGCGCGGCGGCGGGCGAAGAAGAGGGCGGTGAGGAGCAAAGCGAATTCGGTCGCGAAGATGGCGACGTAGCCGACGATGCGCTCGGCGGTGCCGGTCAAGCCGGCGGCCGAGTTATGGATGAACTCGGTGCTTCCCTTGACGAGGACGATCGCGATGAGGACCGCCAGGGCGACGAGCACGCGGCCCATCACGCGGTTGCACTTGGCGGCGCGGCAGAAGACTTCGGAAGCGGTAGAGGGAGGGGTGCAGGCCATGGTGGAGAAAGGATTAAGATATCAGGAATAAGGGCAAGGAGAGAGACGCAGGAAAGGGCCAGGGCAAGGGTCAGGGCCAGGGGTTAGGTGTCGTGAGGGCCTTGGGAGAATCTGCATTCCTGACCCTGCCCCTGGCGCCGGCCCCTGACCCGAAAGTCTCTTTGCGTCTCGGCAGGGCTGACCGTCCCCGGTCGGCCGCCGGCATGGGATTGCCGGTTACGGTCTTCAACACGAGGTCAGGCACGCCATCGCTCCGCGAGGCGAAGCCAGACCCCGTGTTTCGGCCGCGGACCAGCAGGGACGCTGGTCCCTACCTGGAGGCAAGGTGACAGAAGGGTCAGGGACAGGGTCGGTAGGCAGGGAGAGGATTTCAACCTCAAGTCAGCCTCCCAATTCCCGTGCTTCCATCGACTCAGCACTCCGTAATCGATCTAGCACTCGATCCAGCACTCGGTCCTATTTCTGCCCCTGACCCTGTCCCTGTCCCTAGCGCTCTGCTCCTCCCTTGCCCTTACCCTTGCCCTCCCCTGCCCTTTTCCTTTCTAGTGCGGCGTGGCTACGAAGCTCCTCCTCCTCGACTGCGACTCCACCCTCTCGTCCATCGAGGGCATCGATGAGCTCGGCCGCCTGCGCGGGCCGGCGACCTTCAAGGCGGTCGAGGACATGACGAACGCCGCGATGAACGGCGGCACCCCGATGGAGGCGATTTTCGCCAAGCGCCTGGACATCATCCAGCCGACCGCCGGGGAACTCGCCGCGATCGGCGCCCAGTATATCGCCACCGTCGAGCCGACCGCCTTGGCGAGCCTCGCCAAGCTGCGGGCCGCCGGCTGGCAGATCGCCATCGTCAGCGGCGGCTTCACGCAGGCCATCCGCCCGCTGGCCGACTTCCTGGGCATCGACCGGGTCGAAGCCGTGACGCTCAAATTCCACGCCGACGGCACCTACGCCGGATTCGACGACTCTTGCCCGACCTGCAAGACCAAGGGCAAGAACGTCGTCGCGCGCCGCCTCCGCGCCGAGCACCGGGCCACGCACGTGGTCATGGTCGGCGACGGCGCCAGCGACCTCGAGGTCAAGGGCGACGCCGATGTGGTCATCGGCTTCGGGCGCTACGTCCAGCGCCCCAAGGTCGTCGCGGGTGCGGATAAGTTCGTCCATTCCCTCGAGGAGTTGGTCGGGGTGGTGTAGACTTTAGAAGAAGGGACT
>Ga0214919_10012491_pt1 | contig 10430 bp, 9 predicted proteins | sample LL1503_MetaG_FD_177994 | JGI IMG/M metagenome (GOLD analysis project Ga0214919, IMG submission 177994) | Freshwater microbial communities from Lake Lanier, Atlanta, Georgia, United States - LL-1503 | ecosystem: Environmental > Aquatic > Freshwater > Lake | place: USA: Georgia | collected 2015-03-15 | reverse complement strand
GAAGCTCTTTAACTGGTGCGTGTTTATTTATAGCTAAAGGAAAACATGCACTTGTGTTAGAAATATAACATCTAAAGAACATTCTATCTTTAGCAATTATCAAAATAGTACTTTTAGTATCACTTGCAGCAAATTTAATAGTTTTTGCAATAAAATATTGACTAAAATTAGTATTGGAATTTAAAGATACGACAACTTCCGCAGCTGTAATAGCACTAGTGTTTGATCCTGTTATGTTAACAGTAAAAGAACCAAAATGAAGAACATCTGGATCAATTGCAATATTAAAAACCAAATTGCTTTCTACAGATAAATCATATGGTTCAAGATTATATGCAGTTATATAGTTAGATTTATTTCTATTAGCTCCTATTCCATAAGAAATGGTATACTGAGGGCCAAGGCCAAATAAAGAGCCATTAAATGTAAATTCAAACGGATTTTGAAAAAATGCCATAATTTCTGCTTTCTTATATTTTAACTAATATAGTTTTCTTAATTTTATTTATAAAAAGCTAAAGAATTTTAAATAATATAATTTAAATTATTAATATCATTCTTTTATATTTTTAATATTTATTTATTATAATATTTTCTAAATTGTCTTTACTTAAGCATATTTAATTAATTATATTTCACATAATTATATGCGTTAAATTTATGGCTTTGCACATTTAATAATTCTCTTGATATTATCTGCATCTTCTCTGCTATTAGCTATTTGATTTTCTAAAAATATTTCTACCCATAGACCATTATGATCATTTAGAGATTGTGCTTCTTTTATTCTTCTTGCATAGTTATAAACTACCTCTTTTTCCAAATTATACGCATATTCTAATATTTTTTGTGCATCTTCAAAAACTTCAAAATTATTAAATTCGCAATCTTTTATTTCTCCGTCTAATCCTAAAATTAAATTTTGAAATTCTTCTACATGCTTCATTTCGCTTGCTGCTGCCTCTAGTAAGAATTCTTTTATTTCTACTCTGTTCAATCCTGTAATTGTACTTGCATTTGTCAAATAGAATAACATATGCTTTCGTTCATTTTTTAAATCTTCTTTTAAATTTGCAACAAGAGTTTCTAAGTTCATTGAATGTATCCTTGAAAATAAATATATTATATTATATTATTGTGTTTAATTAAAACAAGTTAAAAAAAATAATGATTAAATTTGGAGTTATTAAAAGTATATTTGAATTTTTCTATATCAGAAGCATAAAGAAGTTCGACCATTTTTCCAGTTTCTTTGTTGTACATAGATCTATAGTCTAAGTTTTTCGGCTTTACATCTGATCTAAAATTTTTAAAATTATCAAGATTAAAGTTTTCAATGTTACATTTCTCGCAAACATACCTAACATCTTTCATCAATCTTTCATATCTGATATGGTAATCACAAGGATAGTTTTCACCAATTTTGTAAAATAAATGCCCCTCTACTTCTTTTTTATCATAAAGTAATTTTATGAATTTATAAAAATTTAAATTTTTCATTTGATCAGGATAATCTAGGAGTCTTTGAAAATATAAAGAAACCATTAAATCCCAAGGATTTCTGATAATCGTAAACTTAAAATATTTTTTCCAAATTTCACCATCTATTTCGTCAACAATTTTTTTAACATTTTCTGCTATTATATGCTTTTTTTTAAACAATATTTCTTTTGTTTCAGGATCTACAAAGATTTTTCCAATAATACCCTCATTATAAACGCCAACATAATCTTCTTGGCTTTGAAATTCAAATTTATAATTTTTCAAACTTTCTTCTGGTAAACAATATGGTGCAAAAAATACAAACGCAGAAGTAGAAGCAGTTTTAATTGATTTTAAAAATATAAATTTATATTTATGAGAAACCAACATTTAAATCCTTGTTTTAAAGTAAAATAAATCAAAATATTAATAAGTTAAATGTAATTTTAAATATATAATTAATAATATTTATCGCATAAATAATATTAAATTTTAAAAAATCTCATAAATAACTTTGTTATTAAAAGCAAGGATTTATTTAATGTCTAACTATAAAAGCTATTACGCAAACAAATACAATCAATCATTTTATTATTTTGATAATTTGCAATTTGAAATTCCACCAAATGAAACAATAGCAGATCTAAACAATTATGATGCCAACAGACAACAAGACGAAATACTCAAATGTACTAGAAGCTTCTCGTATTTTTGTCATAAATTTGTAAAAATATTACATCCAACTAGGGGTTTAATTCCTTTTATTATGTTTAAGTATCAAAAAAAATGTATAGAAAACTATGAGAATAAAAGATTTAATATTATTAGTAAATTTCGTCAGGGAGGCTTAACTACAACTACCTTGCTTTGGGGAATGTGGCGTTGTATGTTTCAATTAGATCAACAAGTAATGTTATTGTCAAAAACAGATCGTGAAGCAACTATCATTGGAATGATGGTAGATAGAGCAGCTGAAAATCTACCTAATTGGTTGAAATCAAGAAAAGAAGGAAAGTGGAATGATCATTTAAAGCAATTTCAAGAAACTGGCGGGAACTTAATGTTTTATTCTCCAGAAGCTGCCCGTGGTAAAGCTACCACCTTACTTATAATTGATGAAGCAGCATTTATACCTGATATGGATACACATTGGAAGGCTATGTGGCCTGTACTTAGCACAGGCGGAAGCTGCGTTATAATTTCTACTGTAAATGGTGTTGGTAATTGGTACGAAGAAACTTATAGTGCTGCTAAAGATAAGCAAAATTTATTTAATGTTATAGATTTAGATTACTGGGAGCATCCTGATTACAATGATACTAATAACCCAAATTGGGCAAAAGAACAAAAATCTCAACTTGGGGAAAGAGGATTTTTACAAGAAGTATTAAGGGTATTTTTAGGCTCTGGCGAAACTTATATTTCATCTGCAAAACTAACAGAAATTGATAAAGATACAAAACTAAGAGATCCTTTAAAAAAATTAATGCCACAATTTGCAAACAGGAACGATGAATTCGATGGAGAGGATCAAAAGGGAGCTTTGTGGATTTGGAAAGAGCCTCAAAATGGTCAAGAATACATAATAGGAATAGATTCTGCTGAAGGCATAGGAGATCATGGAGACAGTTCTTGTATTCAAGTAATAAATCAAAATACATTAGAACAAGTTGCTGAATTTTATAGCAATAATATTGCTACGCATGATTTTGCACAAGTATGCAAAGAAATTGGATCATTTTATAATAGCGGTCTTTTAGTTATAGAAAATATGTCAACTGGTGGTGCAATTTTAAGTGCTTTACAGCATGACTTATATTATGATAATTTATATTATGATAATGCTACTAAATCAAATATGCAGCCAGGTATTAAAATTACTATTAAAAATAGAACATTAATTTTACAAAATTTACAACAAAAAATTTACAATGATCAAATAAGAATAAATTCTAGAAGATTAGCAAAAGAAATTAAAACTTTCGAATACAATACTGTTTCAAAAAAAGCACAAGCACAAAAAGGAAAGCACGATGATGCTATCATGTCGATGGCAATAGCATTATATGCCAGAGAACAATTTTTAAGAGATATGCCATCGTTTGGATCAACCTCAATAAAAGAAAGTAATGTAAGCAATGTAATAAAAAATCAAACTATAGAAGAATTAAGAAATGAATTAAGACTTTCTTTATCAAGTGATAATTTTGGCTATAATAATCAAAGCCAAGATAATTCAAAAAAAACTATGTTAGATGAAGAAGCAAAAATATTCATGAGAGATAAATATAGAAAAAACGACACAATTATGAAGGAGTTTGGATGGTAATTTCCTTTAAAGATATTTTAGAAAAAAAAGAAATCAAACCAGATATTAAAGTAAAAATAAACGAATATAAAAAATCTATTAAAAATAATTTTTTATCTTCTGAATGGATTAAATCTTGCATTAAAAATGAGGAATTTATAAATTTCAATTTAGAAAAACTCTCTTTGAAAGAAATAGCTTTATTTAATAAAAATAAAAACAAGCCACAATCTGAATTCATGACAGAATGCAGAAGGTTTTACAAAGAAAATTATATTCCAGATTTTTTAAAATTATTTTACAATGAAGAAAATATAATTGAATTTTTTGAAAACTATAAAGATTGCTTGTTTAATGAAACTTCTAGAAATGCAAACATTGTCAAGCTTCTATTATCTGAAATGACTTGTAGTTTAATTGAAAATGTTTCTTTTGAAATACAGCCACATAACTTTGATTCTTATATACCAAATCAAAAGTTCAAAGTAATTTCAGAAAATAATGAATTTACTTTCGAAATAAATAAATTAAATAAAACTATAAATTTAGAAAATTGTAATAAAAATCAATATGTAGAATATTTTAATAAAAGAAATAATAATAAAACACTTGTTAAACTATTTCTTAAAAAAGAAGAATGCAATAATTTAGAAAAATTTAAAAAGAATACATTTTTCTTAAAAAGACAGTATATTCCTTATAATGAATTTTTTTTAAAGCCATCTAAGAATTGTTTTGCAGTTAAATGCCAACTAAATGAAATTGCATATGACGATAAAAAAGCTCTTTCTATTTTTGAAGATGAAATCTTAATTCATGATTTAATGTAAGGATAAAATGAAAAAAAATACCGAGAAATTAAAAGCCTATCTTAAACTAGCAATTCAAAATTCTCCAGATGATTTTGTGTTTGAAAATATAAAACCATTGCTGAGATCAGCACTTGCAATTGTAGAAAAAGTTGAAAGAAAAAGAGAAAACAGAGAAATTCAAAATCAACAAGCAACTATTAATAATAATATTAATATACAACAGTATAACAATGCTATGAATGCCATAGATAAAATGATAAAAGAACAAGAGAAAAATATTGATGATATAAAAGCTAGTAAAAATAATAACTCTTCATCATCAGGAAAAGATGAAATGCTTAATGACTAAATTATTTTTAAAAATTTCTTTTCATTGCAATCTTGAATAAATGCATAATATCTTTCAAAACAATTCTCTGAAATGCCAGAATCTTCTAAATTTATCGTGTAATTCAAATCAATTTTTGGATGCAAATTATATTTTTGATTTATGTAATAACTAAAATTTTCAAGCTTTGACATTCCTTCAATAAAAATCATTGCATTAGGTGTTTTTTCCATCATTTCACAAATTCTTCTAAGTCTGAAAGCATAATATCTTATAGCTGATTTCTCATCTAAGCCTGTACTTTTTACAATTTTATCAACAGTAGAAACTCCATTTCCAAGATAATAAATAAATTCAACATTGTTATTTTTATATAATTCTTTACAGCTTATTTGATAATTAAAAAGTAAAACATCTAAGTATATTTTGTCTTTTTTGGGCCAATTATGGCTTTTATTAAACAAATGTCCGCATATGGGATCATCGTAATCGGTAATTCTTTTTGGAGTTTTTACGACAAACCCATTAACTCTTGGTATTTTCAAAAAATTGTTATAAAGATCAATAAAATTACAGCCATAATGACTGATTAATAAAATTGCTCTCTTTTGTAATAAATTTAAACTAATCATTTATAACTATAATAATAAAGATTGCGTAAACATTTAGAGGAATTATATGCCTTCACCAATTTGGGCTAATTTTTACAAGACATTTACATATGCCTTTTCAGATGATCCAATATCTAAAAAAATATCTACAAGAGATATTGTTGGTGCTGGTATTCAAAACCCAGATTCCGTTCCATCTATTTCTCCAGACGGAGGTTTCTATGGTACACAAGACCAGAGATTAGTTAGATTTAGAGAAAGTAATGACTTCATTGACTTATCTACCATTTCAAACAGAATGAGTAGATATAAAGAATATGAACGATTAAGAAGCATGCCAGAAATTGAATCAGTATTAAATGTTTACGCAGATGAAGCATGCTTATCTGGAAACACCAAAATATCAACTCCTTTTGGCGAAAAAACTATAAAAGAATTATGCGAAACAAAAAAAGATCAAAAGTTTTTAGTGTATTGCTATGATTTTGAAAAGAAAGACTATACTCTAGGCTGGGCATATGATGTAAGGATAACAAAAAAAGCAGAAACAGTAAAAGTTTATTTTGATAATGGAGAATATATTGAATGCACTGCTGATCATAAGATTCTATTGAGAGATGGTACTTGGAAACAAGCAGGAGATTTGAAATATCTTGATCAACTAATGCCATTTTATAGAATTAAAGCAAACCAAGAATTAACAAAATCAAAAATAAACCAATTTCCAAGAATTTATACGCATTCAAAAGGATGGATTCACGAAAGACAATTCATAGATGAATTCAAAGCTGAAAAAGATTTAGAAAAATACGCCAAAATCAATGAAACAACAAAATTAATAAGTATGGGATTAAAGTGCAAAGATGTTGCTACCTTAACAAAAGTAGACTGGCGAACAACCAAATACAGAATGAGTAAGAATGGCTTTTCTGTCAAAGAAATGAAGTTTTTAAAAACTTATAAAGATAGAAGAACCGTAATTGTAGTTGAGAAAGGATCATATCAAGATGTTTATGATATGACTGTAGAAAAACATCATAATTTTGCAACTAATTCAATTATTGTTCATAATTGCCAAAGAGATGGAGAAGGTAATGTTTTTCAGATAAACTGTGAAAATCAAGATGTTAAATCAGAAATTGAATTTTTATTTTATCATCGCAGCATGTTAAATATGAATCGAAGAATATGGGGAGACTTTAAAAATCTTTTAGTATTCGGTGATTTATTTTATGAAATAATTATTAATGAAGAAAATCCAACCGATGGAATTTATAAATTAGCCAGATTACCAGCTGATTCTATTTATAGAATTGAAACAACAAAAGGAAAAGTAGTTGAATTTCAACAAAGTAAAGAAGGCCCAGATTATAATTCTTTAATTAGCTCACCTGTAATTGATTCTCCAGATGCACAAATGATTTCTTCAACTGCAATAAGATTTGCTCCAGAACAAATAATTCATATAAGAATTGGAGAAGATAGAAAAAGCTTTTATCCTTATGGGGTTTCTATTATTGAGCCAGCTAGAGGACCAGCACAACAAGTAAGATTATGTGAAGATGCAATGCTTGTATATAGATTAAGTAGAGCACCCGAAAGAAGAGTATTCTATATAGATGTTGGAACTTTGCCACCTTTCAAAGCTGAATCTTTTATAGAAAGAATGAAAGATCAATTCCGCAAAAGAAAAACAACTATGCGTGGTTTGAGTGGCAATGGACCAAATAGCGTTGATGAAAAATGGCATGCACCAGCACAAGATGAAGATTATTGGCTTCCAGTTAGACCAAATACAAATACAAGAATTGAAACTTTGCCAGGTGCACAAAATCTTGGAGAAGTAGACGATTGTTTATATTTTAGAAATAAATTATTTGTTGCGTTAAATTTTCCTAAAAATTATTTCAATGTCGAAGATGTAAATATAACTAAAATTTCATTGAGTGCTCAAGATGTAAGATTTGCAAGATTAATAGAAAGATTTCAATCTTGCATGGAAGATGGCTTATGGGAAATAACTGATAGGCACTTGAGACTTAAAGGATTTCCAAAAGAATCTTACGAAGACCTTACAATTAAAATGACTGCTCCAAGTGACTGGAGAGAATTAAGCAGGGCAGATGTAATGGCAGCTAGAATTACAAATGCTACATCTTTAAAAAGCTCAACTATGCTTTCAGATTACGATATTTTAAACAAGTGGATGAGATATAGTAATGAAGAAACTCAAGAAATTATAGCAAGAATGAAAATTCAAAAACTCGAAGATGCAAAAATGCAAATTCTTACTCAAAACCCTCAATTGCTAGGAGTTGGAATACCTGCTGAAGATAGTGAAGGAAAAGAAAATCAAGAAATAGGTGCAGTTCAAGGAGGACCAAATACACTTCTTGCTCCACCTGAAGCACAAGAAACAGAAACTGATATGCCTACAGCTGGAGAAACTACAGCAGCTAAATCTAAAGCAATGCCATTGCCTGAGCCATCTGAAGAAGATTTAGAAAAATATGATTTAAATATTGAAGATTATGCTTCTGAACAAGATAATCAAGATATTGATTATTCAGAAGAAAGTTAATTTAACTAAAGTAAAAATATTTCTTATTAATCATTTTTGTCATACAGGAGAATTAACTTGTTTCAAAAAATCATATCCAGCATAATAGCCCAAAGGAGTATTAGTTTTTTTCATTCCTAAATCTTGCTTTGGTTTATCTAAAAACTTAATTTTAAATAAGTTTTTTAATTGCTCATCATTTTCAATGTTTTTAGAAAGAAATTCTTTCATTTTCTTGGAATTTTTAATTGTAAAAATTTTAGAAGCTTGCACTAGATCATCAATTTCAGTTGTGTAATCTTGATCTATATCAACTTGATAAGCTTCTCTAATCTTTATAAATTTTTCAAAAGAAAGCATATTTTTTCCTTTAAATTTTAAAAGCAACGCATACATAACTATGTAATATATGAGCTTTAAAAAAAGTTCATATTTTTTATTTTTTATTTTGCTTTTTAAAAAGCGTATCTGTTTTATATATAGATAAAGCAGAAGATTGTGACTCAATCTAAAAAAAGTCAAAATTTTGAAGTGCTTCAATAAAATATTTTGTTGAAACCTAATTAGGGAGTAAAAAATGAAGAGAAAACTAATAGATGTTAATGTTATCAATGAGTTAGAAAAAAAATCCATAAATACTGCAATGAAAGAAATTAATGAATCTTGCGATGTTTTAGCTAAAAAGCTAAAATTAGATTCATTGAATGTTCATTGTATGAGTGAAAGTGAAGTAACTTTTGTTACTCCAGAAAAAACTTACATTCATGCCACTTATACCTTGGACAACAAAAATCTTTTGTTGGAAAATATCAAGGAATTAGTCGTAAATGAAGATTCCGAAAAAGCAGCAAATAATAAATTTATTTCAAATATGCTAGAAGCAATCTTGGAAGAAAAATCTGATGTTGCTAATGAAATGTTTGAAAACTATGTAAATATGCCTCTTACTAAGAGAGTTTTCAAGGAAAACATAAATGCAAAAAAAGTAAAGTCTAAAAATATAAACGAAAGTAAGAAATTTAATTCTGAATATTCCAGCGTATCTGGCTTATTTAAGAAATCCAAAATTGAAGAATTTAAAGCTATTTCTGAAAATGTTCAAGAATTTTTGAACTATAAAAAGGGAAGCCCATTATTCAATAATGTTTCAGCTAAATATGACGAAAATAATAATATCTCTGCTGTTAAAATGCCTCGTTTGAAAATTAGAAATGAAGGTAAAATCCTTTCTTTTGCTTGGAAAACTCCAAATGCACAAGTAACTTACCAAAGAACAAAAGCAAAAAGCATGATCAAAGAAAATAATTTCTTGAGAGCAATTAATGATCTTCGCAAAGCTAATGCAATTTCCGATACTCAAGAAATAGAAGTTACTCTTGAAAATATTGTTGGTGCATGGCCAAGCATTGTTTACCTTACTCATTCAGAATTAGCAAACATGATTAAGGAAGCACTCCAAGCATCCGAAAGCAATAACTATGATGATAATACCTGCTTGTTCATGGCAGAAGGAATTTTAAGAACTGCTCATCATGCTTATTCTGAAAGCGTAGAAAAAGTATTCAATATTGCAAATGTTGAATCCAATGAAAACTTTGAAGCTTATCAAGAAACTTGCGAAAAACTTTTCCCAGTTCTTGATGAACAACACCAAAAAGAAGTTCAATCTTTTATAGATGTTTATAAAATGCTTGATGAAACTTTGAATGTTGTTGCAAAAAATAATGGAGATAAAGTAATAAAAGCTAAAATTTCTGAAGCTTTAGAAAATTTGAATTCCATTATTTCTGGTGAAAAAGAATTGAATTACAGTACCTTGGAAGAAAGCAATAATGTCATCAAATCATTGACTGAAGCTTTTAACATTCCAATGGCAAGCAGTACTATTGGTAGCTATGATAAACCACATACATCTTTAGGCGGTGATCATCCTATTCTTGCTAAAAAAGCTAAAATTGATGCCTTCCCAAGCAAGTTTAATGGCGATTACAAAGGTGCTGTGACTTCAGATGGCAATAAGGTTGGCGTAGATGATTCAGCTAAATCTGCATATACTGCAAGTGGCAAAGACATCTTCCCAAGCTTAAGCAATCCTTATGTACAAAAAGATGTTATTCCTCAAGTAAATGATAAAGATCCAAATACTTTAGAAGGTGATAACTTAGCTACTAATCAAGGCAATGATACTTGGCCAAACTTGACTAATCCTTATATTCCAAAAAATGGAATGACTTTGGACCAAAGCTTCATGCACTTAAATGCAAGCGACAAAAACTAAATAATTAAGGAGGCTTATGAGTATGTTATTAATAGATTCCTGCCTTAATAG
>Ga0214919_10012490_pt1 | contig 10431 bp, 9 predicted proteins | sample LL1503_MetaG_FD_177994 | JGI IMG/M metagenome (GOLD analysis project Ga0214919, IMG submission 177994) | Freshwater microbial communities from Lake Lanier, Atlanta, Georgia, United States - LL-1503 | ecosystem: Environmental > Aquatic > Freshwater > Lake | place: USA: Georgia | collected 2015-03-15 | reverse complement strand
GTCGGGTCGTCCATCTGCGTCGGGTCGTCCATCTGCGTCGGGTCGTCCATCTGCGTCGGGTCGTCCATCGTCTTCGCGACCTACGACTTCACGCGCCTCTTCAAGTCGCGACGGCCGTCCGGATTTCCGCCCAGCCTCCCGTCCCTCGTCAGATCGTCCGGAGCGCAGTGGTTCCCCTCGTCCATCTGCTTCGCGTCCTTCGTCTTCGCGTCCTTCGTCTTCGCGTCCTTCGTCTTCTGATCGTGGTGATCGTCCAGCGTTCCGTCCCTCTTCCGATCGTCCGGAGCGCAGTGGTTCGGGTCGTCCTTCGTCTGCGCGTCCTTCGTCTTCTGATCGTGGTGATCGCCCTGCGTTCCGTCCCTCTTCCGATCGTCCGGAGCGCAGTGGTTCGGGTCGTCCTTCGTCTTCGCGTCCTTCGTCTTCTGATCGTGGTGATCGTCCTGCGTTCCGTCCCTCTTCCGATCGTCCGGAGCGCACTGGAGCGGGTCGCCCATCAGCTTCGCGTCCCTCATCTGATCGCCCAGCGCGGTTCGGTGCACGTCCAGAACGCGGTGGACCGAATCGCCCATCCAATGCCGGATATAACAAGCCAGCACCAGCACCTTTGGATCGCCCGCGGCGGGCAAAGATTTTCGAACCGGATCTACCCGATCACATCACTGGCGAGGAACTAGACAAAGCGACTTTGCGAGAGCTCTCCACATTGCAAGAGGCCAACGCAACTTATGTGGCTCGCCATCTCGTGGCTAGCGGCCTTGCGTTGGAAGAAGATCCTGAGCTTGCATGGAAACATGCTCGTGCAGCCGCCCATCATGCTGGGCGAATTGCTGTCGTTCGCGAAGCAGCCGGTATTGCCGCGTACCATGCTGGACATTACTCGGAAGCCCTAGCTGAGCTCCGTGCGGCAACACGTATCTCCGGTGATTATTCAACTCTGCCGATCATGGCGGATTGCGAACGAGGGCTGGGGAGACCGCTAAAGGCAATAGATCTCGCAGGTTCAGCTCAGGCCAAGAAATTGGAAATCAATGAGCAGATCGAACTTCGAATCGTAACTGCTGGGGCGCGGCGAGATTTGGGAGAGATTGATGCTGCCATCGTCACTCTGACGTGCGCGCAACTTCGCGAAGAGTCCGAAGATTGGTCGGCCAGAATTCGATACGCATATGCGGATCTTTTAGAAATGGCCGGACGTGATGAAGAGGCGCTTTCGTGGTTTGAAAAGGCAGCCTTGTCAGATCCTGAAGATTTCACAGATGCAAAGGATCGCGTCAAAAAACTTCGTAAATAGCCCTTATTTACTGGTTTTTGGCGCAGATGCAGCTGCATCGCCGAAGTCGTAAGTATTTGCTTCTACCTTATCCAACCATCTGTTTATGCCAACGATATTTGCTCCGGTTGAATTGAGAGCCTCGAATCGTTCCATCGCCTTTCCGTTTTCAAAGAGTGCCGCATATCGCTCTTTGGTTCGTTCGATAATCATGGCAATGGCATGATCTAAATCGAGTCGTGTATCTCGAGCTTCGCGAACCAATTCCACCCATACACGCAATTCCTCACGGCTCCGATCAAGAGTTTCATCGATTTTGGACACGGGCCCGTAGTGGCTGAAGAGTAATCGGGTGGGTTTGAGGCTTTCGAAAGTATCGATTGTTCTTAGGGCAATATCGAGATCGAAATCCGGGGGAGGCGTCGCTGGTCGTAACGTGTCGGTCTCAGGTATGTAGACGCCAGCCGCATCGCCTACAAAGAGATCCCCAGTCATTGAATCGATGAGACCCACATGATGGGAAGCATGACCTGGGGCGTAGTAACTCTCAAGGGTTCGCCCGCCGCCAAGATCTATGGCGGCGGTATCGCCGAGTGAGCGGACTCTTTCCGCGGGGGTCGGAAGGAGGGCGCCCATGACTTCATCGATCATGGATCCAAAAACACGTCTGGCACTGGTCATCAATTTTGTCGGATCAACTAAATGCCTTGCGCCACGTTCGTGCGCGACCAGCTCAGCATTGGGATAGTGAGAAGTGAGATGTCCCGCGCCGCCGGCGTGATCTAGGTGGACATGTGTGACCACGATGGTGGCCAAATCTCGTGGAGTGATCTCCAATTTTTCTAATGCGGCAATAACGATCGGTGCGCTACTGGCGGTCCCTGTTTCGATCAGAGTGGGCTTGCTTCCGCGGATGAGATAGCCGGCAGTAATTCCTTTGTAGCCGGATTGCTCTGTATCGATCTGAAAGGTGTCGTTTCCCAGATCCGTGACTGTCACGTCCACCTCACACCCCCGATCGTTATCCACCGTTAACTCTCACGAACAGAGATCTTCTCTCTCTCCGGGCAGGCTACCTCGACCACAGACGAAAGGTAGGAGTTTATGCAAAAAGAACACGTCAATCTTGTGGATCTCATTGGTGAAGTGAGCGAGGTTCCCACGGAGGTCACCCTCCCCTCAGGCGAGGAGATTATTGAGATCCGCCTCGTGGTGGCACCCACCGGTTCTTCCAAGAGTTCCCTCGATGTCACCGTTCGCGACAGATCCCTCATGCGCCGGGCGCGCGGCCTCAAAGCGGGCAATACGATCGCCGTTCAAGGCGAGCTTCGGCGACGTTTTTGGAGATCGGGCGGCTCGATCTCAACCAGATTGGATATTGAAGCGGACTCGCTGGAAAAGGTCGGGTAGCGTTGCCTTGTGACCAAAGAACGCCTGCCCCAAGATCCAGTGACCCAGTTAGCCAATAACATCCGTGGGTATGCCCAATTCATCTCGGGTTTAAGTGAAAGTAATTTAGCTCCCTTGGCTGGCATGGCGATCGAAGGCGCCCGCGAATGGGTCACTGGCGCCTTAACAAATGCCGGTGGCACCATCGCAGGTGGGGCGGCCTCCTTAGAAGCCCTCATTCCTGCAGAGATACGTACGATCGTCCGACAGGAGGTCGAATCCGCGCTCTCGGGACTGCCTGGAATACCGAGTAAGGCAATGCGTGATGAATTGCGCTTGGCCCAAGAGAAGATCGTCAATTTAGAAGCTGAAGTGAAGAGATTGCGCACGCCTGCACCTGCAGCACCTCTTAAGAAGTCATCACCTGGTCAGAAGAAGAGTTCATCCGCAAAAGAGAGACTCGCGAAGAAATCGACAGCGAAGAAATCGACAGCGAAGAAATCGACAGCGAAGAAATCGACAGCGAAGAAATCTCCTGCGAAGAAGACCACTCAGCCCACAGTGAAAGAGAAGAGCGCATGAACCCAGAAGAAACTTCACAAGACATGACCGCGCTAGATGATGCACGTACTGAACTCGCCTCCTTGTGGTCAGCCCCGACTGAGGATCATCCCAACGCATACGAACGTATCCACAACACGATGACGGTCGCGCTCTCATCTATTGAAGGTCTGTAACAACATCCCATGGCCGCAAAACCGCGCCTCGATGCCGAGCTTGTTAAACGCGGGCTGGCAAAATCGCGCGAGGCGGCGGTGCATGCAATCGAAAATGGCGAAGTTGTAGTCAACGGCATAGTCAGGTCAAAGCCGTCATCAACAGTGGAGCCGGATTCATCCATAGTTGTGAAAGTGGGGAGCGATGAACGATATGCCTCACGTGGCGCTTTCAAATTGCTGGGCGCCTTAACGGAATTTGAGCCGCAAGGACTCTCGGTCAAGGGTCGCCGCGCTCTCGATGCAGGTGCTTCAACTGGTGGCTTTACGGACATTCTCTTGAAACGAGGGGCGGCAGAGGTGGTGGCCGTCGATGTGGGATATGGACAACTCGTGTGGGAGTTGCAACAAGATCCTCGCGTTACTGTGCACGATCGCACGAACGTGAGAAACCTTTCACTCGAACAAATTGGCACTCCTGTCGATGTAGTCGTTGCTGACCTCTCGTTTATTTCTCTGGTCCTTGTGCTTCCGGCTCTTGTTTCCGTGATTAATTCGGGAGCAGATATGGTTTTGATGGTGAAGCCGCAATTCGAAGTCGGACGCGAGAAGTTGGGCGCAGGTGGTGTCGTCCGAGATCCTGCTCTTCGCTCGATGGCGGTGCACCAAGTCGCCCGAGCCGCTGCTGAACTTGGTCTCGGAGTTCGCGGAATTGTTGCCAGTCCGCTTCCCGGTCCTGCAGGTAACGTCGAATACTTCCTCTGGCTGCGCAAAGATGCACCGCCTTTGGATACTCATATGGTCAGCGTCGCAATTGCTGAGGGACCAGCGTGAGTCGATCAATTGCAGTCATGGTGCACCCAGCCCGTCCTGAGGCTCGCGCTGCAGCCGACAAACTTCAAGCACACTGCCGCGATAAAGGTGCTGAGATTTACGAAGTTGCCCATGGTGAAACGATCACTGAGGGAACAGAGTTACTCGTAGTGCTTGGCGGAGATGGCACTATTCTTCGTGCCGCCGAAAGCGTGTACGGCACAGATGTACCCCTTCTTGGTATCAATCTAGGTCACGTAGGTTTTCTCGCTGAGGCCGATCGAGAAGATATTCTCGTCGTTGCTCGCGCAATCACCGATCGCACCTTTCAGGTCGAAGAGCGGATGGTCCTGCAGGCAGAATTACATCTCGGCGCAAGTCGATCGCAAGAGTTTGCATTGAACGAATTTGCGTTGGAGAAGAGTGGCAGCCGTATGGTTGAAGTTCTACTTACCATCGACGATCGGCCAGTTTCTCGCTGGCTAGCTGATGGAGTGCTCTGCTCCACGCCCACAGGGTCGACTGCTTATGCATTCTCTGCTGGCGGCCCAGTAATTTGGCCCGACGTGGATGCGATGCAAATTATTCCACTTGCAGCGCACGCTCTCTTCGCTCGACCTTTGGTCATCTCGCCGTCGTCAAGAGTCTCCCTCACATTGCTCAGTGGGCGAGCGAATCTAGTGGCGGATGGATTGCGCCAAAGCGAGATGGAAGTGGGGGATCGCATTCTGCTGACGCGTTCTGCTCGTTCGCTTCTCTTCGCCCGACTCACACCCACTCCATTTGCCGATCGCCTGGTGGCTAAGTTCCGATTGCCCGTCGAGGGCTGGCGCGAAAACTAAGCGATGCTTCACGAGATACGCATTAAGTCACTCGGCGTCATAGCGGAGAGCACTGTCGAGTTTGCGCCTGGATTTAACGTGATTACTGGCGAGACTGGCGCTGGCAAAACTATGTTGCTGACAGCGCTCTCACTCGTTTTAGGGGGGAAGGCTGATGCCCAGTTAGTGCGAGCTGGCGCAGAGAGGGCCGCCGCTGCTGCGAGTTTTATGCCCACCTCTGAGGCGAACGCAGTCCTCCTCTCGATGGATATTGAGCAGGATGAATCGGCCATTATCCTCGGTCGTTCGTTGAGCCCCGACGGTCGTTCCAAGGGTGTGCTCAATGGAGCGCCAGCCACGGGCGCACAGTTGGCTCAAGTGGGAGCTCATTTGATCTCCATACACGCACAGAACAGCAATGGTGCACTTCGACGGGCTACCACCCAAAGAGATCTACTCGATGCATACGGCGGAGAGCAGCACCTGCAATTACTTGAGATGGTCGGCACGTCTTTCGCCAGAGCACATCGTGCCATCGAAGAATTGACTAGCTTTGAAATGGCGGTGCGGGCGGCTGATGCTCAGCGAAGTGAATTGATAGAGCTTGTCGACAAGGTAGCGCCGCTTGATCTGAAAATTGGTGAACTCGATTCCATCAAGAGCGATCGTGAGAGGCTGAGCCATCTGGATTTATTGCGAGAGGTGGCTTCTGCCATCGTCAGAAGTCTTGAGTCGATAGCCGGAGACCAGTTGGCGTTAGCTGAGAGGAATTTTGATCAATTACAAAGAGTAGATTCCACGGCTGTTGAGCTGTCAAAAAGATTCACCTCTATGGTGATAGAGCTCAGCGATATCGAGAGTGAGACGCGTAGGTACCTTACAAATCTCGACGCGGATCCAACGGAGCTATCGAGATTGGAGAGTCGCTTTGCTTCGATATCTGCTCTCCTCAAGCGCTTTAACGCCACAAATGAAGATGAGTTGCTAAGTAAGTTCTCCGAAGCACGCACGGCCTTGCTTGCATTTGAAGATTCAGAGTCCACTCGCGAATCCCTTCGAGAGGCTGCAGCTAAGGCTGAAAGCGAATTCTTCAAGAACGCCGAACTTCTCTCGGCAGCGCGAAGAGCTATTGCACTTCAGCTCTCTACATCAGTTACAAACGAGATACGGGAGTTGGCCCTGCCACATTCCACATTTGTCGTAGAAATCACTTCAGACTCGAATATCCCGTTCGCGAAGGCGCACGCATTTGGAGTAGACGAAATAGAATTCAAGTTTACGGCTCATGCGGGTGGCGCACTCCTGCCAATCGTCAAGGCGGCAAGCGGAGGTGAATTGAGTCGACTCATGTTGGCCATCGAAGTCGTTCTGGCCAGCATCGACCCGGTGCCCACTTATGTTTTTGATGAGGTAGATGCCGGCGTAGGAGGTAGCGCTGCCATCGAAGTGGGTCGCCGTTTGGCGATGCTCGGTAGGCACTCCCAAGTGATCGTGGTAACCCACCTCCCGCAAGTAGCGGCTTGGGCTGACCACCATGTCGTCATTACCAAAGAGAGCGCCGGCGTCACCGTTTCCAACGTAACCGTCCTAGGCAATGCTGAGAGGGTCGTGGAGATCGCTCGAATGCTAGGTGGCATCTCCGAGTCTGAGAACGCGCAGGCACATGCTCAGGAATTGCTCGCCCTCAGAGCAACATTGAACCGTCCGGCAAAGAGTTCAAGCAAGAAGAAGACTGCCGCCACGCCGCCCGCATAAGGGGTTGCGGGGGGAGCGCTGATACGCTGAACTCCCGTGGACAGGCGGGTTCCCCCGCCGCATTGAGGCCGCGGGAGTGCACATGGCACATCAGAGTAAACACATCTTCGTTACTGGCGGCGTCGCCTCCTCGCTCGGCAAAGGCCTCACTGCAAGCAGTCTCGGACGCCTCTTAAGGTCAAGAGGCCTCAGGGTCACTATGCAAAAGTTGGATCCCTATCTCAATGTCGACCCGGGGACGATGAATCCTTTTCAACATGGTGAAGTTTTCGTTACAGATGATGGCGCAGAAACTGATCTCGACATCGGGCACTACGAACGTTTTCTCGACACAAATCTTCAAGGCTATGCAAACGTCACCACTGGTCAGGTTTACTCTCGAGTGATTGCCCGCGAACGCAGAGGAGAGTATCTCGGTGACACGGTGCAAGTTATCCCTCATATCACCAATGAAATCAAGGATCGCATTCGCCAAATGGGCAGCGACGAAGTCGATGTTGTCATCACTGAAATTGGTGGAACTGTTGGCGATATTGAGTCGTTACCATTTCTCGAAGCTGCCCGCCAAGTTCGCCATGAGGTTGGACGCGATAATGTTTTCTTCCTCCATGTTTCACTTGTGCCCTATATCGGCCCATCGGGAGAACTCAAAACGAAACCCACTCAGCACTCCGTTGCCGCTCTGCGCAGCATTGGTATCCAACCGGATGCAATTGTCTGCCGTTCGGATCGTGAGATTCCAGTGGGTGTAAAGAATAAGATTTCGTTAATGTGTGACGTAGATACAGAAGCGGTTGTTACCGCTTCTGACGCACCATCGATCTATGACATCCCCAAAGTGCTCCATAGTGAAGGCTTAGACGCTTATGTAGTAAGGCGATTGGGTCTTCCTTTTCGTGATGTTGATTGGACTGATTGGGATCAACTCTTGCGGCGAGTACATCAACCGGCTCACTCGGTGACGATTGCGCTTGTCGGAAAGTACATAGATCTTCCAGACGCTTATCTTTCGGTCACTGAGGCGCTTCGCGCGGGTGGTTTTGCTAATGATGCAAAAGTATCCATCAAGTGGGTGGCTAGCGATGAGTGCGAGTCTGAAGAGGGTGCTCGTGCGCACCTTGAAGGAGTCGATGGAGTCTGCGTTCCGGGAGGATTCGGAGTGCGAGGTATTGAAGGCAAAGTGGGCGCTCTGAAGTGGACGCGCGAGAACCGAGTTCCAACCCTCGGGCTCTGTTTGGGTTTGCAATGCATGGTCATTGAAGGCGCGCGTCATCTTGCCGGAATTGCGGATGCTAACTCTGCGGAATTCTCACCCGAGTCCGCCCATCCCGTGATCGCCACTATGGCAAGCCAGATCGATGTAGTGGCGGGGGATCGCGACATGGGAGGCACCATGCGCCTGGGACTCTACCCAGCCGATTTGAAACCAGGGTCGGTGGTGGCGCAGGTGTACGGAAGTGAAAGAATCGATGAAAGACATCGTCATCGATACGAAGTGAACAATTCTTATCGAAGGCAGATTGAAGATGCTGGCTTGGTATTTTCCGGGCTTTCGCCGGATGGCAACTTGGTGGAATTTGTTGAGTTACCTGCTTCGATTCATCCCTTTTATGTCGGCACTCAGGCGCACCCGGAATTCAAATCGCGTCCCACCCGCCCACACCCGCTCTTTGCCGGGCTGATAGCGGCGGCGCTGAAACATCAGGGCAATAGGTAGTCCGTTTTCCGTCTTCATCCGGGCGGAGTAGAGTCTCTCGTATTAGGAATATTCGTCCAACTATCTTTGAGGTGTCTTGTGATTGTCGGCGTCCCACGCGAAATTAAGAACCATGAATACCGTGTAGCTATCACTCCTGCTGGAGTGCACGAGTTGAAGCGACTCGGACACACTGTTGTCATCGAGAAGGAAGCCGGACTGGGCTCCTCAATCACTGATGCTGAGTATGTTCAAGCGGGAGCTCAAATTCTCAGTTCTCCGGACGAAGTGTGGGCGCAAGCCGATCTGGTGCTCAAAGTGAAGGAACCAATCGCCGAGGAGTATCACCGCATGCGTGCGGGTCAAACGCTCTTCACGTACCTCCATTTAGCTGCCTCACGACCTTGCACCGATGCGTTGATCACATCGGGCATCACCGCTATTGCTTACGAGACAGTTGAAGTAAACGGCGGATTGCCGCTGCTTGCTCCGATGAGCGAAGTTGCAGGTCGGATGGCGCCACAGGTTGGTGCGGCAGCGCTTCAACGCGCTGCGGGTGGTCGAGGTGTTTTGATGGGTGGCGTCTCTGGTGTGGGTGCTGCCAAGGTCGTAGTCCTTGGAGCCGGTGTCTCTGGTTTAAATGCCGCGGCCATTGCATTGGGCATGCAGGCGGAGGTCATCTTGATGGATAACAACATCGGTCGACTTCGCGAAGTTGACCGCATCTATCAAGGACACATGCAGACCATTGCCTCCAATACCTACGAAATTGAGCGCCAGGTGCTCGATGCTGACCTAGTCATTGGTGCCGTATTGGTACCTGGAGCCAAAGCGCCCCGTCTCATCACCAATGAGCTGGTCTCGCGGATGAAGGCCGGAAGTGTCCTTGTCGACATTTCTATCGATCAAGGCGGGTGTTTCGAGGATTCAAAACCCACGACGCATGCCGACCCCACCTACAAGGTGCACAATTCCATCTTCTACTGCGTGGCGAATATGCCGGGAGCAGTTCCTCATACGAGTACGTACGCCCTGACAAATGTGACTCTTCCGTATGTGGTCGCACTCGCAGAGCACGGTTGGAAGGGCGCATGCCAAGCAGATGCAGCGCTGGCAAAGGGTCTTAACATTCATGCGGGAGCGGTTGTCTCAGAGCCAGTGGCTGCCGCCCATGGATTGCCTATCTCGCACATCGCAGATTTGCTCAAGTAATACCGAACTCTACTTACCGCGTTCCTTCGATTAGTGAAGGGGCGCGGTAAGTTTCATTCTGTGCTGGATACGTCGATAGAAGATTTTCTTAATCATCTAGCGGTAGAACGATCACTCTCCACTCACACCGTCGCCGCCTACCGACGGGATCTATCTAAGTTTGCGCTTTATCTCAAAGAGAATCACCTCACCCTCGAGACGGCCCGAGAGGCTGATATTGCAGGGTTTCTTGCCTCCTTAGGACACTTGGCGCCTTCGTCATCGGGGCGGACTTTGGTCGCAGTGCGGCGCCTCTACCACTTTAGAAATGCGGCTGAGAGTCCCGCCGCGGCAATCCGTCCACCCAAATTGGGAATGCGCCTCCCCAAGGCGCTTACGATCCACGAGATGGCGAAGTTAATTGAGGCTGCCGGCGGGGAATCTCCGGGAGATTTAAGAAAACTGGCGCTGATCGAGCTTTTGTACGGGACCGGAGCTCGCATCAGTGAAGCGATCGGGGTCGACTTGGACGATATCGATGAGGAAGAGGGGGTCATCAAATATCGCGGAAAAGGAGGCAAGGAACGCCTCGTGCCTCTGGGAGGCCCCGCCCTGGCGGCGATAGATGCTTACAAGGTTCGTGCGCGCGCGCCATTGGCAGGTAAGACCCGGGCTCTCTTCCTCAATGCTCGCGGGGGGCGACTCTCACGGCAGGGGGCGTGGTTACTGATCGGAGAGGTAGCCGACGCGGCAGGACTGGGAGAGAAGATTACCCCGCAC
>Ga0214919_10012489_pt1 | contig 10431 bp, 12 predicted proteins | sample LL1503_MetaG_FD_177994 | JGI IMG/M metagenome (GOLD analysis project Ga0214919, IMG submission 177994) | Freshwater microbial communities from Lake Lanier, Atlanta, Georgia, United States - LL-1503 | ecosystem: Environmental > Aquatic > Freshwater > Lake | place: USA: Georgia | collected... | reverse complement strand
ATTCACTTTATCCAGATAAATAATGTCCCAATCAGAAGGCACGTCCTTCGTTAGGGTCTCAAGCTTCGTCGCAAAATCTGGCGCAAACTGTATGTCATCCTCTAAGATAAGTGTTCCCTGCGCATCTGCATCTGGATTTTCTGCTATGCTACGCATTAGCCCTCTGTGCGCTAAAAAACACCCTATCGCACCCTTGTAACGCATCTGTGGGCCCTTGAAGATGATACTGCCAATGCCCTGCTCCATCAAGGAATCCCCCATCGAATCATCCACTTTCACCGCATCCCACTTTTTTATATCTATACCTGCCTCTTTTGCGGACGCAGCAGACTGCTTATAACGCTCAGAGTTCTCATTCATCGTTATCGCAAACACACTCTTAAATAAAGGTTTTCCCTTATTCGTATTATTCCGCTTTGTGTTATTATTACGCTTTGTATTATTATTACGCTTTACATTATTATTACGCTTTACGTTTGCCGTAGTTGTCGTACTATTTCCACCACCCCGCTTTTTATTCCGCCTTGACCGGGTCATCCTATAGTAGGAGCCTAAAATAACTGTCACTACAGAGACACTTATTTTAACCTAGACTGTTCTATTCCGCCGGTTTATCTATCAATCCTATTGTGCATAAAAAGCCCGTTACCCGCAGCAACATTATATCCACCGAGTTTCTCGATTAAAGTGCGCTCCATCCGCGTCGAAGGAATATCCCGATGTTGTTCCAAAAGCGGGACAAGCTTCTCCTTCAAAAAATCCGTCTTCGCAATAAAGATGTTATTCGACCATGGCGCGTGTTCCGAATTCGTCTTGTACCATGGCGTCTCATAGTCAATGCGCTCAAACAGTCCTGGAAACGCCTTGTCGGGCTGTACATCACCCTCAAACATCACTACCTCTATCTTGTAAGGAAAGCTGTTGTCAAACACATGATTCGTCAAGTCTTTGGGCGCAAAATCTCTAGATCCCAGAGGCTCTCCTGGCCGCTTCTTGTCCCTCAGACGCACCAACTGAATATCTTTCTCCTCCATCAGTTTGACCGCCTCGCTCAATATCTTTTTTGTCGTAGCTTCGTCATTCACAAGCTCAAAATCACACTCTGCAAAGATAAAGTATTTGGTAGTCGTAGCCTGAATAAGCTCTATCATCGCCCCAATAATCCCCGTATTTGTCGGACTACCCATGACATCCTTGATTCCATACTCCTCTGCGAGCGCATCATCCTCTGAAGAACGCTCCTGGAAGTAGAGCACAGGATGGACCGCATCTAAGAGTCCATTCTTCTTATACGAATCTAATGTGTTCCGAATCGTCTTTGGCGACTTCCAAGATAAAATCCCCAATGTGATGTCCTTTAGATTTCCTCCCCGCTGTTTTTGTGTCTGTTTGCGACTTCGGTTACGACGCCTGCGCAAGCGGCGTTTTGTCCGTCGCCCCATCCTATACTGTAGCAGGATTTTCTCGCAACTTCTTCACCTGGTCTGCAAGACTTTTGTCCTCCACCTTATTATTATCGTATTTCGTAAAATAGGCATCATCACGTACCGAGTTATGATTCTTCGTAAATACATCTCCCCTAGGCTTTTTCACCTTATTATAATATTCCCTCGACATAATCGGATAATGATTTACCTGAATGCCTTGAGGGCAGCTTATACGTTCGCCAGTCAGGTCAGGAAGATGCTGACAGGAGAGGTTTCCACCCTTCAGATCGGAAATAAGCATAGTCGTCTTCCCAGAAATCCCATTCTCTGGCTCTGCATTTTCTTGCCAACGCATCGTAAACCCTTCTCGGATACTGGGAGGCTGCTTGTCATGCCCACTTGACCCAAACATTGACCAACCACAGGTGTAGCCAGAAGGACGATCCGGCTTCATAAATACCTCATTGATATAGTCCTTCAGCACTCTACCGTCCTTGCCAAAATAATATTCATCTAAATCTGTTACCACCATTACATCCACCCCCTTCTCCTTCAATGCGGGTATGCCCGCCGTATTGTATGCTTTCAACTGAACATGCTTCCCTGGAACATCAATCACAGTTACAAAGTCTTTGTATTGATCTGTAATACTCTTCCAGTCATCATCGGAATCATTGTTGAGCATAACAATCGCATCCGCGCCCTGCCACTTATAATGCTCTATCCACTCCTTCAAAATCATCGACTCATTCTTGAATATTGCCATAATACCAATCTTTAATGGCTTCGTATCTGAGCCGCCGATATGGTCGGTATGCTCCGTATTTAGTTGCTTTAGTTCCGAATATCCCAAACACTGCGTATTATGCGCATCAATATCTTCCGGTAAATGTTCCCATGCCTTATGAATCCCAAATGATTTCTTTGTACTCTTTATCGTCTCAATAGAAAACTCTTCGGCCTCCTCGGGCGTAGGCTTTTTCGGCTTCGCCCCTTCACACCCCCCACTGTAAAACCCATCCTCATTGTGATTCAGCGTGGGACAGGTGGCTAAAATTTTCTTCATCATACTCTTGCGCCTCAGAGAAAATCCACCATTTCCTATTGCATTCCGACCCTTCCATGGCGCACCAACGTAGTCATATTTCATAAACTTATCTATCAAATGCTTCCCCTGCTTACAGATTAAACTGTCGGTCTGAACCACTAAAAACATCTCTGTAGGAATCTTCTCCAGGATTCTATCGCTCATCATAAGCTCATTATAGGATGCCTCCGTCATCGTTTTAAGACCAATATCACACATCGATGCTCGGGACTTCTTTTGCGGAGGAAGATCCTTAATCAGTTCTTTCACATCTGCTTTATTTTCGGAACCTGGAAAGACTATCAACTTCCACTGTGGGCCTAAATTCTCTAAAACATTGTTCACCACAAACTTTAAAGCACGCACCATGGACTTCCTCGGCTCAATAATAACTACCGTCCCGCCGCCACCCACAGAACCACCTCGCTGTCTTGTTTTACGCCGCGTAGTGCGCTTCTTTACTCTTCTCTTCCTGCTTAACATTCTTATTCGCACCCTATACTAATAATATATTTTCTATCAACTAACTAAGAAGATGCCCTCAAAAACAAGAAAACGTTTTACCGGCCTCGGGGAAGGCCGTTCAAAATCAATATATGTTAAACCTACTATGCATGATACGGCAGTGCTGATCGCCTTTTTCAATCCAGCAAAGTTTAAACGAATCCTTAAAAATGCCCTCTATATTATGAAAATTCTTAAAGATGCGCAGATCCCTTACTTTGTCGCCGAATGCACGTTTCATAGTTCTAAGCCGCAACTACCTAATCCCACACTCGTTGTTAACTCCGATAGCTATATGTTCTATAAAGAACAACTTTTGAATAAACTTGAAACCGTTGTACCTAGCAAATATACAAAACTAGTCTTCCTTGATGCCGATATCCTATTAGATACTCCGGACTGGATTGATCAGATATCTGTAACCCTTAACAGGTATGATATAATACAACCTTTTAGCCAAGCATGCTGGTTAACACCAGATAATATTCAAATACGCTCCAAAAAGTTGTCATATGCATGTGCTATTGTCACAAATAAACCTATTAATTTGAATACTATTCATGATTATCATCCTGGCTTTGTATGGGGAATCAATCGTGATATATTTCGCAAAGTTGGGGGATTTTTTACACATTCTATTATTGGAGGCGGAGATGTATCATTTATCTTGAATCTCTTTCCAAATGAAGTGACAGATGAGATATTTTTTACGGCTATTACTCCTCATTTTGGAAAAATCATTATAGACGCATGGCGCAAATATAATGAGAACTTCAAAAAAGTAAAACCTACCATCGGATTTCTTTACAATAAAGCTCTTCACCTTTTTCATGGTATTCAGCAAAATAGACAATATGCGACCCGTTATCAAGATATTTCTACCGCAATGACTGGCGCATGGGAAGATGAAATTATTACAAACTCCGATGGCCTCTTTGAATTTAAACGCCCCGAAATAAACACTGTCGTTCTAGCATATTTTAAAGGGCGCAATGAAGATATATCATTGACGGAAGCAAATAAAGTTATAAAAGAAGGCTACAAAGGAGGCAGGATAGTTCGTAAACGAGATATAAGTGGAACACGTAAAATCAGGCGCATCCCAATAAAACATGCTTTCGCAAATGATAATACTATCGTTACATTACCCTCATAGTAATAAGCAATCATCTTGTGTTATAGGTGCGATACATGCAGGGCATACACTCTTTAACGCAATCCATTTCGACAAACTAGCGGCCTCAAAGATATGAAAACACGGTGTAACCTCTGTCTTCATATTTTCTGTTATATCCTCCAAAGATATCATACAAGAAAGGCGATTTGCTATCGCATCACGCTTGATAATCTCCGCAACATATGCGGGTGGTTTACGGCTCGGAAGTGGTGCGGGTACAGGCATGGGCTTGGGTGCTCGCACAGGCACAGCCGCAGGCAAAGGCACGGGCACAGGCGCAGGTGATCGCAGCATAGATTGCTGCTCCTGATACTCACGCTCAATCGCTGTTGCACTCAATAACATCCTCGCACGAAGCTTATTATATTCGGCTCGCCAAGGATTATATAGCTTATACTCCGTATGGTATGTGAACTGCCCTGGTATTGTATCTCGTTGATCCGAATCCAAAATTGGAATCCAGGAGTTATAATCCTTATTATACATACACCACGGAGACCTCCATAAATAAACGTGCTTTTCCGCATCTAGAGGGATTCTCTTCAACATCGGCTCAGGTTGTTCGCTCACTGCAACTCTCACACTATCAGTACTCGTAAGATTTGTATATGGAGATAGTTTTAAGACTAAACAGGGGTCAGGGATAATCTGACTCATACGCACTACTTTCAGGCGCCGCACATCTTCGTCAAACATCGCAAAATATGTGTCCCCCATATACTTTCTGTAAGTTATACAATGCGCATTCAAAAAATAAATTTTTGACTTACGACATCGTTTCGCGCAGCCCTCCAATATACTCTTCCACCCACGTCACACCCCTTGCCATATATTCCTTATCCCCATCAAACATGAAGTTGTTTCGAAGCCACTGTAGTAAGATGAGGCGCTTTCTCTGCAAATACTGCTTCCACTCGTATGCCTGCTGACTCGCTTTAGCACCATCTAGAAGCACCATCTGCTCACACTTTTGCTTATAGAGCTCAATATACTTCGCCTCCAACTCCTCTACTTCCTTTGCTGATAGCTTCTTGAACCCAGGCTCCTTTTCATCTTTCTTAGACACATCTATTGTCGCTGTAATCTTGATTAGCGCGGTCTCATAGCCCTTAATCAGCCCTTTGTACTTCCGAACGGATTCTTGCGCCCTCGCCACATGCACATCATACCCAGTACTCTGGTCTCGGTAATAATCATGTGCCCAACCATTCGCCTTGTCTCGCAAGATATTCTCAACAGTATCTTGATACTTTGAGCTGATCTCCGTCGTACGAACTTTTTCTTGCCATTCTGTCATTCTGAATGCTTGTGGTGTGATACAGTGTATGACACACATCCATTCAATTTTATTTATAGTTCAAATATCTTACAAAATTCTCCTTCTGCTGCTCATTCGATCTGCTCCCAGGAAAATGAAGAAACGCCGGACCCTGCTCACCATCTTCATCTGGAAGTTTTTCTCTCGGAATCAGCTTATTCCGTATCATTGTCTCTTCAATATCCATGTCAAACGCATCTAGATGTTGTACTGCCCATTTTCCCGCAGTGTACTGGTCATCTTCCTCAAAAGGTGTCTGCGATATCTCTGTAAACATCTGAGCAAGCTTTGAAACAGGACCTATGATAAATCCCGTATTCATAAAGATTGGCGTCTCGGACATATAGTCCTTCCCTCCATTCACCGCCTTTAATGTACTCTCTATTGCCTTGCGGCCACCAAGCAATGAATGCGTGTCATACCAGTTCATAGTATCCTTATAACAGTTGTTGAAACACGCAATCTCCGCTCCAAAGGTCACTGGCATTGGCCTCGGCTTTTCTTTATATGTTTTCAAAAGCTTGTCGGAATCTTTTATACAGATTACGTCAAAGGCGTCCACGAAAATCGCCAACGCATCTGGACCCTTTTCTGCCTCATAGCGCTTCATGCCCTCCAGATAGTTCTCTATCTTTGTCTTGAATCCCTGCCACGGTTTTCCGAATCCGAGCACCTCGTAACTGTATTTGTGCTTTTTGAGTGAATCAAGAAGGACACTGAGAGTGGGCTTCATGCGATCGGAACTCGTAAACACCTTCAGGCCAGAATCATCTGGCGTGCTATAGATTAAATCTGGAGCACCACCCCTTTGCTTCGAGCGCCTTGTCCTCCGTGTCTTTCTCTTTTGACCTCTTCGGCGCCTGTATCGCCGTGACACCATTCCTATAGTGTTGTCTAGATTTTAATATAACCTTAAAAGGGTATATTAAAATGAACATACAGCACTGACCCATCACCTATTGCGCCGCTTTTGCTGCGCTGTTCTGCGCATTCGTATCTAAAACAGTTACAACCGAGTTTGGAGCATTTCTCGCATCTTGCTTCACAAGAGATGGTACCAGCAAGTACATGTTCAATACATCTGCGAATTTTGCCAGTTGAATATCCGGAACATCCATCATATGCTCCAGCTTCGGAAGTACTTTCTCTTTTAAGGAGGAGTTCTTTACAATGTAGGCCCAGATTCCCCAGTTTTTGAATCCTGTCATATCCTTATCGAGCTTTTTGACATGCTCGGAGATCATCGGGCCCTCCGTGTAAAGTTTATCCAGGAAAATGAAATCCCAGTCTGCAGGAATCTCTTTTTCTAAAGCCGCAAGCTTGTCATAAAAATCGGAAGGAATCTCTACATCATCCTCGAAAATCAGTGTGCCCGGTTTATCTGCTGCTGTGTCTGCGACATGCTGAAGGAGCGTCCTGTGCCCAAGATAAGCGCCAATCACTCCCAGGTTGAAGACTGCGCCCGTACGGTCCTTATAGTGTGTTGTCCCGATTCCTAGAGGAGGCAGCGTATCCTTGTCCTCGGGCTTGATAAGAACACCATTCCATGGCTCTAAAGGCACGCCAGCAGCAGTCGCAAAAGCTTTAATATCCACGTAGCGCTTGGATGCCGGGTCTAACGTGACTGCATACGCATCCTGGAAAAAGGGGCTCGATTTTGCGCCACCAGTCTGCGGTGTCGGTGCCGGTGCCGGTGCCGGTGCCGGTGGCGGTGTCGGTGCCGGTGTCGGTCTCGGTGCCGGTGTCGGCATTTGTATATGTATCCGATTCCGACTCTGGTTGGAACCCTTTCGTTTTACTCGTCTTGTACGCTTTCGTACCATCCTATTAAACACTTATAAAATTGAAGTCGGCTGCTTGGCGAGTATTTGTACTATCATGCAAACTATAGTTCAACATTATCTTGCTCGCAGAGGTAACTGGCAGCTCGTCGCACACCAGGGAGGAACTCGTGCTGAAGTTGAGACTGTCGACGTCATTCGTGGATATCTTAATAAAACATATCCAGGCGTCTATGAAGTTATCTCTCATCCTCAGGATCTGCGACACATCTATTACGAATATACGTATGAGATTGACCCTGCGCTATACACGAAGCCTGCTGCGCCCACCGCGGAAGATGTCTGGTTCGAGGGCGGAGAGTTTCGAACCGTGTCTAAAGCTGGAAAGGAGGTGCCCGTCACCAGTGGCGGAGGCTGTGTGCCCGATATTCGCATCAAACATTTGACCACCGGCCACAGATGTTTCATCGAATGTAAGAATCAAGGTGACGCAGGAAACGCCCATGAGCGTGCCGCAAAATACGCAACTCCGTCGATTATAGGGTTTGTCCAGAAGAAACTCGGCGTGACCTACCACCCTTTCGCACATCTGTTCACCGGGCCCATGGTAGAAAAAAGAAAGTATCAAGTGGAACTCGCCACCACCTTCGGCTTCGCTCCCAATCACCTGTTTCTGTGGAAAAAAGATAGACCCGTAGAGCCCCTCATTGAATGGCTCGACGCAGTTATTCTGCCACCGCTTAATTAACGCCTGCTGCGACGCCGTGTTCCACCACCTTGCCTCGCCAAGGCCTTTAAGGCGGCTAACATTGCTGCTTCACTTGGCGGCTTCCCCGCATTAAACTTCCTGTAGGTGCTGCTAAGAGTGTTATGTAGATTCTTAAACTTTGCTAACGAGTTCCGTATGCCCTTTTTTTGCGCAGCAGTTAAGTTCTTCTTTGCGCTTGCGCTATTTTTACGAGTAACACTATTCGGCATTTCTATTCAGCGCCAACAATAAATTTGACTTCCCTAAATACTAACCCCTTAGTAAGACTCATGAATACATATGGCGTAAAATACATCGGAAGCAAAGCCTCTCTCGTCGATAAAATCCTCGCCTTTGTCACAGAACATCTCCCTGCAGATGCGCCGAAGAGCATCCTCGACGTGTTCACCGGGACAACTCGTGTCGCACAAGCATTCCGCTCTCAAGGATGGGCCGTGACCACCAGCGACCTCTCCTGGGCAGCCGAAGCGTATTCGCACGCTTTCGTCCAACGGACCGCAGCCAGCGGTGCCCGCATAGGCGCCCTGATACAAGAACTGAAGGCACTCGATCCACAATCCGGGTGGATTACCTCCACGTATTGCGACGTGGTGACCGCCGACGGCGGTGTCGTAAAGATGTGGAAGCCAGAAAATGGGAAGCGGGCCGATGCTATGCGTGAGCAGATTCGTGCATGGGAGGCTTCGGGCCATTGTTCTCACCATGAGGCCATGATTCTTATCACGTGTTTGATATTCGCCTTGGACAAGGTAGATTCCTCTGTAGGGGTTCAACAGGCATATTTGAAAACCTGGGCAGCTCGTGCTTCGAATCCTTTGGATTTGAAGGATCTTCCCTTCTACGATGGACCTGTAGGCGCACATATTGTAGGTGATGCGCTCGTGAATGCCTATCCTGGTGCGACCGTGGCGTATTTAGATCCCCCCTATTCTGCACATTCCTATTCAACGTATTATCACATCTGGGACAGCGTGGTACGCTGGGACCGACCTGCTGTTGGATTGAAAACAAATCGTCGCATTGACCGTGTCAGCAGCTCCGAGGAACAAGATGAATCAATGTTATCTGCGTGGAATAGTAAACGTACGGCATTAGAGGCCTTTCTCATGCTTGTATCCCGACTCCCTGTAAAATATGTGGTAATCAGCTATAATGATGAAAGTCTGGTGCCGTTAGAGACGCTTGTGGGGAATCTGAAGCATGCTTATGAAACCGTTATCGTAAAGAAGATTCCTTATAAGCGAAACATCATGGCGCAGATTGGAAACGCAGCGGCCGCAGAAGAACATAAAACGGAGAATAATGAAGTTCTCATTTGGATTGTCAAGCCAGAATAGATGCGGACTGCTGTCTGCCTATTATGTTTTAAACCAAATGATGTTTGGCTACGATTTTTAGCCACGTTTACCCAATATGATGTGTTTGTTATTATTGATGATAATACTGTCGATTATGTGTCACCCAATGATAAGATACGCTATGCGCAAGTGTCTCACGAAGCCTGTATGAATAATGGGTTTTCAGGAATAAACTTTTTGTTTCGTGATCCTACAGCATGGGAGAAGTCTCTGTATTATTTTACACATGTGATGAAAGACTACGATAGAGTCTGGTTCCTTGAAGAGGACATCTTTTTTTATGAGGAGAAGACACTTCTTGATATTGATACTGCGTATGGAGGCGACCTGCTCACCGCGCCTTATAAAAAGAGTGTAGATGGGAAAGCTGATGAGGGTGGCGAAGAATGGCCTATGTGGCAGAAGATTTCCGTGGCCTTTGACCCTCCCTACTATCATGGAATGGTCTGTGCGAGCAGAATGTCAAAAGCGCTTCTTGAAGGGATTGATGCGTATGCAAAGGAGAATAAGACACTCTTTTTCTTGGAAGCGCTGTTTCCAAGTATTTGTCATACAAAGGGGCTGGTACATGAGACTCCTCCCCAAATGGAAACGGTAGTTTGGAAAATGAACTATGATATAGCCACATTTACTAAAGATAAGCTCTATCATGCTTTGAAAGATTTGGAGAAACATGATGCGATAAGGAAACGGCTTTCTGCCATGGCTGGAGGGCGGCGGTGGCGCAGAAAAACACGGCGATTGGCGCACATACGGAGACATAGACGTAGGGGTAAAGGGCGTACAAGGAAGGCCTAGCGACGCATTGTGCGCTGCTTCTTTGCTGCGTGAATGCGCTTTTTGTTGGTTCTGCGGCCACCACGCCATCGGGGTTTACCCCATTTTGTAGGCTGTTGCACCCCTACTAACGGTGGTATCGGTGGTGCTTTTGCTACTGCTGCTTTTGCTACTGCTGCTTCTGCTTCTGCTTCTGCTAGTGCTGCTCGTGCTGCTGCAAAAGCAGCAGTAGC
>Ga0214919_10012488_pt1 | contig 10431 bp, 10 predicted proteins | sample LL1503_MetaG_FD_177994 | JGI IMG/M metagenome (GOLD analysis project Ga0214919, IMG submission 177994) | Freshwater microbial communities from Lake Lanier, Atlanta, Georgia, United States - LL-1503 | ecosystem: Environmental > Aquatic > Freshwater > Lake | place: USA: Georgia | collected... | reverse complement strand
TGATCAATCGGCTGAAAAGCCGCGCCTGGCGCGGCTTTTCAGCCTATGCGTCAGGGGTTTTCCACCTCGTCCACTTTTTCTACCCGCTCTACTTGTTCTATCTTTTCCGCCTTTTCAACTTTAGGCGGCTTGTCCGGTGTCGCCGCAGCAGCGCGGCTGAGGCGGTCGTGCACACCCGCCCAAGCCGGCGACCCGGGCGGGGTCTCGACCAAAATGATATCGGCGCCCGCGGCGTCGAGCGCACGCAGGTTGGCATAAAGGGTATGCGCATAGCGGGATGCCACTGCGGGCACCACCACCACCAAACCGGGCGCAAGCCGCGGCATATTCACCTCAAGCGCCAACGCCGCGATACGCTGTCCTTTGTGCGTTGACAAGGCGTCGATCATGGCGGTGCGTTTCATCATGCGCAGCTTGGCGCGCGGCGCGTAGTGCGCCGCCAGCGAGCCGGAAACGCGCGGCGCCGTCACATCTGCAGCATCGGGCACACCGGGTTCGACGCCAATCAGCGCGGCGATGTCCTGGGCGCTGATGCGCCCGGGCCGCAGAACCACCGGTTCGCCACGGGAAAAATCGACAATCGTGGATTCGATGCCCACTTCACAAGCACCGCCATCGAGCACGAGGTCGGCGTCATTGCCAAGGTCGGCGATGACGTGCGCCGCCGTGGTCGGGCTAATGCGACCGAAGCGATTGGCCGAGGGCGCGGCGATGCCGATACGGCGCTGGCCGTCATCCCCCTCACTCATCGCCTTGAGCAGCGCTTCGGGCACCGGGTGGGCCGCAACGCGCAGGGCGATGGTGTCTTGTCCGCCGGTGAGTAAATCGGACACGCCCTCGGCGCGGCGCAACACCAGGGTCAGCGGGCCGGGCCAGTAGCGTCCGACGAGGCGGCGTGCCGTATCGGGAATGTCGACCGCCCAGCGCTCCAGATGGCTGGCATCAGGAATATGAACGATGAGCGGATGGGTCTGCGGCCGCTTCTTGATCTTGAAAATACGCGCCACAGCCTCGGCATTAGCGGCGTCTGCGCCCAGGCCATAGACGGTCTCTGTCGGGAAGGCGACGACGCCGCCTTGCATCAACAGCTGCGCCGCCTGGGCGATACCGTCGGCATCCGCGACGACGGCAGGGCGATATTTTTCTACCGCTACCGGGACAACTCCGGTTGCAGCAGGCGTGGCAGGTGTGGCGGGTGTGACAGGTGGTGCCTCTGCTGCCTCTGCTGCCTTGGCAGCGTGATCTTGCTCGACAAGGGCATCGCCCCCGGCCGCTGTTGTCCCCTGCTCGTTTTGCTCGCTCATGCAGTCAGCAGCCGCAGCGCCTCACGGTATTTTTCCGCCGTTTTGGCAAGAATGTCCGCGGGCAGGCGCGGCGCGGGCGGCTTCTTGTCCCATTTTTGTGTTTCCAGCCAATCGCGCACGAATTGCTTGTCGAACGAGGGCGGGCTCATGCCGACCTGGTATTGCGCGGCGGGCCAGAAGCGCGACGAGTCGGCGGTGAGGATCTCATCGATGAGATAGATCTTGCCGGCGGCATCGGTGCCAAATTCAAACTTGGTGTCGGCGATGATGATGCCGCGCGTGGCGGCATACTCGGCTGCCTGGGTGTAGAGCGTAATGGCGGCGTCGCGTACCTGCCGTGCGACCTCCTTGCCAATGCGCTTTTCGGCTTCTTCATAGGAGATATTTTCGTCGTGCTGGCCCATCGGCGCCTTGGTTGAGGGCGTGAACAGGGTCTGCGGCAATTTTTGCGCTTCCTTAAGACCGGCGGGCAGTTGGATGCCGCAAACCATGCCGGTCTTCTGGTAGTCCTTCCAACCCGAGCCGATGATGTAGCCGCGCACAATGGCCTCGATAGACAGCGGCTGGAGTTTTTTCACCACCATCGCACGACCGCGCACCTGCGCACGCTCCTCCTCACCCAGCACCACCGACTCCGGCTCGATACCGGTGAGATGGTTGGGCATCAGGTGGCCGAGCTTCTTGAACCAGAAGTCGGACAGCGCGGTGAGCATCTCGCCCTTGCCCTCAATCGGGTCGTCAAGAATGACGTCGAAGGCGGACAGGCGGTCGGTCTGGATGACAAGAAGCTTGTCCTCGCCCACCGCGTAGATGTCGCGCACCTTGCCGCTGTGCAGGAAGGGCAGGCTCTTGATACTGGTTTTAAGCAAAGTAGGCATGGCTTCGATATAAATGAATGAATGACTGGGGCTTAAAGGTCGGGAAGTTTTGCGTTCTTGACCGTTTCGGCCTGTTTGGCACGAAAGGCCTTGAGCTTGTCGGCGAGCGGCTTGTCGTTGAGGGCCAGCATGGCGACGGCAAAGAGGCCGGCATTGCCCGCGCCCGCTTCGCCGATGGCGAAGGTGGCGACCGGAATGCCCTTGGGCATTTGCACGATGGAAAGCAGCGAATCGAGACCCTTGAGGTATTTGGAGGGAATGGGCACACCCAGCACCGGCAGCATGCTGGTCGCCGCCACCACGCCTGCAAGGTGTGCGGCACCACCGGCGCCGGCGATGAAGGCCTTGCAGCCGCGCGCCTCCATGTCCTTGATCCAGGCCTCCAGTTCGGCCGGGGTGCGGTGCGCGGACAAGGCGCGCGCCTCGTAGCTGACGCCAAAATTCTTCAGTTGCTGGGCGGCTTCCTTCATGACGTCCCAGTCAGAGGTGCTACCCATGACTATGCCTACGGTACTCATCGTTCTCTCCGGGGTGCTGATGTATTGGTGTACTAGCTTTTAGTTCACGACCTGCAAAAGTTCGCCCTTGGCGTAGCGCTGCGCCATTTTCTCTATTGGCACGGGCGTGATCTTGGAAGCCATACCGGAACAGCCGAACTGCTCGTAACGCTGCTTGCAGATTTGTTTGGCCGCTTCGCGCGCCGGCTTGAGGTAGCCGCGCGGATCGAACTCGGACTTGTTCTCGTTGAGAAATTTACGGATGGCCGCGGTCATGGCAAGGCGGATGTCGGTGTCGATGTTGATCTTGCGCACGCCGTGCTTGATACCCTCCTGGATTTCCTCAACGGGCACGCCGTAGGTTTCCTTCATCTCGCCGCCGTTGGCGCGAATGATGGCCAGCAGGTCTTGCGGCACCGAGGAGGAGCCGTGCATCACCAGGTGGGTGTTGGGGATGCGCTTGTTGATGGCCTTGATGCGCTCGATGGCAAGGATGTCGCCGGTGGGCTTGCGCGAGAATTTGTAGGCGCCGTGCGAGGTGCCGATGGCAATGGCCAGCGCATCGACCTCGGTTTTCTTGACGAAGTCGGCGGCCTGATCCGGATCGGTGAGCAGCATTTCGCGCGTCATCGTGCCCTCGGCGCCGTGGCCGTCTTCCTTGTCACCCATCATGGTCTCAAGCGAACCAAGGCAGCCCAGTTCGCCCTCGACGGTGACGCCGATCTTGTGCGCGGCGGCAACCACCTGGCGCGTGACATCGATGTTGTACTCGTATTCGGCGATGCTCTTGCCATCGGCCATCAGCGAACCGTCCATCATGACACTGGAGAAACCCAGCTTCATCGCCGACTCACACACCGAGGGCGACTGGCCGTGGTCCTGGTGCATGACGACCGGAATGTTCGGAAAGGAGTCGACCGCCGCCTGAATGAGGTATTTGAGGAAGGTCTCGCCGGCGTATTTACGCGCACCGGCCGAGGCCTGCATGATCACCGGACTATTGGTCTCGCTGGCCGCCTCCATGATGGCCTGGACCTGCTCGAGGTTGTTGACGTTGAAAGCGGGCAGGCCATAGCCGTTTTCAGCAGCGTGGTCGAGAAGCTGGCGCATCGATACGAGTGGCATGTCGGACTCCGAAGAATGGTCTGAAAAACACCAACAGCCTGCGCAAACGCCGGGCAATCGGCAATCCGCCATTTTACCGGAGAGAGGCCGGCCACGGAAACCTGATGGGACCGCGAAACATTGAATTTGCACATGGCCCGCCCGCGGCGGGGAGCCGGCACCAACGCCCTCCCGGTCAGGCGAGGTTCGCGGCCTTCTTGACCTGGGTCAGACGGATCATTTCCGGTGATTTTTTATAATGTGTGTCTAGCGGATAACAGCCCGAAACCATGCCGTTGCGCGGTGCCGTGGTGCAGTCGCTAAAGGTGCGGCACAGGCGTTTTCTCTGCATCGGCCGCCCGGCCAGCACGTCGGCGGGCAACTCCGGGTAGGACAGCACCATACGGCCCAAGCCGACAAAATCGACCCAGCCCTGGCGCACCACCGCCTGCGCCACATTGGGCAGGAATTCCTGCAGGTAGGTATAACCGCTGCCCATGAAGGCCAGAGCAGGAAAGGCCTGCTTGAGATCACGCACCGTCTCAAGGTGGCGCATCACGCCAATCAGCGGGTCCTCGGGCGGCTGGTAACCGTCAGAGGGCGGATACAGTGCCGGCCGCGTCAGGTGCGGGTTGTAATACGGGCTGCCCAGAGTGATGTTGATCAGGCGTATGCCCAAGCTTTGCGCCACGTCAAGGAAGGCGCGCGTTTCGGACAAATCGGCGCGCACCGGATCAGCCTCGTCGGTGCCAAAGCCGTAGCGGTAAGGCAAATGCTGCGAAAAATCGTCGGGTACGCCCGGGCCTAAAGTTGCGGAGTCCGGGCCCGACTGCGCCGGATCGGGCTTGAAGGGCACCAGGTCGAGCGCCGACAGCCGCACCGCCAGCTCGAGGCCGGGCACTTCGGCGCGGATACCGGCGACAAGCTCGCGCAAAAACCGCGTCCGGTTTTCCATCGAACCGCCGAACTCGCCGGCGCGCGTCTTGGCGGACAGGAATTCATGGCCGAGATAGCCGTGGCAATGCTTGAGGTCAACGAACTGGTAACCGCAGTCATAGGCGCGCTTTGCCGCGATCACATAATCGTCGATCAGCGCGCGAATATCGCCATCACTGAACAGCGGATGATCTGGCGCGACATGAAACTTGCGGTCCAGTATGGGGTGGCGATAAAGAATGTGCGGCTCCATGCGCGCGTTGTCGTTGGGCTTGCAAAACCGCCCCGAGTGCGTGAGCTGCAGGCCGATGACCAGGTCTTTATCGTCGCCCATCGCCTCGCGGTGTGCGGCGACCAGGGTGTCGCGCAACTCAGCAATGCTCGCCTGATTGGCGGCCGTCATGGTCAGCTGCTTCGGATTGGCACGTCCGTCATGGCGCACCGCCACCGCTTCGCCGCCCCAGATCAGCTTGGCGCCGGACAGGCCGAAGTTGCGCCAGCGCCGCACGGTGTTATCCGAAGGCTTGCCGTCCTCGTGCCCGTCCCAGCCTTCCATCGGCTGGATGGCAAAGCGGTTGCCAACAGTAAAGGGGCCGACTTTCAGCGTCGCGCCCAGCGCCGAGGACGGCCCCGAGTCGACCACATCGTCGCAGGGCATGGCCAGGCCAAGACGCTGGAGGTTTTCGCGAAAACCCGCCGTAGTCTGCAGCGATTTTATTTTTGCAAAGTCACCGAATTTCACGCGCCGTCCCCTTTGCATGCACCGCCGCCGGCGTGGCCGGCGGTATAATTAAACGTTTGGTTAATTATTGCCAATCACCAGCCCTGCGTCAACCGTAAATTCACGGCCGCAGGTAACCGAGGATGACCTCGACGACGTGGGCGCGGCGCGAGCGGCGGCCGGCAGGACTGTCAAAGGCGCGGCCAAAGGCGTTGGACAGCGTCGCCTTGTTGGAGAAATAAAAATACGACAGCGAGGCGATCGATACGTACAACTCCACCGGATCAATGCCTCTGCGAATGACGGCCTTTTTCACGCCGTTCTTGAGGATGCGCGACAGCGTATCGACCAGCGGCATGTACAGCTTGGTGACATTGCGCGAACGGCGCAGGTAGCGCGCACCGTGGACGTTCTCGGCGTTGAGCAGGCTGATCAGCACCGGATGACGTTCGTAATAGTCGAATTTGAACAGCACCAGGGCACGGATGGCCGCCAGCGGATCGACGCTGTCCAGCGACAGGCCGCTCTCCTCGCGGCGCATGTGGCTGTAGGCGTTCTCGAGCACCGCAACGTAGAGGTTTTCCTTGTTGCCGAAATAGTAATAAATCATGCGCTTGTTGGCGCCGGCCCCCGCCGCAATCACGTCCACGCGCGCGCCGGCCAGCCCCTTGGCCGAGAACTCCGACTCGGCCGCATCGAGGATGCGCTGGCGCGTCGCCTCGGCATCACGCACCGCGGGTAAGGTCGCGCCGGCGCCCGCCCTGGCGCTGCGGCGCTTGCGCACGGGCGCTGAAACCATGACTTCCAAATACCGTCCCGGCTAGTAAAAAATATTGGGTTTGAGGAAAAACCCGAGAACCAGCGCGCCATTGGGCGCACTCGCCACATGGCGGCTGCCGGCGGGGCGAAAGACAAAATTCCCGGCGGTGCAGGCACCTTCGTTATCAACCAGACTGCCCTCGATCACCCAGCTTTGCTCTATCTGCACGTGCATGTGATCGGTCAGCACCGCGCCGGGTGCCAGGCGCGTGAGCACAGTCTGCAGGCCGGTTTCCTTGTCCTCCATCAGTATCTTGATCTCAATGCCGGGCCAGCGCGTCGACTGCCAGGGGATCGAGGCGACATCGACGTAGCGCGAGGACAGCGGCGCGAGCCTGGCCTGCTGTTCCTGCAGGTCGGGGGTGAGTTGTGTCATGGTGCGTTCTCCTTAATGGTTAAGAGTGTGGTGAAGCTTAGCCTTGGATGCCGTGAACAGCCAGCAAGGTGCGCATGCGCGCGGCGGCGCGCGGTGGGTCGGTCAACAGTCCCGCCCGGTCGGCAAGGCGGAAGGTTTCGGCAAAATGCAGGATGGAGCGCGCCGACTGCTGGCCGCCAACCATGACGAAGTGATTCTGGTGTCCGTTGAGCCAGGCGAGGAACACCACGCCGGTTTTGTAAAAGCGTGTTGGCGCGCCGAATATATGGCGCGACAGCGGCACGGTCGGCGCAAGTATTTCGTGAAAGGCGGCAGCATTGCCGGCCGCAAGTGCGCCCAGCGCCGCCGAGGCCGCAGGCGCAATGGCGTCGAATATGCCAAGCAGCGCGTCGCTGTGGCCGACCCCATCACCGGTCTGATCACCTGCAATCAGCTCGGGGTAATTGAAGTCATCACCGGTGTACATGCGCACGCCTTTGGCGAGACGCCGGCGCATGGCGATTTCCTTGTCCTTGGCTAGCAGCGACACCTTCACGCCCTCGACTTTGGACGCATGCGCATTGATGACACCGACCGCGACATCCATCGCCTTGCCATGATCGGCGGAGCCCCAATATCCGGCCAGCGCCGGATCGAACATCTCGCCCAGCCAGTGAATAATGACCGGCTGCCTGACCTGCGACAGGATGCGGTCGTAGATTTTTTCATAATCGGCAGGAGACTTGGCCACCCGCGCGAGGGCACGGCTGGCCATCAGAATGATTTTTCCCCCAAGCTTTTCTATCGCCCCAACCTGCTCCTCGTAGGCGCGCAACACATCATCGAGGGAGCACGCGGCACCCGCTTCCAGCTGGTCTGTACCCGCGCCGCTGGCAAGAAGGGCTCCGGGCACATCGCGCGAGGCATCGACGGAGCGGCGGATGAGTTCCAGCGAGGTCGGCCAGTCAAGGCCCATGCCGCGCTGCGCTGTGTCCATGGCCTCGGCCACCCCGAGGCCCAGTGACCACAAGTAGTGGCGGTAGGCGATAGTGGCGTCCCAGTCGATGGGGGCATCGAGCCAGGGATCTTTCGCGGCGAGCGGATCGGCCACCACATGCGCAGCTGAATAGGCGATGCGATTGAAAGCACGCGCCGGCGTGGCCGGAAAACTGCGCGGCACGCTCAAGCCAAAGGTTTCAAGCGCGCGCCCGGCCACTGGCAGCCGTATCGTCTCCGCGGTGCCCGGGTGGTCGTTCATGAACGCATCCGGGTCATGCGTTTCATGGTTCGCAGCATTCAATCCTGGCCCTTGATGTTCGCTTCGCGGATGATGGCGCCCGCCTGCAAGGCATCCTCTTGCAAGAATTTCATAAACCGCTCCGGCGATCCGGGCTGAATTTCGAACCCCAGCTTATCCAGACGCTCACGCAGTTCCGTACCGGCCAGCGCCTTGTTGACCTCCTCGTTGAGCTTTTTCACCAACCCGGCCGGCATGCCCGCAGGCCCCCAAAAGCCATACCATGTATAGGCCTCATAGCCGGGCAGGCCCGACTCCTGCACCGTGGGCACACCGGGGAGTGCGGCAATGCGTTTTTGCGAAGTAATCGCCAGCGCCTTCAAGCGGCCACCCTGGATAAGTCCTATCACGCCGAGCACCGGCTCAAACGCACCGGTGATCTGGCCGGCCATCAGATCCTGAAATATCGGCGTGGACCCTTTGTAGGGAACCACTGTCACCGGAACATTCGCTTTCATCCGAAACATCTCCTGCGCAAGATGCGCCGGTGCGCCGATGCTGCCGACACCAAACATCATGTTCTGCGGATTTTTTTTGCCGTACTCGATCAACTCCTTGACGCTGGCAACCGGAAACTGCGGATTGACCACAAGCGCGAGCGGCGTCCGGGCAAGAAAGGCGATATGCGAAAAATCCCGCATCGCGTCATAAGGCGCCTTGTTGAGCATCGGCGTCGTGATAAAGCTCGATGCGGTCAACAGCAGCAAATAGCCGTCTGGCGCCGCCTTCGCCACCGAATCGGTGCCAATAATCGTGTTACCCCCGGCACGATTTTCGATCAGGACAGGCTGTCGCATTGACTCGGTGAGTCTTTGCGCCAACTGGCGCGCAAAGCTGTCCACCGGGCCGCCTGCGGGAAAGGGCACGACGATTTTCACCGGCTTTACCGGATAGTCCTGGGCCTGCGCCAGACACGCGGCAAGCGACGCGATGACAAAAAATGTCCGCAGCACGCGTTTCATCAGCGCGGCACCGCAACGGACGGCAATGCCGGCAGCTTGAGCAGGCCCGCAGCGTTCTGGTAATAGAGCCGTGCACGGTCCGCTTCGCTGATGTCGAGCGAATCGATGGCTGCGATGGTCTCGCGAATCACCAGTTCACCCTGCTCCTTGTCGAAGGGACAATCGGTGCCGAACAGCACGCGGCCCGCGCCAAAAAATGACAGGCCGCACTGGATTGCCGCGCGCGAACCGAGCACCGCCGTGTCGGCATAAAACTGGCGAAAGTATTCAACCGGGCGCTTGGCCATGCCGGCGAGCAGCGCGCCGTAGTCTTCATCCGCCGTGCGGCTGCCAAGTTCATCCCAGCCGTAGGCAACGCGCCCCTCGAAAAACGGCACCATCGCGCCGCAGTGGTGCGTGATCACCCGCAGATTGGGCAGGCGGTCGAACATACCCGAGAACACGATTCGCGCCATGGCGGCGCTCGTCTCGTAAGGCCAGCCAAAGGTCCACCAGATTTCATATTTGGACTTTTCCTCGCCCGCGTAATCGACAAATTTCGGCGGACGCGCCGGATGCAGCCAGATCGGTTTGTCGTGCTTCGCAACAATGGCATCAAAGATAGGTGCAAATTGCGGCTCATCCAGCGCACGACCATTGACGTTGGTAAACAATTGCACGCCCGAGGCGCCCATGTCGAAGGCACGCTCGATTTCCACCAAGGCGGCCTCGACGTTGTTCATGGGCAGGGCGGCAACCCAGGCCGGAAAACTGTCCGGATACTGCGCGACGAGCCGCGCCAGTCCGTCGTTGGCGATACGGGCGATTTGCGGCGTCGCATCCGGCGCGGCAAGCGACTCTATCGGCGGCATCGAAAGGGTGAGCACCTGCCGGTAATCGGCATGACGGGCGACCATGGCCAGCCGCTGCTCTATATCGTGCAGCGTGGAAATCGAGAACCAGCGCTTCAGCACCCCCTTGTCCTTGACCACCTCGTTGAGTTTGTCGAAATAAGCGGGTGGGAAGATATGGGTAAAGATATCGAGTTTCATATTTTTTCCGGGAAAATAAATTGTCGATGCGATACCAGCATCGTTTGGCTTTGGGCTTTGGGCTTTGGGCGTCTCGCTTCTTGGCGTGCCGGCAAAGATGGCGTTGCGCTTGTTGTTATTGATTCTTTTTAATTAACCAAACAGTTAAAAACATCTTAGGGTGGGGCATGGTCAAAGTCAAGATCGCCAAGTCGCAGGCGCGATGCCCGAAGGGGCTTCATGCCCGGCGCATGCGCCGCAATTGGTGCAGCACGGCCGCATTATCAAGATCGCCATCCCCCGCGGCGATCGCGGCATCGAGAAGCGCGGCGTGGGCGCTAGCCAAGGGAAGCGGCTGGCCGAACCGCTGCGCCTCGGCCAGCATCAATGCGAGGTCCTTGCGATGCTGCCTCAGGCGCGCTTGCGGCGGGAAAAATCGCTCCTCGAGCATAATTTCACCTTTCGCGTCCATGGCAGCCGAATAAGCCGGCGAGTCACGCAGCAAAGAAAGAAACGCCGCGCCCTCCAAGCCCAGCCCTTCGGCAAAC
>Ga0214919_10012487_pt1 | contig 10432 bp, 8 predicted proteins | sample LL1503_MetaG_FD_177994 | JGI IMG/M metagenome (GOLD analysis project Ga0214919, IMG submission 177994) | Freshwater microbial communities from Lake Lanier, Atlanta, Georgia, United States - LL-1503 | ecosystem: Environmental > Aquatic > Freshwater > Lake | place: USA: Georgia | collected 2015-03-15 | reverse complement strand
CATTATCCCAGAAAAAGATATGCCTTTTGCGGCTGATGGCACAAGACCAGATTTAATAATAAATCCTCATGCTATTCCATCACGTATGACTATTGGTCAAATTGTAGAATCATTATTTGGTAAAGCGTGTACATTTTATGGTGGATTTGGCGATTGTACCGCATTTCAGGTGAAGGGTTCTAATTATGCGACATATGGACCAATGCTAACAAAGGCAGGATTTCATTCAAGTGGAAAACAATTAATGTATAATGGTATGACAGGAAACCAAATAGAGGCAGATATTTACATGGGACCAACATATTATATGCGTTTAAAGCATATGGTAAAAGATAAGATAAATTACAGAGCACGCGGTCCAAATACGAATTTAACAAGACAACCCGTTCAAGGTAGGGCAAATGACGGAGGTTTAAGAATTGGTGAGATGGAACGTGATGGAGTTTTAGCACATGGAATGTCTTATTTTTTGAATGAATCTTTTATGATAAGAGGTGATGAATATCATAATATGGCTGTATGTAATAAATCAGGTGCTATTTCAGTATATAATAAATCCAAGAATTTATTTTTTAGTTTATTTGCTGATGGTCCAATTAGTTTTCATACAAATCCTGATGGTAGTCAAAATGTAAAAAATATTAGTAAATTTGGCCGTTCGTTTAGTATTTTAAGAGTACCTTATGCGTTGAAACTATTAATTCAAGAATTAGAAGTATTAAATATTCAGATGCGTGTAATTACAGATGATAATGTAGATCAACTACTGAATATGTCTTATTCAAATAATATTACTAAATTATTAAAAGTAGAAGAACCTTCAGAAACAACCAAAATAATAAAAGCAGTTACTCGTGAGAATTACGCCAAAATATTTAGTAAATGGGAAAATTTTAAAGCTAAAACGGGTCCTGCTTTAGAAATACATGAATATAATTTAATAGCAGCAAATAAGTATGAAAAAATTCCAAATCTAGCAATACTAAATAGAAGTAGAGAAAAACAACCAATTGAGAAAATTATAGAAAATTATGTTAAAGATATAAAAAATAGTTTAACAAAACAAAAAGAAATTGTAAAAATTTCGGATGAATCTCCTGTAATGCCTGATACATATGATTCTGCTTTGAATTTACCTCCGGCTCCTCCTAACTCACTTGAATCTTCATCATCTGTTCTTTCTGACTCGAATGAATTATCATCTTTACCTCCTGACTCACTTGAACCCACATCTACACCAGAATTTGATGCTTCTAAATATGATCAGGTTTCACCTCCTATGGCTCCTAATTCACCTAATTATAACCCAAATTTAGAGCAAGACCAAAATGAAGAATCTTTAAAAATAACAATTCCAAAAAATAATACTAGTTCATTACAATCACAAACTTCAGAAAAAGATTCCATATTAGAAGTTGAACCACCTCCTAAAGAAGAAACTGATGAAAGTAATAGTAATAGTAATGAAAGTAATAGTAATGAAAGTAATAGTAATAGTAATGAAAGTAATAGTAATAGTAATGATAGTAAAAAAATTATATTAACAGGTGAAAAAGAAAAATAATAATAATAAAATTTAATAAATAATTATAAATAAAATTGAAATATAAAGAATTATTAATGATAATATTATAATATATTATGACGACAGCACAAAACTTAAGTAGCCAAATTTCTTCTATTTATATTTCTAGAAATATAATACTAGATTTAATGAGAAAACAAGATTATAATGTTAATGATTATGATAAATTTAGTATTAATGAAGTAAATACCATGAAAATAAATAATCAATTAGATATGCTTCTTGAAAAAAATGAAGAAGATGAAATTACAAAAAGAAAGAATAAAATTTATATAAAATATTATTTAGGGAAAACAATTAGACCTCCAATTGTTAATGAAATGATAGATGATTTGTTTAATTTAGAAGTAATTTTAACAAAAGACGACACCTTATTTATAATTATTAAAGAAGATATGAATGAAACACTCATTAATGAATTAAAACATATATGGGAAAAAGATGGAATTTTTATTGTAATACAAAACATAAAAAGATTACAATTTAATATATTAGAACATACTCTTGTACCAAAGCATCGAGTTATGAAACAGTCTGAGGTTGATATAATTATGAAAAAATATAATATTTCAGATTTAAATCAATTTCCAGATATATCAAGGTTTGATCCAGTAGCCCAAGTAATAGGATTAAGACCTGGACAAGTATGTGAAATAACAAGAGCTAGTAAAACAGCAATTGAAGCAAATTATTATAGAGCCTGTATTTAAAAATAAAGTATTATATATATTAATGGAATTACAAGAAAATATGATGGATGAATTACCAAAACCACAAGTTTTTTTATCAAAAATAAATACACTTAAAGAAAGATTACCTGCGATTTTAGATGATTTTAAAAAATATTATATTTTTTATAATAAAAATCCGGAATACAATGAATATCAACAAATGTTTGAAAGTATTAAAGGTAATTTACAAAACATTAATTCTGAATTATTTATGACTACAAATAATATAGAAAAAGGTACTGAAGATATAAATTCTAAGTTACAAATAATAAATAAGTTAATAGCACAAGAAAAAATAAAAAATAGAAAACTTAAAAGACAATTAGGTATTGTTGAAAAAAAATATAATGGTTCAGATGAATTAATAAGTGATTATAAAGAAATGTATAATTTAGATTATTTAAACAATTTTGCTTTATTTATGGGTATTGTAACATTAGGTATAATATTATCTAAAAAATTTCAATCACGAGTTCCAGTTGTTTAAAATATTTGTTTTTTATTGTTTATTGTTTATTGTTTTTTAAATTTAAAGTATAAAAATATTTTATTTTAAAATATAAAATATGTTTAACTCAAGTTCTTTGTCAAATTCACAAAAATTTATATTAGCTTTAAATTACAATAATTATTTAAATAATGCACTAAAAAAATATGATAAATTATCAATTGAAAAAAATGAGGCTATTAAAAAAAATCAAATAACTAAAAAAATTCTTAATGAATATAATTTAATAAAAACTAGTAATCATATACAATATGATTTGATTAATAAATCCAAATATTATAATTTTATTTTTATAATGTCATTTGTATCAATAGGTGGTTTAATATTTTATAAAACTAAATAAATAAGATTGTTTTCTTTTCATTTATATATAAATGGATGAAAATAGTGAAAATAATGATAAAAATAATGGAAATAGTAAAAATAGTAAAAATAAAAATAGTGGAAATAAAAATAATGAAAATGCTGATGATGGTACAAAATCTATAGTATTAAATTTAGAAAAACTTAGCAAAGAATATGATATAGTTTTAATTAAATATAATCAAGCACAAAAGGACTATATTAATTATCTTAAAACTCAATCGAGTAGTATGTCTTGTAGTAAATATAATTCAGATAGTAAAGAGATTGACCAAGCATGCTACGATGAAATATGGAAAAAAGCAGGATGTACAACTACTGGAGTGGTTGACGCAAATAGTGATTGGTCAAAGTCTCAAACATTTAATGGACTAATAAATGATTCTTTTTCATGGGCTACTATGACAGATACTGAACACAGGAATGGTTGTTACGGAACAACAACAGATACTTCAGTTTATAGTACAGCTACAGAACCAAATTACAATATAAATACTGAACCTTTAACGGATATAAAAGGTGCAACTTTTTGGGGAACTGAAAAACTTAGTGAAGGTGAATCAACGAGTATAGATCAATGTAAAGCAATGTGTTCTGCTGATGCTTCATGTACAGGAGCAACTTATAATTCTGATAAAGCATATTGTTTGACTAGATCTGGTGAAGGTTCAGTAAATACTGGTCTGCCAAATGATTATGCTATTATACCAGAAAATTTAAAATACTTAAAGGTAATACAAGGATTATCTGAAAAACTAACAAGTATTAATGATGATGTCTTACAATTAATGAATAAAGGAAATCCTTTATATAGCGCACAAGATATGGCAAGGAAAAAACAAACAGCAATTCTTAATTTAAATTACAAAAAATTAACAAAGGAAAGAGAGAAAGTTGAAGAAACAATTAAAAAATATCAAGATTTAAATAAATCTCAAAATATAGGCTATAATTTTATTAATAAAAATTATTCAACATTTATTACGACAGTAATAATAATAATAATACTTGTAATTTTATTTATTAAATTTTTACCTACACAAACTGTAGAAACTATACAACAAGGAGGTGGTTTAAAAAATAATACATATATTTTAATTTTAATTTTAACAATGTGTTTTATTACTTTTTTAATTTGGAATAAATTTATAGTAGGACAAAAAAATACAAAAATGATAATAATAAATGATAATAATAAATGATAATAATTAATATTGTTTTCTTTATATAATATAATGAGCGATCCTGATATTCAATCTTTAACTCAAGAATATAATAATACTTTAAACCAATATCAAGATGTATATAAAGAATATACTTCTTCTCTCAATAATTCAACAAAAAATACTAATTATTCTCAATATAATTCTAAATTAAAAGAACTGAATCAAAAATTAATAGATACTAATCAACAAATTTCCGATATTATTAATAAAAATTATTCTAGTTATGAAAAAGATTCTCAAAAAAGTCAACAACAAAATCAAGTTCTCGAACAAAATAATAATAATTTAACAGATGAAAAATTACATATTGATAAATTATCAAAAGAATATTTACTATTAAATGCCGCAAATAAAAATAGTCAGCTTGTTGTAACTGAATATTATTCAAAATATGTTGTATTAATATTTATAACAATACTTTTAGTTATATTATTATTAAAATATGCGGTTACTGGAGAAGGACAAAGTGGAGGAGGAAGAAATTTTATGAATGAATCCATTTTTTTACTTATTTTAATAATAGCGTCTATTGGTTTAGCACCTATAGTTAATAATATAAATACTAATATAGTATTTACGTTGATAATTATATCATACATATTAATTAAAATGAAAATGATAAATGGTATTTAAATATTTTATTTTTATAAAATTTTTATATAATTTTTATATAATTTTTATATAACAATTTTATAAAAACAATTAACTATTTTTATTAGTTTTTTGTATATATTTATATTAATGACTAGTCTTGTAAATATGTTTTATAGTTTAGATAATTCTTTACATAATACAAATAATAATAATAATAGTAACAATACACATTCTAAGTATAAAAATAATTCTAATTCAATAACTACCCCAGCATTAAATCAAGGCGCAAATTTTAAAAATTATCAAAATAAAATTAAAAATAATATCAAACAAAAAATTAATAATGTTAATAGTAAAGAAGGATTTCAAACATCAAGTAGTTCAGAAAATGATTCAACTCAATTAGCAGAGCAATCTAAACAAATTTTGAGTGAAACTAGTTCTGGAGCAGATAAAACTTTACAAAATGAATATAATGTTACTTTATTAGCATACCAAAAATTACTCGCAAAAGTATCTGGAGGAACAACTGATTATATTGATAGAGTAAGCGTTAATAATTCTTATTTAAATAAATTTATTCGTTGGTCTGATCCATCAGCTAACAACGCAATTATGTATGTTACAAATCAAGGTGTGGCAAAACCAATTAATGATAAAGATATACTAAAAAGCATTCTAGGTGTTAATGGTTGCCCTGATATTAAAACAATTGTTAATATTTCAATACCATGGGATTCATCTTATACAGTGTTTGGAACAACAATACCAACTACTCCATCTCTAACTGTAGGAACACCTATGAAAACAGGCGAATCTTGTGGAAAGGAAGGAATAAATGTTTATGTTGATAAATTATTAACTGATTCAAAAGCTACTTATAAAGGGTGTTATGCGGATGATTCTTCTTCTCGCACAATGTCTTTTATAGGTGGAGAACCAGCAGCTATTTCAAGTATAGTAAATGGAGATTTTTCACAACCTGTAAAATCAAACAATTCATATGAATATATTACAAGTGTTTCTAAAGTGCCAGGTTGGAATTTTCAAAATGCTGTTTTAGTAAATAATTCTAGTGCTTGGGGTTACCCAACCCCATATCCTAATGGAAATCAATGTGCTTGTATTCAAAATACAGCATATATGGAACAAATAATTAATTTAAATATTGGCAATTACACTTTATCTTTTATGGCTTGTGGTAGACCATCCACTGGAGCAAATCCAATAGATATTCAATTAAATGGAACAAATTTTTTTTCTGTTACACCACCAAATGTTTGGACTAGTTACTCTACAACTGTTAATGTTACCGCAAGTGGTAATAATACTATCAAATTTATTGGAAAAAATTCTTCTGGTGACAAATCAACTGCTTTTCAAGGAATTACAATTGGAGGTGGAACAAGCAGTAATGGTACATATACATATGATATGTGTAAAAATGCAGCAATCGATGGAGGATATAAATATTTTGGACTACAAAATGTAAATACTGAAACAAGTATTGGATATTGTGCTGTAAGTAATGATTACGTTTCTTCAACAAAAAATGGCGAATCATATGCTATTTCAGGTGTTGTATCATTATGGGATAGCAAAACAAGCAAAACTGGTTCTTATACTTATTTAACAAGTCAAGGAACGCTAACTGTATATAATTCAAGTGGAGCATCAATATTTAATACATCAATAGATTCATCGCTTGTTTCTGGTGGTTACATCGGTTGTTATAATGATAAAAGTACTAGAGCAATGACAAATACTTCAAACAATAAATATTATTCATTTGATACTTGTAAACAATATGCGATTGATGGTAACTATAAATATTATGGTTCTCAAAATAAAGATAAAAATAATAATGGATGGTGTGTTGCTAGCAATGATTTAACTAGTTCTCAAAAATATGGCGTGGCAAATAATTGTTCGAAAGATAGTTCAGGAAATTATATGGGTGGTGGATGGTCAAATGCTATATATTCATCTGATTATGAGGGTTCTTATTATTTAATTCTTCAAGATGATGGAAATATGTGTGTATATAAAGGAAGTAGTCCAAGTGATAATCAAGGACTTATTTGGGAATCAAAAACAACTGGATTACAACAAAAACCAGACCCTCTATATACAGCAGAAAAAGGTAAGTATGGTAAAAATTGGATTCTTTCAGGTACTGGTTTATCAGCAGGAGATTTTATTGGTTCTACTGATGGTTCAATTTATTTAATTATGCAAAGTGATGGCAATCTTGTTTTATATACATCAACAAATGATATAAATTGTAAAAAAATGAAAGATAACAATACAGGAGGTGGTTTAAATGCGAATGGTTTGTATGAAATAGCAACAATTGGTATTCCGTCCAATTTGGGTAAAGTTGCGTATATTGATTCCGATTCTTTATTATATCCATATTCAGATTCAAGTTTAGGATTATCAAATGATTATAGTTCTTATACTAATTTTAGCAGTGCTGGAAACGATATTTCAGGAAAATCTTTTTCAAATGCTACAGTTGATAGCTGTAAATCCGCATGTAATGATTTACAAAATTGTTATGGATTTGATTTTGATAAAACAAATAATGTATGTTATCCAAAAGATAATAATATGTATCCAAAAGGCTCAAGAACAAATAATTCGTCTCTTGATTTATATGTTAGAACTCCAAAAATAACTAAACCACCAACAGGTGTAACAGATAAAATATTAAACATTGATTCATTAACATATGAAAATTATCCAAAAAGTGATAAAGAAATGGAAAGTTCATATGGATTATCCAGCGCAAATAGTGTAGAAAAGCAACAACTTGATCAATTAAAAACGAAACTAGATCAAATATCTCAACAATTAGCAGATAATACCGGAAGTTTAAATACAGATGAAATAAAAGTAGGAAATCAATCAACACTTCAATCCCAAAGTATCGATAATTATTTAAAAGAATATAAAAATACAAATAGTAAGATTAGAAAATTTACTTCAGGTATGGATGGAATTATCCATGATAGTGATATAACAGTTTTAAAAGAAAACTATAATTATTATTTTTGGAGTATTTTAGCGGTTGGAACTGTTTTAGTTACAATGAATGTAATAAAAAAATAAATTACAAATACAATTATATTATATAATTATCTTATTATAATTTATATAATATGTCAAATACAAATGATCAATTACCTAATGTTCAAGAAAATACTAGTCAAATTTTAAATGATATACAATCTCTTCAAACTATTGAACAAGAACTATTTAATAGTTTAGAAGAAAATACTGGGTTGTCAACAGATCAACAAAAAACTGTTGTAGAAAAGATAAATAATATTTCAAAAATGCGTATAAATTTATATCAAACTTTAAATGGTGTAAATAGTTTTTTTTCAAATGCTCTTGCTAATTCCAAAGGAACATTAACAGAACAAACCGCAGCAATTGATATTGTTGAAAAAGAATTAAATTCTTCTAAAAAACGTTTGGCAGTATTAGAAGAAGAAAAAAATAATAAGATAAGACTTGTTGAAATTAATGATTATTATGGGCAAAAATACGCAGAACATTCAGATTTAATGAAAATGATTATTTATATGTTAATTCCAATACTTATTTTAGCAATATTATTCAATAAAGGAATACTTCCTGGTAAAATTTATTTTATTTTAATTGTTATAATTGCTATAATTGGTGGAGTATTTATATGGAAAACTCTTTTTTCAATTTTGTTAAGAGATCCAATGAATTATCAAGAATATGATTGGTATTTTAAGCCTCCAGCATCTGTAGAAACTACTGTAGATAGTACTGATCCTTGGGCTAGTAAAAATACCTCTTCTAATTTTGGAAGTTGTGTTGGTGATGCTTGCTGTTCAGATGGTTTAGTATATGATTCTAGTTTAAATCAATGTGTAACTTCAACATCTGATTCATCTTTAACTTCTACTTCTACTTCTTTTCCAACTAAAGATACTACAAGTACAACTACAACTGAAACATTTATGAATAATATTTTTACAAAATCATTAAGTAATTATAAAAAACCAGATGTTATTTTAGGTAGTGAAAACATTATGTCAAATAATAGTCCTAGTTTTATTAATTTTAAAAACTTTTAAAATCTTTATAAATGTATAATATAAGTAAATATGAATCAAAATAACCAAAATAATATTGATATAAATAAACTTAATGATTTTTTAGATAGTGCTAATCAGACTTTATCATGTGATTCAAATTGTCAAAAGAAAAAAAAGATTAGCGAACTAAAAAAAAAGTATTTAGAATCAAAAACCAATTTATTAACCGCTCCTAATCAAGTTGAAACTAGTTATAAAAACTATTTAACATATACTCAAGGTGATACTGCTTATAATGATTATTTAGATAATAAGCTAGCAGAAAAAGCAGATAATATTATTAATATTTTTCAATCGAATTTTAGTGAAGCGATTAAAAGTGCTGGAGAATCATATGATACTTATAGTGGACTTTTATTAAATTTTGCTCATGTAGTTGAATTATACACTAATTTATTAAAAGAAAATGTATTATTAGAACTTGAGGTTAAAAATAAAACATCTGATGTGTTGACAAATGATAGAAAAACATATTATGAAGATCAAAGTATTGAAAGCTTACATTTTTATTATATTGTACTTATGATTATATATATAATTTTTTTACTAGGTTTTGCGGTCTCAATATTTATGTTTCCATCAACATCATCTAAATTTTCTTTAGTAGCTATTTTGATATTTTTTGTAATTTATCCTTTTATTTGTATAAGAATATTTAAATTTTTTATTGAAATTTATAATAAAATAACAGGTGTATTGCCAACTAATGTGTATAAAGATATTTAGATTTTATATAAAAATATTATTAATAAAAAATATAAAAATATTATTATTTTATATTTTTTGAGTTTATTTAAATATTTTATTTATTTTTGTAAATCTTCTATATAATTAGAATCATCTTCTTTTTCATTAAGTTTAATACCACGCCATCCACATTTTTCTTTATTAGATTTTTCTTTATAATTTCCAAATTTTTTATCTAAATAATCATACACTTCTTGACTTTTTGGTATTTTTTTACCTAAATTTTCTTGTGAAAACCACAATTTTAAATCTTCAATTATTCCAATTTTACCAAGAATATCCTCAGGATTATCAGTTCTAGTAATTCTTTCAGAAACAAATGCCGCAATATTATCTTGACCTTTTCTATATTTATTTGAAGCATCCATTACAGTTGGACAATCTTTTACAATTCCAGATGTTTCGAATGCTTTTTTAACAAGCATACTCATAAAAACAGGAGCCAATTCAGGTAATTTATTTTTTAATGTTTTATCTTTTAAAAATACAAATTTAGTATCATCAGTATGTTCTTCACCTTCATCTATAAATTTAGATAA
>Ga0214919_10012484_pt1 | contig 10432 bp, 10 predicted proteins | sample LL1503_MetaG_FD_177994 | JGI IMG/M metagenome (GOLD analysis project Ga0214919, IMG submission 177994) | Freshwater microbial communities from Lake Lanier, Atlanta, Georgia, United States - LL-1503 | ecosystem: Environmental > Aquatic > Freshwater > Lake | place: USA: Georgia | collected... | reverse complement strand
TTCACTTATGTCCTCCTCGAGGGTGAGAGTTATTCTGTGAAAAAGAACTTCATAAATAACTAGTTTTGATGAAAATATCGCCTTATCGCTGCAAGGTCAAGCGTAAAACGGTAACAAATACATCTCGAATACTCAGTGGAGCTGGCTATGAAAGCCCTTTAAGTAGGCGGAAAAGATAGTCTCTGTAGGCGTTGGCTCACTATCAATGTGCAACCGGTTAGTGAGAACAACGAAAACCGATGAGTGAAGGGGTGAGAAAACTAAAATTACTCCCGTGAAGCCCGTGTGACCATAAAAGCGAGTTGTGCACGAGCCACAGGTGTCAACCCAGCTCCTAAAACCTAAGTGAAAATCGGGATCTATTCCATCTTCTATAAAGCTAGCAAGTTCTGGGCGCTGCAATAAAGAGTCTCCGAAGAGCAAAAGGTCTTGTGCAGTGGAAAATAGTCCAGCATGTGAAGAAACTCCTTGAAATAAGTGAAATGCATTTCCATCATTTACTTCTCCCGATAGAATCTGGGTGCGCCAACTTTTGAACTCTTCTACTTTTTCAATTACCGAATAAGGGGTTTGAGTTTCAATCATTGTTTTTTCTATTCGGTCTCCTCGCGATGTTGCGGCAACATTATTTATGTCTTTGGGCGAAGCGAACTGTGTTGACATCAATGTGACTTTGCTCAATGAAAGTTCTGTAACGCTATTCTCTAAACTCTGACTAGTTATTGAAGTGATTACTTTCCCAAGGGTGATAAATCCTAAATCAGAGTAGTGACGCCCCTGTCCAGTCTCATATTTAAGTGGTGTGGTTGCAATAATTTCATGTGCATGATCGATATTGCTTGCTGCTATATACAGAGGCCGCCATTCGGCTAGACCGCTACGGTGTGAAAGCAAGTCACGAAGCGTAATCTCCCTCTTCTCGCTCGTATGCCATCCAGGTAGGAACTGTGAGACCTTGTTATCTATGTCAATCACTTTTTGAGAAACTAACTCCATGAGTGAAGAAGTGGTAGCAATAATCTTTGTCAATGATGCTAAATCAAAACTGGTGTCTGCCTGCATTAACAGTGGTGTAGGAATATCTAGCGAACTTCTAAAGCCATGAGCTTCAACTACGTGAGAACCTTGAATAGAGCTAGCAATAACGACTCCAGGCACGCTCATAAAGACACTTTACCCGCACTATAACTGAAGCCACTATTAGACGCCCACCATGCTGCATCCAAGTCATGGCAATAATCTGGCTTTTGAGCACCAGCGATTGCAAAGGCAGCAAAGATCCCCTTATCGCCTTCCATCATGGTCCCGACAGAAAATTCCATACCAAAGGCCTTAGCTCTCTCAATAATCTCCAGTGCGGGAGTGATTCCACCAGATTTTATGATCTTAATGTTCACTAGATCGACGGCATCTAATGAGAGTAATTCCTCTAAATCTGCAACTGTGTAGATAGATTCGTCAGCCATAATCTTTGTGCTAGACAGTGAACGTATCCTTGCTAATCCAGATTTGTTACTAGCGGAAATTGGTTGTTCTAGGTATTCAATATTTAGTGAAAGCCTGTCAGCGGCCTTTAGAAACTCAATACTCTCTTCAACACTCCAGGCTTGATTTGGATCCACACGAATTCGTGCATGTGTACCAGAAATATCGCGAAGCAACGCAATCTTCGCTATCTGCGTTTGAAGCGAGTCGATGCCAAGTTTAATTTTAAAACAGGAGAATTCTTGTCGTTCTGCCAAAATCTGAGGAATTTCATCAATACTTGTGAGTGGAACCGTAATATCCGTATCAATGTCGGAGACAGAACAATCCAAAACTTGTTTGAGGGATTTACCTTGGATTGCGGCTTCTAACTCATATAGTGCAATATCTACCGCTGATTTAGCGCTACGTGTAGCTAACTTATTATTTAAGTGCTTATAAAAGAAGCTACTTGCACCCTCAAATTCACTACCAATTAAAGCTTCAGCCAGTGTTGTCGATAGATCCAGCTCAATTTGATTTAACGTATCGCCGGTTATAGCCGGAGTCTCGACCGTTTCGCCGAAAACCTCATGTCCATCATCGGTCTTTATATGGAATTCAACGATAGTTAGTTCACTGACAGATCTAAGTGAAGTAGAAAAACTTTCCCGTAATGGCTCTTTCCTAAACGTAACCCAGCTTTCAACTATTTTGGTCATAGTATGTACCTTATGGAAAATGTAATTCGGCCAGCAGTACCGAATGACCTTGACTTTCTCGTTGAGATATTTAGGTCATGCTGGCTAATTTCATATAAAGGATTACTACCTAAAGAAGTACAAGATGAAATGACAGTAGAAAAAGCCCGCCAGATGTGGTCATTATCTGTGCAGCCAGATCCAGATCGCATAACTTTCATTATCGAAGAAAATGAAGTACCTGTTGGTGTTGCGCGCGTTGGTGTTGATGTAAGTGATGAAACGCGTGGGCATTTATTTTCACTATATGTGCATCCAAGTAATGCTGGTCGTGGACTAGGTACAAAACTACTCAAACATGTACTTTTAACTTTACGTGAGCGCAACTTTGAAGAGATTACGTTATGGGTTTTCAAAGAGAACGCCCCAACCCGTAAACTTTATCAAACGTTAGGTTTTGTGGAAACGGGCCAAGAGCGCATTGATCTTCGTTGGAGGATCCCCGAGATCGAAATGCGTGCACTCTCTAAACTATTCTGACTCGAACCGGTTTAACGCTACTTGGTGCAGGGACATAGAAACCATTACTTCCGGGAGTAAGTGACCCCAAAATTCTTTCACCATCAGCACCAGTGCAACTAGGAACCTGACCCGCTTGATTATGCATCGAAAGAAATCCAATCAAAGCGAACGTTACGCCCTCTTTTGCCCGAGGATCGATTCCAAGTGCAGCCATCGTAAGTACCTCACAGTTAGGTAAACGTTGAGCTAATCTCGCCATTAATACTGGGTTTGCTGATCCACCACCGGCAACATAGAGCTTGGCTAGTTCAAATTTCTCTACGTCGCGTGCAACTGTTTCAACAGTAAGTTCCAATAATGTAGCTACCAAGTTAGGTAAATTCCATGAACTTATCTCGCCAGCGCGTTCAACAATATACGGCAAGTGAAATAACTCTTTACCAGTTGATTTAGGTGCTGGCAGACTGTAGTAAGGCTCATCTAAAAACTTTGCAAGAAGCGCATGGTCAATCACGCCACTAGCTGCAATTTGGCCACTCTCATCGAAAGCGCGCGCTCCAGTTGAGTGCGCAAAAATTGCAGCATCCATCAATCCATTAGCTGGTCCTATGTCGTAAGCGATTGACTTCAAGCCTTTTCCTGCAACAGTGATATTAGAGATACCACCTAGATTCAATGCACCTTCGGGTACATTGCTTGCATTGAAAAGTAAATGGTCCAAAAGGCTTACTAGCGGAGCGCCATGTCCACCAGCTGCAACATCTCGAGAACGAATATTTGACAGTACTGAGATACCGGTTTCTTCGGCAATCCATGCTGGTTCACCAAGTTGTAAGGTTCCTACAGCTTTATGAGCTTCGTCTATCCAATGAAATAATGTCTGTCCGTGCGAAACTATGAGATCGGGGTGAAAATTATATTTCTTCATAGTGTGCAGAGCAGCTTGAGCAAACTCTTGGGCAATACGTGTATCCAAAATACATACACGCTCCATTGTGACCGGACGAGGAGGCATAGAGTCTGCAATTAAATCGTGAAGCTCCTGTGTGTACTCAATACTCTCAAAACCAATTTGCTTAATCTCGACCGTGTCACCTACTTGTTCAAATTCACAGCACGCTACATCCATGCCATCGTAAGAAGTACCGGAAATCATTCCTATTACTTTCATTTTTATGCCTCCATACATGCAACTAGGTGGTTAGAAGATATTTCACGCAAGGTCTGAGCCGCTACGGTGCACGCTGGAGTGGCTTTAACGCAGCGAAGGTGGAAAGCGCAACCAGTCGGTAAATTAACTGGATCAGGCACTTCACCCTCGAGCGTTTTGGCTAAGGACTCTGGATTTCCGATCACTGTGTGATCTGGCATGGCCTGAATAAGTGCTTGTGTGTACGGATGTTGAGGGTCATTGATAACCTGTTCCCAACTTCCAAATTCAACAATTTTTCCTAAGTACATTACAGCGACTAAATCGCTGATGTAGCGGATCATGGCAAGATCATGGCTGATAAATATATAGGTCAGTCCTAGCTTTGCTCGTAAATCCAATAGAAGATTCATCACTTCAGCACGTACAGATACATCCAGCGCTGATACGGGCTCATCTAGAACTAATAGACTAGGTTCAGCAGCTAATGCTCTAGCGATACTTACTCGTTGTCTTTGCCCACCTGAAAGCTGATGAGGGTAACGATTCTTTAAATCATCAGCTAAGCCCACTAAGGATAAGAGTTCGGATACTCGCGTTTCAACCATATTTTTTGCTACCAAGTTATGAACTGTAATAATCTCACTGATTGCATCACCAATTCTCTGCCGTGGATTGAGCGAAGAGTATGGATCCTGAAAGACTAATTGAACAACTGACTTCTTAGTAGAAAAACTTCCCTTATTAACATCGTGGATGGGCGAGCCTTTCCAGGTAATGCCACCCCGATTAGGAGTTTCTAGCCCTGTAACCAAGCGAGCAAGTGTAGATTTTCCACAGCCACTCTCGCCGACAATTCCTAAAGTTTTACCCGCCGGTAGAGAGATATCAATGCCATTGAGTGCGTGGATTACTGTGTCGGTTGATACGATTTTATACAATTTCTCAACATCTTTAATCTCTAAACTCATTAGTTGCCTCCTAACGGAAAGAAACATGCAACCGAACTACTGTCAGTAGTTACTGTGAGTGGAATCTCCGAATGACAGCGGGCTTGAGCGCGAGAGCATCGAGCGGCAAAACCGCATGAATTACCCACTAACCACGGCTTTTCTGGCACCCCTGAGATCGAAGTAAGCCTCTCGCGGTTTGTACCTGTAGACGTTGGCAATGAGGATAAAAGTCCCGCCGTGTAAGGGTGCTTCGGTTTTCTAAATATTTCTTCAACAGTGCCAGATTCAACAATACGTCCGGCATACATAACATTAAGGCGATCGACAAGGTTTGCAACAACACCTAAATCGTGGGTGATCCATAGCATGGACATATTTCTTTTCTTACGTGCCTCTGAAACTAGAGCCAGAATTTGCTGCTGAATTGTTACATCTAATGCAGTAGTTGGTTCATCAGCAATCAACAATTGTGGTGATAGAAGTAGCGCCATAGCAATCATGATTCGTTGGCGCATACCACCTGAAAATTCGTGTGGGTAGCTTTCCATGGCTCGGTTGACGTCTGGAATTCCAACTTCCGATAAAAGTATACGCACTTGATTCTGCGAACCATCATTTATTCCACCATGTGATGCAATAACTTCTAACAACTGCTTCCCCAGTTTCATTACTGGATTCAATGCAGTCATAGGATCTTGATAAATCATAGCAATTTCATTGCCGCGAATATTTCGTAACTCTTCCGTATCAAGTGTTAAAAGATTCTTGTCTTTAAAGATAACTGAGCCGCTGACAACTTCGACTCCCCGAGGTAAAAGTCCAAGAATAGAAAGAGCTGATAACGTCTTACCGGATCCGCTTTCACCGACTACTCCTACAGCCTCACCTAGACCAATATCAAATGAGACTTGATTAACAAGCGTGCGTGGATCTTGGACTGTAGAAATCCCAAGATCTTTAACCGACAGTAGTGACGGCTGAGTCATGAGCTTCTCCGCGCTGGATCTAGAGCATCTCTTAAGCCATCGCCCACTAAATTTAAGCCGACAACTACGATTGTGATGAAAAGTGATGGGAAGACTAAAGTCCACCAAGCAAAGGCAGCTAATGGTTGTGCATCAGAAACCATGAGACCAAGTGATGGCGTAGGCGGTTGAGTGCCTAAACCTAAGAAACTCAGGCCTGATTCTGTCAAAATCGCCCAAGAAAGCGACAGCGCAATCTGGACCACGATTGGTGCAAAAACATTTGGAAAAATATGTTTTCTTAAGATTCTAAAAGATGAGAATCCTAATACTCGAGATATTTTGATGTAGTCCATCTCTTTAACGGTCAAAACAGGACCTCTGGCAACGCGTATAAATATCGGTGTATACACAACTCCAATTGCCAGCGCGGTGTCATACCAAGCATTTCCAAGGCTTGCCACAATTGCTAAAGCTAGTAAAATTGCTGGAAAGGCAAAAAATACATCGCTGACTCTAGTTACAAGTTGATCAAACCACTTTCCAACGTAGCCAGCCAGAACTCCGAATGTCACACCTAAAATAGTTGCTAATGAAACGGCAGTTATTGAGACCGTGAGAGAGCGTCGCATTCCCTCTAAAGTGCGTGAGAAAACGTCTCGTCCAAAATCATCTGTTCCAAACCAAAAATGTACTGAAGGCCCTTGCAAAATATTATCAATATGCTGTTCAACTGGATCATACGGGGTGATTCCAAAAATAGAACAGATTGAAACTATAACCATAATTAGGACTAAGACTGCACCGACTACACCACTAGTACTTTGTAAATAGTAATGCAAGGCACCTTTACTTTTGATCTCTTTATTTTTCATTTTTTAATCCGAGGATCGATTTTACGATAAATAACATCGGTCGCAACATTAATGAGCACAAACATAATTGCAAAAACCATAATGCTGCTTTGAACAGTGGCATATTCTCGCTTCATAATTGCATCAAGAATTTGGCGCCCCATTCCTGGTAAGGCAAAGATCTTCTCTACAATCACCGCGCCACCGAGTAGATACCCAAACTGAATTCCAGTCATTGTGACAATTGGTATAAGTGAGTTGCGCAAAACATGTCGAAATTGGACCTTATTATTCGGGACACCCTTGCCGTGAGCGGTTCGCACAAAATCTTTGTCAACTGTCTCTAGCAAGGCAGATCTCGTTGTGCGCATAACCGGGGCGGCCACGGCTATACCCAGCACTAGACCTGGAAACATCATTTGCTGGAAGTTCATCCAGGGGTTCTCCCAAGGGGTCATGTACTCATAGCCATTAGGAAAATAGTGAAATTTATTTGCCATCACGGTGACAATTCCGGTACTCAATACAAAGCCCGGAATAGCTAGAGCAAGCAAGCCAAATAACTGTCCAGCAAAATCGCGCGTACTACCCGGTTTTTTAGCGCTAAACATTCCGATTGCGATACCAAGCACAACTCCAAGAACGGTTCCGATAATAGCTAACTCAATTGTGACGGGTAAGGAAGATTTTGTTAGCGTAGCAACTGATACGCCGGTTGAATAAGCAAAACCTAGCTTTCCAGATAAGAAACTATGAATCCACGAAATGTACTGGAGTAAAAGAGATTGATCGATGCCATAGTAGACACGTAGCTCAGCTATTTGGCCAGGTGTGAGTGCGCCAGTTTCAATTCCAAAAGCTCCCGTAATTGAATCACCGGGTATGACGCGAAGTACTAAAAAGACAAAAATAGAGATACCAAAAAGTGTAGCTAAAACACTGAGGGTACGTGAGACGCCTGGAATCTTCATTAATTTTCTAAAACTCACTTAGTCTCACCGTCCTCTCATTGCTTAATTATCTTGCATCTTAAAAGAAAAGAGACAGTGTGTGAAATGAGATTTCACACACTGTCTCTTTTTTACTTACTTGAGATCTGCCTTGCGAAGTTCAATTAGTGAACCTGTAGCAAGTGGTATGAATCCCGTAACATTCTTGGTAGTAATACGGTACTCAAATGGAGAGAAGAGCCAGACCCAAACAGCGTTATCTTCAAGTTCTTTAGAGATTGCTGTGTATGCGGCCTTGCGATCACTAACTCGACCTGATGATTTGCCTTTTGCAAAGTTAGCATCAAGTGTTGCAGAAGAATAACCAGCCACCTTGTTTAGGTTTCCAGTTGATGTGAAGTAACGGGTGTACATGGTGTCTGGATCGATACGGCCACCGTTATTAGCAACAGATGAACCGAAATCGCCAGCTAACCAGCGAGAAACGAAGGTTGAATCATCAACCGCGTCGATTTCTAGCGTAATTCCAGCCTTAGCAAGCTGAGACTTCAGTGACTGTGCAGTTCCTGAAGCAGTTGCGAACTGAGTTGGGGCAACCATGGTCTTAATAGTTAAACCATTTGGATATCCAGCATCAGCTAAATACTTCTTAGCCTTTACTAAGTCAACGTTTGGACATGGACGAGCAGTTGGATCAGATGCATAGGCAGGACTTGTGATTGGTCCAATTACCTTGCCTTCACCAGATGACGCTGTCTTAACGACTTCAGCACGGTCAACTGCGCATTGAATTGCAAGGCGTACACCGAGCTTGTCAAAAGGTGCAACCTTGGCGTTGAGCTGAAGTGCAACGTATGCCAAACCTGGAGTCTTGTACAGCTTTAGGTTTGATCCAGCTTGCTTTGCAACAAGTGGGCTTGTGATTACTGAGAACTGAATTGTTCCTGCATTAAGTGCAGAAAGAATTGATGCCTCAGTTGGGATAATGCGGAAAGTAATTGTGTCCAGCTTTGGCTTTCCACCCCAGTACGTTGCATTGCTTGCAAGCTTTACGCTCTGGCCCGGCTCCCATGAAACATACTTAAAAGGTCCAGTTCCATTAACTGTCTTGCCGATTGTTCCAGCTTTAATATCATCGCTTGAAAGCATTGCCATATTGACACCATCGAGTGCGGCTAAAATAGCAACGTTTGGGATAGTTAAGTTAAGTGTTACATCAAGACCTGATGCTTCAATTGACTTAATGGTCAAAATGTTTGCACGTGCTGCAGCTTTAGTAGCCGGATCCAGAATTCGCTCTAGAGATGCTTTCACATCCTCTGCATCGAAAGTTGAACCATCTTGGAACTTAACATTCTTGCGTAGGTGCAAACGAAGTTCTGTACCGCTTGCATTGAATCCCCATGACTGAGCGAGTCCGCCACGGATATCTAGATTTGGTCCTACTTCAACAAGTGATCCATAGACAAGACCAAGTGCACGAACTGTCGCAAAACTTGTCGCGCCTTGTGGATCCAACTTATCGATATCTAGCGTTAGACCGATAGTTAGATCTTTAGTTGCTGCTTGCGCTGGCGCAATGGCAATCAGTGATCCTGTAATTACAGCTACTGATGATGCAATCGCCACCAAACCGCGGATGCGGCGTTGTGAGATTTTCACTTATTTCCTCCTCGAGTACGGGTTAATGGTTGTTTGCGCATACCCTCGTCTACGCTCACTTTTGCCCCAGAACGGCTACCCACGGCCGCTCTAGATTCTTCCAGAGCTGACTTGGTGCCGCTCCAGTTTCTCTGCGCCAATGCGACACAGAGACAATCAACCACCGTTAACTGCGCAATACGACTGGCAGTTGCACCGCTGCGGAAGGTAGTTTCCCGTGCGGATGTATGTAAAACAATATCTGCAAGTGCAGTTGCTGAACTGCGCAGCGAGTTTGTGATCAAAATAATTGTAATTCCTCTAGATTTAAATGCTTGCATCACATCAATGACATCGACAGTTGTACCGCTATGACTAATTGCTACTAAGCAATCACCGGGCTTTAAAAGAGAAACTGAGGTTAAAGCGGTGTGTGCATCTCGCCAAGCAGTTGTAGTTTTACCCTGACGATTTAACTTCAGCGATAAATCCATAGCGACATAACCACTGGAAACTAAACCAAAGATTCCAATAGTTTGGGCTTTATCCCACGCATCCACTGTTTTTGCAAAAGAATCAATATCAATTCGCTCTGCAGTAGTTTGGATTGCTTGTGCATCTGCTTGAGAAATCTTTCGAATTATCTCCTCAAGTGAATCGCTAATTGTTATCCCACTATCAAGCTCAGCCACTTTTGAAGCAGTAAATCCGATTCGACTTACTTCACTTACTAGCGCCATTCGAAACTCTGGGTAGCCTTTATACCCAATCGCCTTACTAAATCGAACTACCGAAGCGACCGAAGTTTCGCTGTAATCTGCAAGTTGAGAGATATTCATGTGGGCAACCTCTTTTGGATTGTTAAGTACGCACGTTGCAATTGCAGCCTCAGTGGCGTGAAATGATTTGAATGAGTCTCTAATCTCACCCATAAGATCGCTATAAGAAGTAGCTGCTGGGGCAGACAAACGTTGTGCCATCACGCTACCTTTCATGAAAAATTCCTTCAACAAAATAACTCAGGAGTGAAAATTATCGCTCAAATGCTGGTGGGTCAAGCCTGATTGGGTAACGAAACCCCCTTATTTAAGGGCTTCTCTAATTCGATTTGAAGAGGTCTGCAATCGCTCACGCGCAGCTTTTGGCTCGATATTGAGTAAGAGCATCAATATGGCAACTTTGACTTCGTGATTTGACGCCGTAAGTGCCTGAGCTGCCTGCGTCTTAGTTGA
>Ga0214919_10012482_pt1 | contig 10433 bp, 10 predicted proteins | sample LL1503_MetaG_FD_177994 | JGI IMG/M metagenome (GOLD analysis project Ga0214919, IMG submission 177994) | Freshwater microbial communities from Lake Lanier, Atlanta, Georgia, United States - LL-1503 | ecosystem: Environmental > Aquatic > Freshwater > Lake | place: USA: Georgia | collected... | reverse complement strand
GTTTTCGGTGTCGAGGTCTTGGGCGATGATTCGTATTTGAGAAAACTTAATTCACTCAACACAACCCTGATTAACGGTTTGGGTTCAACGGGTAGCACACGAGGCCGAATCGAAATATTTGAACGCTTTTCAAAACTCGGTTTTGAGTTTAATGGCGTAGTTCATCCGGCCGCATCTATCGGCGCCGAATGCAAGATCGACCAGAGTGTCCAAATAATGGCAGGGGCAGTTTTACAAAACAGAGTGGTAGTTGGCGAAAATGTTGTCATAAACACGCGTGCATCGGTTGACCACGATGTTGCCATCTCTGCGCATGCGGTCGTTTCACCAGGTGCGATTATTTCTGGCGCCGTAAAACTTGGGCGTGGCGCATTCGTCGGCGCTGGCGCTGTGATTATCCAAGGTATTGAAATCGGTGAAGGATGCATAATTGGTGCTGGCGCCGTTGTGCGACATCACGTAAAAGCGAATACCACCGTCGTGGGGAACCCCGCAGCACAATTAGAATAGAAGCAATGTCAAATTGGCGAGATGCTCTCGTTTCGAGTTCGACCTCGTTGCGCCAGACGATTGAAGCAATCACTAACGGCAACCTACAGATCGCACTTGTCGTTGATTCTGAGAACAAACTGCTGGGCACTGTTACTGACGGCGATATTCGCAAGGCAATTTTGGCAGGCAAAGACCTGAACATTACTGCTGGCGAGGCAATGCGTAGTCAGCCGATTACGAGTGCGTCAAAAACCCCCAGAGCGGCGATTTTAAAACTGATGCGCGAAAAGCGCATTCACCAAATGCCTTTGCTAGATGACCAAGGCAGGGTTGTAGACGTGTTAACAGTCGACGACATGATCGGCGCGACTCACAAACCAAACGCCGTTGTGATTATGGCGGGAGGTCTAGGCACTCGCCTTCACCCACTCACAGAGGAAACTCCGAAACCAATGCTTAAAGTCGGCGGTAAGCCAATTCTTGAAACCATTATCCAATCTTTTATCGATCAGGGATTCAATAACTTTTTCGTTTCTGTCAACTACAAGGCAAACATCATTGCTGAACATTTCGGCGATGGCTCACGCCTTGGAGCAAAAATCACTTATCTTCACGAAAAGTCACGACTCGGTACAGCGGGCGGGCTTTCGTTGCTTCCGCGCGATATTCATGCGCCAATAATCGTGATGAACGGAGATCTTTTGACACGTATTTCAGTTGATGCACTTTTAGATTTTCATGAACGAGAAAGCGCTGTAGCGACAATGGTTGTGCGTGAAGATCACTACCAAGTGCCGTACGGGGTCGTTGAAGTAGACGGCACTCAAATTGTTAGCGTCGAAGAAAAACCAATTCAACGACATTTAGTGAACGCAGGCATCTATGTCATCAGCCAAGATGGCTTGAACAACATCCCTGATAACACTTTTTACGACATGCCGACACATTTTGCAAAGCTTGCTGCAAACGGTCATCGCACCGCGGCTTTTCCGCTGCACGAATATTGGGTCGACATTGGCCGTCTAGATGAACTTGAGCGCGCCCAACGTGAATGGCCCCAGGAAATTCAGTGAATGTAGTAGTCGTCGGTGCTGGTTCAATCGGTTCGCGACATCAAAGAATTCTTAAACAGCTCGGCCATCAAGTTTCAAGTGCTTCTGCGAACTCGCCTAACGCAGACTTTAGATTGCTTTCTGACGCACTAGAAAGACACTCATTTGATTATGCGGTGATCGCAAGTAAGACATCGCAACATTTTCAAGACCTCTCGACTCTGATACGCCACAAATTTAATGGCCGAGTGTTAATCGAGAAGCCAGTATTTGAAAAGCCCTACAAGTTGGCAACAGATTCGTTCTCGTTTGCGGCTGTCGGTTATAACCTACGCTTTCATCCGGCAATCATTTGGTTGAAAGACGCACTGCCAAAACTTGGAAAATTGTCATCTGCAAACTTTTATGTAGGTCAATATCTGCCGACATGGCGTCCCGAAACCGACTACCGACAATCAAGTTCGGCTCAAGATATTTCGGGGGGTGGTGTATTGCGAGACCTCAGCCACGAGTTGGATCTTGCGCAACACTTCTTCGGCGATTGGCAACGGCTTACTGCTATCGGTGGAAAGTTCAGCGATCTTGAGATAACAACAGACGACACATTTTCAATTCTGATGTCTTCCGCTAAATGCAACGTTGTTTCAGTTCATCTAAATTATTTGGACCAAATAAAACAGCGCCATATTACAGTCAATGGCAATAACGGCACAGTAAGCGTCGACTTAGTTGGAAATAGTGCAAAGTTCAATGAGCGTGAAGTTAAGTTTGCGGTGAACGCAGATGACTCATACATTTCACAACACCTTGCTGTGATTTCAAGCGACTCGAAAAATATCTGCACACTTGGCGAGGCGTCAAAAGTTGTCGACACAATAGAAGCAATCGAAGATTCTGCTAAAAAGCAACGCTGGGTAAGCCGATGAAAGTTCTTTGCACAATCTGTGCCCGCGCAGGCTCAAAGGGCGTTGCCAACAAAAACTTGCGGCTAATTGACTCAAAGCCTTTGATCGTCTACTCAATCGAGCAAGCACTTGCCACAAAACTCTTTGATCAAATTGTCGTCAGCAGTGACAGTGCCGATATTAGAAATGTCTCTCTTGCCCACGGTGCAACTTACGCCGTCGAGCGCCCAATTGAACTGGCTTCAGATACGGCACCAAAGCTTCCAGCAATTCGTCATTGCGTCGAATTGGCCGAAAAAAAGTTTGGGCAATTTGATGTGATCATCGATTTGGACGCAACTGCACCATTGCGACTTCCTGAAGACATTTTGGGTGCGCTTGAACTGTTGAAATCGACAAACTCTGACAATGTCATCACCGGCACGCCTGCCCATCGATCGCCATATTTCAATCTCGTCGAAACCAACGAACAAGGCATCGTTCACTTGTCAAAACAGCCGCCAGTTTCAGTTGATCGTCGTCAAGACTCGCCACAGTGCTTCGACATGAATGCTTCAATATATGTTTGGCGACGTAACGCGTTGTTTGAAAATCAAACTCTGTTTACAAAAAATACGCGCCTTTTTGTGATGCCCCGCGAACGCTCGATCGATATCGACTCACAGGCAGATTTCGAAGTGGTTGAATGGATGATGACGAAAGGCAGCACTAAGTGAACGATCTAAAGAATGATGACTTGTTCGACCTCACTGGCAAAGTCGCCGTCGTAACAGGCGGTGCCGGCCTATTAGGTCAAGTATTCTGCCAAGCACTTGTCACTGCTGGGGCAGATGTCGCGATTATCGACATTGACAAAAACAAGGCTGACGAGACCGCAAGAAAAATTAGTAAAGAACAGAATCAAAAAGTCTTGGCGTTTGCGTGCGACATAACTTCTCCTGACTCTGTTGTGAAAATGGTTGAAGATGTCGTTGACCGACTTGGCCGCATTGACATCTTGCTCAATAACGCAGCTTCAAAAGGCTCCAATCTTGATCAGTTCTTTGCAGAGTTCGAAAATTATTCGCTGCAAACTTGGCGCGAAGTCATGGCGGTAAATGTTGACGGGCTTTTTCTAGTTGCCCAAAGTGTGGGCAACCAAATGAAGGCACAAGGCGGTGGATCGATAATTCAGATCTCTTCGATCTACGGTGTTGTTGCGCCAGATCAGCGCATATACGAAGGTTCTGAATACAACGGAAGGGCAATTAATACCCCAGCTATTTACTCAGTTTCAAAAGCTGCGGTAATTGGCTTGACAAGTTATTTGTCAACATATTGGGCAGATAGCAAGATTCGCGTCAATACATTGACGCCTGGTGGCATAGCGTCGGGCCAAAACAGTGAATTCAATAAAAAATATTCAAATCGTGTTCCACTCGGACGAATGGGCGAAGCAACAGAATTAGTTGGTGCGTTAATTTATCTGGCGTCAGATGCATCGAGTTACGTAACTGGACAAAACATCATCGTCGACGGCGGTCTCTCAGCCTGGTGATTTGCTAGGTTAATTTCGCTATGAGTGACGTCTTCTGGTGTTCAAGTTGCTTGAACATGTCGACGCGACCGCGCATAGCGTTTGATGAAGAAGGCAGATGCAACGCGTGTCAGTGGGCTGAAGAGAAGAAGACTCTTGATTGGTCTGTTCGACAAAATGAACTACACAAGATTCTAGATGAACATCGGTCATTAGATGGCTCGTTTGACTGCATTGTTCCAGTTAGCGGTGGCAAAGACGGCTCATACGTTGCCTATCAACTGAAACACAATTACGGAATGCACCCACTTGCCGTAACGGTGACTCCTGCACTTAGTCTTGAACTCGGCAACCAGAATTTAAAGAATTTCATTGCAAGCGGCTTTGACCATATTCAAGTAAGTGCCGCTGGGGACATAATGCAAACTCTCAATAAGTTTGGTTTCATCCACAAAGGTTTTCCCTACTACGGATGGCTAATTGCAATCGAAACAGTGCCATTAAGAATCGCTGCACAATTTAAATTGTCTCTAATTTTTTACGGAGAAGAGGGTGAAACTGAATACGGCGGCTCTACAGCGCTGAAAAATGTGCCATTTCACGGCATTGATTTTATGCGCGATGTCTATCTGGAAGGTGGCCAAGATTTAGTTTTCAAAGAAGCAAACCTGGCCGGCGAGGCTCTGACCTTATTCAGATTTCCATCTCTATCAGAGATCGGCGACAACCAATTAAAAATTACACACTGGTCTTACTTCGAGAATTGGGATCCTTACCGCAACTATTTGTTAGCCAAAGAAAAGTGTGGACTCACCGAATCTGCTGACACAAACATCGGTACATTTACAAATTTTGCTCAAAATGATCAGGCTCTTTACTCTTTGCATGCGTACATGATGTATTTAAAATTCGGCTTCGGAAGAGCCACCCAAGATGCCGGAATTGAGATTCGCCGTGGCGCAATGCATCGCGAACAAGCAGTAAACCTTGTCAAACTTTACGACGGAAAATACCCCGAACAATTCATAGATTTATATCTCGATTACTACCAGATGACCCAGCAAGAGTTCGACGCAGTCATCGAAAAGTGGGTTAACAAGAGCCTGTTTGAATTGAGAAACGGAAGATGGCAACCAACTTTTACGATTAAGTAAATACAATCAAAATATGGCCAACAACGAAGTCTTAATCGTTGACTATGGCATGGGCAACCTTTGGTCTGTCGCCAGCGCAATAAAGTTTTTGGGCAAAACCCCCGTAGTCACTTCAGATTTATCGGTGATTTCTACGTCAGAAACTTTGATTTTGCCGGGTGTTGGATCGTTTCGGCGGGCAATGGACACGATTCGAAAACAATCCATTGACAAAGCCATCTTTGATTCACTCGAGAACCCAAATACAAAACTATTGGGCATTTGTCTGGGCATGCAATTGCTGGGTGCCTCAAGCACCGAAGACGGACCAACCGCTGGTCTTGGACTAGTTCAGAACGAAGTTGTACGACTATCCAAATCCGAAACGAGCCCGATCAAGATTCCGCACGTTGGCTTTAATAAAGTACAAATGCCAAATGATTCAAAACTGTTTGAGCAAATTCCAATCGATGCGTCCTTTTACTTTGTTCATTCTTACGCAATGCAAATTTTGAACGACATTTCTATATATACGACCACAACTTACGGCCATCAGTTTGTGGCAGCAATTGAATCGGGGCAGGTTTTCGGAACTCAGTTTCATCCCGAAAAAAGCCAAAAGAACGGCCTAAAGGTTCTCGAGAATTTCTTGCGCTGATGCTCACGAAACGTCTGATTTTTACTCTTCTTTATGACAATGGCTCGTTTATGTTGTCGAGAAACTTTCGCCTACAAAAGATCGGCGATTTGAATTGGCTCGAAGATAATTACGGGTTTTCAAATGTTGGTTATCAAATCGACGAATTAATTGCAATTGATGTGAGCCGACAAAACAGAGATTCAGCGAAGTTTTGTGAGATTCTTGGAAAACTAACCCGCAACTGCTTCGCTCCAATCACAGCAGGTGGAGGTATTAAAACCCTTGAGCATGCGCGCGAACTCTTGCGATCTGGCGCCGACAAATTGGTAGTTAATTCTGCACTACACGACCAGCCTGATCTTGTTGAGAATCTTGCAAGCGAATTTGGACGGCAGTGCGTTGTCGCCTCAGTCGACACCCAAAAGATCGATAACTCGTATCGTGTCTTCAAACACAATGGCTCAGTCGATACAGCATATTCACTTGACCAATTCTTGCTGCGCTGTGCAGGCTTACCTATTGGTGAAATCTATTTGACATCAATTGATCGTGACGGCACAGGCAACGGATTAGATTTTGAAATGCTTGACCACGTCAGTCACGTCAAAGACTTGCCACTAATTGTCAAAGGCGGCATCGGCAACGCCGACCACATAGTTGCAGGTCTTGCTGACAACCGCGTTGATGCTGTGGCTACTGCGAATTTGCTCAATTTCATAGGCGATGGCTTGGCACGTGCGCGAGAGCTATCAATTAGCGGCGGCATAAAACTTCCGAAGTTTTGAGCAACAAGTAGATTTGAGCAATGGCAATTTTCCCTAAAGCGCGAAAAATCAACCTCGCTGAATTTCAAACACCGGGTGAATCGAGGGCAGCAAAATATGGCCTGCCGCCCAAAGTTACTTTTTGTCAACGTTGTGTAACTTCAAATCAGAAACCAATCTCGGCAATCGAGTTTCAACACACGGCCGCCTCGGTCAAACAGGCAATTCACCTGGACGAAACTGATATTTGCGATGCATGTCGAGTTGCTGAAAAAAAAGCGTCAATCGACTGGCAAGCACGAGAAGAAGAGCTGAGAGCTTTATGCGACAAACATCGCAGTACCGACGGTTCATACGATTGTTTAGTACCGGGTTCAGGCGGCAAAGATAGTTTCGTTGCAGCACACATGTTGAAATATAAATACGGCATGCATCCGCTCACCGTTACGTGGGCGCCACACGTTTACACCGAATGGGGTTGGCGAAACTTTCAACGCTGGATACATGCCGGCTTTGATAACTATCTGTGCACACCGAACGGACGAGTGCATCGCCTTTTAACCAGACTGGCAGTTGAAAATCTTTTTCACCCGTTTCAAGCGTTCATTCTTGGTCAAAAATCGCTTGCACCAAAGATGGCTGTTCTTCATCAAATTCCGCTTGTTTTTTACGGTGAGAACGAGGCTGAATATGGAAACCCGATGGGCGACGCGGATTCGGCAATTCGCCAATGGAAGTACTTTTCGGCACCTGAAAAGTCTTCAATTCACTTGGGTGGCACATCAATTAAAGACTTGACCACCGAGTTTGGTCTTGAAGAAGTTGACCTCGATCCATATCTTCCAGCAAATCCAGACGGTCTACAAGAACTCGGAATTGAAGTTCACTATTTGGGTTATTACACCAAGTGGCATCCGCAGAGTTGCTACTACTACGCAGTCGAACACGGTGGTTTTGAGGCATCACCCGAGCGAACACCTGGTACGTACAGCAAGTACAACTCAATTGATGATCGAATTGATGACTTCCATTACTACACGACTTATATTAAATACGGCATTGGTCGAGCGACATATGACGCTGCCCAAGAGATTCGCTCAGGGGACATTAACCGTGAAGAAGGTGTTGCGCTCGTCCAACGCTTTGACGGCGAATTTCCATCGCGATTTGCCGAAGAAATTTTTGCTTATCTGAGTATCCCTGAAAAAGAGTTTCCAAAGGCTTCGAAAATGTTTGAACAGCCAACGATAGACATGGCTTATTTCAACAACTTGGCTGACTCATTCCGTTCGCCACATCTGTGGTCGTACAATGATGGTCAATGGTCTCTGCGTCACCAAGTCAAGTAAAGCCGCAGGCAGTTGACACTGCGCTTCGACTAATAGCCCGACTCGACATCAAGGGTGCAAACCTAATCAAAGGCGTTCATCTTGAGGGTCTGCGAGTCGTCGGTGACCCGCAGATTCATGCGGCAAAGTACTACCACGATGGTGCTGACGAAATCATCTATATGGACACTGTCGCGAGTCTTTACGGCCGCAATAATTTGGTCGACGTCGTTTCGCGCGCTACCGAACATGTATTTGTGCCGATCGTAGTTGGTGGCGGCATTCGCTCAGTTGAAGATGCTCGAACTCTGCTTCGCGCTGGCGCTGACAAGGTTGCGATTAATACCGCGGCGGTAAAAGAACCAAAGTTGATTAGTCAGTTGAGCGATGTCTGGGGATCTTCAACAATTGTTTTGTCGATTGAAGCAAAAAGAACTGGAGACAAAAAGTGGGAGGCCTACACAGACAATGGTCGCGAGCGTACAGGTCTAGATGTCGGACAGTGGGCAGAGACCGGTGCACGTCTTGGCGCCGGTGAAATTTTCGTCACCTCTGTCGATCAGGAAGGCACCCGAAAAGGTTTTGACTGTGAGTTAGTCGCCGAAATTACAAAACGAGTAGATGTACCGGTTATTGCGAGCGGAGGATTTGGATCTCTTGATCATCTGAGCCAACTAGTCAAAACTGCCAAACCCACAGGGGTAGCGATTGCTGATTCACTTCACTACAACCGCTACTCGTTTGATCAAATTCGCGCGTTTTGCTTGACTAACGGCATTTCAACACGAAACATTAAATCTGCTGCAAAGATCTGTTCATGAACTTAGATCTGAAACACTTCAATTCATTCACCAACGACATCATCGTCGTAGACGGATTTTGGGGTGGCGGAAAATCAGTTATCACATCATTGATTGGCTCGATGACGGGTGTCGAAAAGAAAAAAGTTGAGCATGTTTATGAATATGTTTGCATCGCTCACTCGACAGGAAAAATGAATAGTGATGCGGCTATAGCATTTTTGAAAATTTATGCAGACTTGTCGCAATACAACAACTTGATTGGACGAGAGGTGAACCTTAGATGGTCAGATGACTCGGGGCTGCGCAATAACCCCGGAAGCCTCACCTATTTGAAGCGTTTGTTTCACCCAGGCGGCGACAGTGTCGCAGAGCAAATTAGCAAAGAGAACTTGGCATTATTGATTGCCTCTCACGAGTTGATCGCGGTCTCAGACTTGCTTTACGAGTCATATGGCTCGCGCTTAAAATTAATTGAAGTAGTTCGTCACCCTATGCACTTATTCAATAATGTTCGGGACTACATAGCAACTTTTGAGCGCGCACGTGAATTCACACTTTCATTTGAAGTTAATGGTGTCAAAGTTCCATGGTTCGCAGCACAGTGGGCAGACGAATTTGTGAACTCATCGGTGACTGACCGTGCATTGCTCGCAATTGCCCGCATGCAAAATGAAATGATTGATGCCATTGATTTGATTGATGCGGCACAAAAGCCTTTACTTGTCTTATCTTTCGAAAGCACGGTACTTCAGCCGCAAGATTCAATCAACAGGCTTGAAAAGTTTTTAGATCGTCAATCTACAAGGCGTACAAAACAAGTTCTGAAGCAACAAAGGTTACCTAGACAGCAGATTTCTGTGGGCAAAGCGACTTCAAGTTACTCATTTACGTCGAGCGGCTCAAGTTCAGAAACTGAAACCTACAAAAAGATATCGAGCGAGATTCAGGCCAATGGTTCTGCAAGTGCAATCGCAGAGTTCAGATCTGCTGTCAGCACTTACAACTCACGATGGCCAAGCCAACTCAACGAACTCGAAAAACTCTGGGCATAATGATTCGTGTTTGGCGAATTTTAAAGTCGTTAGCAAGACTTAATTGGAAATTTAAAAAGCCAAAACAACGTGACGTATTGCTTTTCTTTAAAACTGGCGTTGAAGTTATTGCCCCGTACTTCGAGCCGAATCAGTTTCAGGTCCTAGACCTGCGTGAATCTGAAGTGAATATTGCGATTGCTATTAGATGTCTTTTTACCGGAGATTTAAGTAGTAATAACTACGCACGAGAATTCATCAAAGCCGCCAAACCGAAACTGATAGTGACATTTATCGATAATTATCCTCCGTATTATTTGCTAAAACATGAGTTTCCAAATATCGAAGTTTGGCTGATTCAAAATGGAATTAGAAGTGAAGGCAACGATTTATTCGACTTGTTGAAAGGTGTCTCGGCGGGTGCAAATAACCATGTTGACAAAATGTTTGTCTTCGGCACCGCGATCGCGGAAAAGTATCTCAAATACATCACAGGAGAAACTGTTGTTCATGGCAGTTTCAAAAACAACCTCCTACCAATTTCGCCAACATTGAGTGGCTCCGTGGCATACGTTTCGACTTTCCGCCCGAGCCAACAAATGAACTTTGTGCTTCGGGAAAGCCGACCAGAAACTCCAGTGACCTATGGGCAGATAATTTCTAGGCGCGAGAAAGCAATTTTGTGGCTTGCCAAATACTGTGCAGAAAATAATCTTGAATTAACAATAGTTGGCAAAGATGAAAGCCCTCAACGAGAGGAAGACTACTA
>Ga0214919_10012479_pt1 | contig 10435 bp, 8 predicted proteins | sample LL1503_MetaG_FD_177994 | JGI IMG/M metagenome (GOLD analysis project Ga0214919, IMG submission 177994) | Freshwater microbial communities from Lake Lanier, Atlanta, Georgia, United States - LL-1503 | ecosystem: Environmental > Aquatic > Freshwater > Lake | place: USA: Georgia | collected 2015-03-15 | reverse complement strand
CGCGTGATTAATGCCGGCGCGGTACCCATCGAGGTGCGCACCTACGTTCAGGGTGGTACGGCACCGGCGACTCCGACGTGGACCAACGTGGATCCGCAGAGCATTTCGACGTTCGTGAACACGGCGCCGGGGCTCATCATGTACAACGTGCGCCAGACCGGGTCGGCCACGAACCTCTTTGCCGACCTGCAGGCGCTTCCCGGAACGGCTAAGGCCGTTGACCTCGAGGCGGTACCGGGGACGACCGTTGCTGGATCGGCCGTAACGTTGGTGGTGTTTCCGGCTTCGACGCCGGGTGCCCGGACGCCGCAGACCGCCGCGTTCCTGGTGCCGGCAGGCTCCTTCCAGTGGGACCGTCGTCCGCCGCGCTAGTTGATCGCAGGCGCGATTGCAGGCGCGAAGCGTATTGAGAGGCCGCCAGTGACGTTGGCGGCCTCTCACGCGTTCTGGGAGCCATGAAGAAGCTGTCCCGCCCTGTGGCCGCGATCCTTTCGCCGACCCTCGACTTTTTATTCGTCGGCGGGCTGTCTCTGCTGGTGTTCATTCCGATGCTGCTGAGCGGAACAGCCGACCTGTTGATGGTCGGCGTGGGCACGCAGGCCGTGCTGGCGACGGTGATCAACATGCCGCACTTCATGGCCTCGTACCGGATCATCTACCGCAGTCGCGAGATGATCATGCGCCACAAATGGGCGGCGATATACGTCCCGGCCATCCTGCTGGTGTACATCGTGGTGGCGGTGTGGGAGGCGCAGTACTCGGTGTTCATGGTAACGATCCTCGTGACGGTCTCGGGTACCTACCTCGCCTGGCACTACACCGGGCAGGTGTGGGGAATGATGGCGTCGTATGCCCATCTGGCGGGCACGGCGTTCGACAAGACGGAGCGAACGCTGATTCGCACCAGTCTGAGAATTCTGCTGGCTTGGCATGTGACGTGGTTCCTGTACACGAAGTTGCGCGATCCGTCGATGGTCGAGCCGATCTATCTGATCGTCAGCGCCGGCACGGTAGTCGCGCTCCTGCTCGGCGCCGCGGGCATTCTGCGGATGCGACGCCGGACTGGAATGTTTCCGCCGCTCCGGGCGTTGGTGGCGTGGCTGGCCATCTTCGTCTGGTATGCGATGGTCGCGCGCGACCCGAATGCCATTTTCTGGGTGCAGATTGCGCACGCCGTGCAGTACCTGGCATTTCCGATCCGGGTGGAGATCAACCGGGCACGTGGCGACGGCACAACAGCGCCGGCGAGTTTCGTGCGGCACATGGTGCTGTATGGCGTCGTGCTGCTCGCGGCGAGCTGGCTTGCAGGCGAGTTCCTGCCGGCGCGCGCGATGGACGCGGTTGGCGTGATGTTCGGCGCGGATGCAAGCAAGGTGACGCCGGTGCTCATGCTGATCTTTGTGAACATCCACCACTATTTCACCGATGGCGAAATCTGGAAGATCAGCGACCCCGAGGTACGCAAAGAAGTTTTTGCACACGTGCTTGCAGCGGCGGCGGCCGTGGCGCCGGGCCGTCCGCACGATTCGGAGGCCGGTTCACGGAAATCGCGGCGACGATTGCGCCGGTAAGATTGCCGGCAACATTGTCGGCAACATTGTCGCCGTAACCAGATGTGGATTGACAGCGATTTCCGCGACGCGCACGTTTCATTCGCAGAGTGACAACCCCACTATCAGGAGCTCGCCATGTTCCGTCCCGGCCACGCTGTTCTCGTGTTGGCGCTCGCCGTGCTTTCCGCGACGACGGCCACTGCCCAGCGCGGGGGCGGGGGCGGTAGCGCCAGAGGGATGGGCGGTGACGAAGATCGCTTCGGAAAGTCCAAGGAGGTGGCGGCTGGCAGTATGATCGCCGTCAAGCTGAACGTCGGCGATGTCGAAGACATGAGCCCGATGCGGCTGCTCATTGACAAGCGAAAAGACCTCAAGCTGACTGATGACCAGCTCAAGCAGGTCAAGGAGATGGATGCAAAACTCAAGGAAACGAACAAGCCCCATTTAAGGGCGTTCGATTCGCTGCGCGTGGCGATGCGTCCGCGCACCGGCCCCGGCGTGGACCAGGACGTCGAGCGTGCGCGCGCGATGATGACGCGCGACGAGCTCGGCGGTGTGTTGAAGGCCATCCGCGGCAACTACGACGCGTCGCTGAAGGAGGCGTTGCTGTTGCTCGATGCGACGCAGGCCCCGAAGGCGGACGAGCTGCTCAAGAAGCAGGCCGCCGAGAGCGAGAAGACGATTCGGGAGAATCTTGGAGGCGGAGGCGGCCGGCGGGGGTAAGTCAACCGCCAGTGCGCCGCGCCGTACGCTCACGGTGACTTGAACCGCTTGCGCCAGAGAACGAGCACGCCGCACCCGGAGTTGAGATCGGAGTATTCCGACGGCGTTTGCGACGGGCCGGAGTAATACTCGACGGCCTCGAGTTCGTCCGTCTTGATCGTATTGACGTCGAAGGCCGGTGTTGGGAGCCCCGGATTCATCAAGATGCGATCGATGTACACTTTGGCATAACAGCCGGCCGGCATTCCCTGGCGTTTTTCGAACGGTTCGGGGAAGTAGATCGACGGCGGCGGTTCGCCTCCCGGGAAGAACGCCGGCGCACGTTTGCTCAGGATCCAACCCTGCGTGGCGCGACCACGAGCGACCTGCGATCCAGGTACCGACGTGAGCACGGCCGCCAACGGCACCATGGCCTGCCGCTCGAGCTCGGCGCCGGTAATGAAGTGCCCGAGTCCGAGCTTTATGTGCTCATCGAATGAGGTCGACCGGGTTGCCGTACCGACGATCACAACGGAGTCGAGTGTGACAAGCCGCCTCAGCACGATGCGCTGGTTCACCGCGCGGTTCGCCTCGAACGTCACCGTGGCATCAAGCGGACCGTAGCCGACCCGTCGCGCGACGACCCGGTGCGTCCCTGGCGGAATCCCGGCGATCTGGAAAAGGCCACGTGCATCGGCGACGGCGCTTTTGGAGAGTCCCGGAAGCGTGATTTCGACGCCCGACATTGGCTGGAACGTGGTGTCGTTCACAACTGAGCCGGTGAAGAGGGCCAATCCCGCGCGCAGCGGATCGACGGCGATCTTCACGCGCGCAAGTCGCGACTCGGATGACACCCGCACAAATGCGGGCGGGGCACTACCGCTGTCGGGCATGGCACGGACGATCACTGCCGTGCCAACCGGCATGTTGCAAAGCCGGAAGTTTCCGCGCGCATCGGTCTTCGTTTCTATGGCCCGTGCCGCGCCGTCAGTCCCCGCAGTACCCTCACTCCATTCGGCGGCGACGCGAATGATTCCGAGCGACGAGTCGGCCATGGTTCGCACAGACCCGATCACAATCCCATTCCGGATGGCATCGCGCGCGCGCGCTGGTGTGGCGCTGCAGAGGAATCGGGCGAGCTGTCCCGCGTTGGGTACGCGCACGCGGAGCGGCGGCCCCGAATCGGTAATTGCGAGCGGCACTTGATGCGCGGCGTTGAGTGAGTCGAGCGACGGGGTGCGAATCTCGAGCATGTACTGCCCTGGAATCACCCCGCTAATGGCAAACCGCCCGCCCGCGTCGGCGGTGGCAGTGAGTGCCCCAGGGTTGAGCAGGGTGCGCGCGCCTGGCACGCCGTCGCCTGAGAGGGAATCGAGCACCACGCCGGTGAAGGTCATGGGCGGGCGTGACCAGAGGGTGTCGTTGCCGCGGCGCGCGATGGAGAGTTCGCCGCCGGCGATGCGAATCTCCGAGACTTGCGGTTGCGTGCCCCCAAGCCGGCGCGAGCGCACCGATTGCACCACCACCGGCATGCGAATGCTCCAGCGCGTGATGACCCAGGCGCCGTCGCGCATGCGGGCGAACTCCATGCCGCCACCACCTTCCTGTTCCTGCTCCGTTGACGCGTTCACGTAGCGGAACTCTATGCTGCGGAGCTCCGACGACGTGCGGTCGAGCCACACGGTGCCACGGATTTCCGCGACCCGCTTGCGCGACGCCGTGGGCTCAAAAGCGACGCCCCGGAGCCGCACGTCTTTCCCGGACGTCAACTTGAAGCAGTGGTCTTCAACGAATCCGTCCGAGAGCAGCATGTCGAGGCCGGGCGCGTGAAATGTGACCGCATCGGCGCCGTCCATCACGATGTAGCCGATTCGGCGCAGGCTATCCGGAGAAAGCGCGCGCCAGGGTTGGCCAGCGTAGTCGGTTTGCAACGTGGCTGAATTGCGGAGCGTCGTGCGGGCGGTCCGGTCGAGTGTGCGCTCGAACTGCACCGTGGTGGCCATCACCGTCCGCGCGCCCGCGGTGAGTTGCGTGGCCGCGAGCGCCGTGCGGACCTGCTCCCAGACCTTGAACGTGGCCGCGGCGGAATCGGCGCTGAGGCGGCACTGGTTGCTGCTCCCGACGCGTACGGTGTCGAGTGCGTAGCTGACGCCGGCCAGCTCGAACCGGCGCCGCACTTCCTGGCCGGGGGAGAGCGCGATGGGTTCGGAGAGGAGCGGCCGCCAGCCGATTCGCAACGTGCGCACCTGGTAGGTGCCCGGCTGCAGGGTGGCCACGAAGAACTCTCCGCCCACGTCGCTCAGTGCGCGCGCGGCAACGGCGCCATCGGAGCCGACGAGCTGGACGACGACGCCAGGCACCGGCATGCCGCCTGCGTCGATCAGAATCCCGCGGACGGCCTGGGCGTCGCTCTGCCGGGGTGCCGCACCCAGCGCCGCGACGATTGCGGCGGCGACCGCAAGACGGCCGCTTGGACGGCCGCCTACGCGCCCGGCGTTCACTTGCCGAGTTGTGCGGCGATTGCGGTCAGCAACTTGGCCTCGAGCGAGCCGCGCGACGTGCAGCGCGAATAGCCTTGTGAGAATGCAATGGGGCGGGCGGAGGCTTCAAACGTCGTGACCAGCGAGCTGGTGGAGAGCGTGACCGGGCGCACCTGCACGACCAGCAGGATATGCACTTCGTAGTCATCGGCGTTGGGGCCAATCTGTGTCTGGCCGCAGTCGATGTACCGGCTGAGGTTGGTCTTGCCGAGCCGCTGGCGAATCTTGAAGCCGTCGTTGCCGATGACCTTGGTGGCGGGCTCAAGTCGTGTGACCGTCACGCCGATCGAGTCAAATGCAGCGGGGACTACACGCCAGATGGCGTCGGCGGAGTACGCGAGGGTGTTGACGTTGGGACCGGAGCCCGGTGAAAGCGTCATGCGGTCATTCGTCCCCGTCGCACCGATCGACTGAATAGGCGTGGCCGTACTCACGACCGTCGAGCCCGACGCGCAGCCGATGAGGGCGAGCGGGAGCAGCATGGTCGCAGATCGGATTTGGCGCATTAGGGGATTCCGGGAAGGCGGTGGCCGCAGCTTTCATCCAAGGTACGTTCTATTGAAATGACCGGCCAGCGGCGGGATGGGAGTGTTGCGGTGCCACCGACCGTGTTCCCAACCCCCGAAGCCCCCGGTTCAGATGCGCCTGGGACAAGTGCTGGCTGCCGGTGGCCTGCTCGCGCTGAGCACGTCGTGCCGACCGCAGCGGCCAGCCGACCCGTGCATGGGGTGGGCGAGCTGACGCGGGCGATGTACGGCACGATTCGGGTTGAGCGGATGTCACTGCCGGTGGCGTCGCGGCTGATGAGTGATGTCACGGTCGAGCTGTACGGTGGGTTCGCGGCCGCCGATCCTGCGTTGCCATCGCTGGACGGAACACTCAACGGAATCCCGGCGCTTCCCCGCAGCGCGCACGTCGGCGTCGTTGGCTCGGCTCACCGATTCGCTCAAGGCCGCGCCAGTGGCTGTAGCGTCGGCTCGTCCGGAAGCGCGCGTTCAGATTCGGTCGGCTGGCTGCTGGGCGAGGCGGTGGTGCGCTAGGAGAAGTGGCATCGGTATTCTGAACAGCTGAGCTGAGTGGACAGGCGGGCTCCCTGGGCGATCATTCGCCCGATGTCAGGAGAAGTCCCCGATGTCCAAGCGATCCCGTGGGAATCACGCGCCCGAGTTCAAAGCCAAGGTGGCCTTGGCCGCGGTCCGGAACGAAGACACGCTGGCCGCGCTCGCGAAGCGGTTCGATCTGCACCCGGGTTAGGTCACCGCGTGGAAGGACCAGCTACTGCGCGCCGCGGTGGACGTGTTCGCCGACGGACGGCACCCGGAGCTGCTTCTCGCTACGGCTGCCGCGGCTGCGACTCACGCAGCTGCATTGCTCGGTCGAGGTAGGCCTTCGCCTCGGTCAGGTTCGGCTGAATTGAGAGAGCGGCCGTGAAGTGCACGATTGCCTCGTCGAAGTTCTTCGCCCGCGCGAGCGATACGCCCCAGTTCAGGTGCGCCTCGGCATCGTCCGGGCGCACAGCGAGCGCGGCCTCATAGTGCGGAACGGCCTCAGTGAGGCTGTCCATGCGGACGAGCGCGTTGCCCCAGTTCACCTGCGCATCCACATTCTCCGGATCCAGCTTCAACGCGCGCTGGTAGTTCTCGATGGCAAGTGGCAGGCTCCCGTGCCGGGCCAGTGCGATACCCCAGTTGGAATACGCTTCGCTGTAATCCGGCTTCAGCGCCGCCGCGCGTTCGTGATGTGGCAGCGCCTCGTCCAGCCGTCCCACGCGCACCAGCGCGATGCCGAGGTTGTTGTGGCCTTCGGCGTACGCCGGATTGATGGCGAGACCGCGGTTGTAGCGCTCGATGGCATCGGGCAAGCGGCCTTGGCGCGCGAACTCATTTGCGAGGCCGACCTGTGCGATGGACGAAGTGGAATCCACGGCGAGGGCACGCGTCCAGAGCGTTTCGGAATCGTGCCACACTTTTGATTGTTGCCAGCTGGCCGCACCCAAGGTGAACACGAGGCCGGCGCCGGAGAGTTTCGTGGCCGCGGGCCAGCGCGCAACAGCGAGCAGGAATCCCGCGCCGGCGAGCATCGCGAGCGCTGGCGCTGCGTGATAGGTGTACCGGTCGGCGGCGAGCTGCGGCCCGTTTTGCACAATGCCGATAGTTGGCAGGAGCACGACGACGAACACGACCATGGCGGCGGCAAATGCCGGCCATTGCTTGCGCACGAACCATGTGCCGACAACGCCGATCGCCACGGTCGCGTACGCCAGCAAAAATGGCGTCGCAAAGGGATCCACCTGCTGTGGCATTTCGTAGAGCGGAGAAAGATCGAGCGGGAGCAACGACTTGGCGAAGTAGAATGCCAGGCTGTACGCGCTCACCGCGACTTTGCCGCCGGCCGGCAACTGGTCGGGCGGCTTCAGCGCCACGATTGAAAGCCCCGCCATGGCAACGGCAATCGCCACGAACGGCAGCACTTGCATGTATACGCGGCGAGCATCGGCGCCGCCCAAGCGATGGCGCCAGCCGCCGTGCGCGGGGAGTCGGCGCAGTGGATAGACGTTGAGCGCGAGGAGCACGGCCGGCACGGTCATGACGCTCGCCTTGGCGAGCATGCCGAATACGAATGCAATCACGCTCATCCAGTACCAGCCGCGCCCGGGCGCTGAGTCCGTGGCAGCGTAACCGTGGGTGTCAGCGTCGGTACCGCCGTTGGCGCCGGTGCCGACCGCCCTCAGGTAGCACGCGACCGTCAGTGTGTAGAAGCATCCCGAGAGAACGTCACGCCGCTCCGTGATCCACGCGACCGATTCCACTCGAAGCGGATGCACCGCGAAGACGAGTGCGGCAAAGCCGGCCGCCCAGCTTACTCGTGCGTCGTCGGTCGCGGCACTCGGCGCGGCGAGTCGCAGCAGTTGCCTCGCGACGAAGTACACCAGTACCGCATTCACTGCATGCAGTAGGAGGTTGGTCAGGTGGTACCCGACCGGATTCATTCCCCAGATGGCGTAGTCGAGCCCGAGTGTCATCCACGAGAGGGGCACGTAGTGGCCCATGTGGAAGGTGGACCACATCCACTTGAACTGCGACAGGCCGAGCCCCCGCCAGTGCAGGTTGTTGGTGAAGTTGCGGTCGTCATCCCAGGTGACGAAGCCGGCTGAAAGCGCCGGGATAAAGGCCGCTATGGTAATCAGTGCGACCAAGGTCGGCACCAGCCACCGGACGCGGGCCGATTGCGTTCCCTTCCATTTCGTGCGGGCGGGTTGCGCCCGCACCGGGCTTTGCTCGGCGGCGCGCGTCATCTCACCATGGGGCGATGTGTCCCGACCACGCTGCGCCGCGAACACCGAACAGGCGCTTACCAATCGTGTAGGCGGTCAGGCGAATGGTGCTCTCGGTGACCGTGAGTTCGGTGATATCGCGAAACTCGATCGGCGTGTCGGACGCGTAGATCAACAGGTAGCGGCCCGGCTTCGCTGGTGTAGCCAGTTGCGGAGAGCGGTTGGCGTTAGCCTTACCCTGCGGCGCGCGGCACAGCGCTTCGTAGTCAATCGTCGGTTCGCTCGCAGGCCCGTAGATCGGCTTTCCATCTTTGTCATAGCCGGTCACTCTGCGCGATGCGTCGCGCCGCTTCGACTCGGCCTGACGCGCGCCCGCGAGGCAGCGGTTGTACTCCCTGATCTGATCGGCGGTGGCATCGTCGGATGCGACATTCGCGCCGGCATTGCCGAACCGGTCAATCACACCATTCGCCGCCACGTCCACCTGACGACTCAAGCTCGCGACGTGTGTGCCGCCGCCAATGATTTTCTGCTTCATGCCAACGACGGGGAGAATCGCGTCGATGGCCGTCTCCGTCACGGAGATCACAGTCACGTAGGCTGGGCGTGCGAGTTCGAACGTTGCGCGGCTGGGATTGCTCGCCACGCTCACAATGCGGACGGCAAAATCTGTCGCGGTGCCAACGGTGCGCGCTGTGTCGCGCGCGGACTGCGCGGGCGAAAGGCGACTGCACAGCGCAATCGCCGCCGACACGACCACCGCGCTACGGTTTACCAGGAATCCTCGTCCAGACGACGATCGTTCCGCAGGGCACGGAGTTCGCCGAGTGCGCGAACTGCGATGGCACGGTGGAGAAGGAGTCGTAGAGTTCCATTGCTTCGACGGTCGTCGCAACGAGGTCGTCGATTTCCATGCCACGCGCGCGCTGCCCATCCAGCCACATATCGGGAATGCAGGTGGTGCCGCGCGAGCCGGTGTAGGCCACGAACCGCACGCCCATCCGGTTGGTGCCGACCTTCACGAGATTGATGCCGCGCCGCGTTTGCAGCACGTCGCTCAGTCGCAGACTGTTGCGGTCGGTGATGTCGGTGCGCGTGATGAATACGCCGTGGCCCTGTGCCTTGCGCTCGTCGAAGGTGCGGAGGCCTTCGTAGGCGCGCCGGTTGCGATCCTCCTGCACCTTCACATTGGGCAGGCGCTGGGAGCTGCCCTCCATTTCGACGACAAGCGTATCCCACTGGCCGCCGCGCGCTTGCAGCAGGGCTTCGATAGGGGAGAAACCGAGTCGCCGAATCGAGATGGTGACCGTATCGACATTTCGCGTGAAGAGTCGAAAGGCGCCTGCGGTGTCGGTACGAACGGAAGTGCCGGCAATTTCCACGGCGGCGCCATCGACGCCCTTGCCGGCGGCATCGCGAATGAAACCGACGAGCTCACGGCGCCCTTGGGGCGGCTTTGCAGCCTGCGCCGATGCCCATTGGGGCGCGGCGGCAGCCATCGCGAGCGCCGAAAGTAGCCTGCCAATGCCGATTCGCTTCATTAGTACCCGAATCTGCCCGGTCCTGACCGCCGCCGCCAGAGGGGACCGGCCGCCGGTTCCCAAGGGCGTCTGCCACTAACTTCAATCAACGCCCGTAAGGCGTTACAAAGCCTTGTACTCCGCGTTCTGCAGTTTCATTCGCCCGACTCATCGGGCCGCAATCATCCGCCGGATCAGTCGTGTCCAGGCGTCGATGGCCGCCGCGTTGGTGCTGTTTGCCTGCGCCGCATCCGCCCAGGGCGCGCTCACCATTCCGCCACCGCGCGGAATGCTCAGCGATTTTGCCGGTGTGATCAGCGCCGAGCGCGCTGATCAGATCGAGCGCCTCGCGCAGTTCGTGCGGGCAAAGAGCGGCGGCGAGATTGCCATCGTTACGCTGCGCGACCTGGGCGGTCGCGAAGTGGGCGATGTGGCGTTGCAGATTGGCCGCGAATGGAAGGTGGGCGCGAGGGCGGCGATCGGCGACGCGAAGCGCAACGCCGGCGTTGTGGTGCTGCTCGCGCCAAAGGAAACGAGTCCGGACGGTCGCGGCTATCTCAGCATCATGACCGGCAACGGCACGGAAGGGTTTCTCCCCGACGCGGTGGCCGGTGATATCCGTCGCGAAGCGTCAGCGCTGCTCGCCCAGCAGCGGCAGCGCGACTACGGCGCGGCGCTCTATTTGATAACGGCGCGACTCGCCGAGCGTTTCGCTGGTGAGTTCACGTTTTCGCTCGATTCGGCCGGCATCCAAGCGCCACCTCGCACCCGTCGCGCGCGCGGCGAGCCGTCTGGCGGGGGCGGCATCTCGCCCTTCTCCGCGCTGATTTTCTTTGTCGTCATCGT
>Ga0214919_10012476_pt1 | contig 10436 bp, 11 predicted proteins | sample LL1503_MetaG_FD_177994 | JGI IMG/M metagenome (GOLD analysis project Ga0214919, IMG submission 177994) | Freshwater microbial communities from Lake Lanier, Atlanta, Georgia, United States - LL-1503 | ecosystem: Environmental > Aquatic > Freshwater > Lake | place: USA: Georgia | collected... | reverse complement strand
AAGCGCGGCGAACGCGGACATCGTCAAAAGGTTTCTTTTTGTTGTTGATGGTCATGATGCCTTTGCCGGCGGTGCTGCCCATTTCAACTGCAAAACGCTTGTCTGTTTGAAACTGCTTCAAGCTTTGAGGTGATTGGAAGCGAGGCATGCCATCAATGTCGCCCGCCAAAAGGGCGGCCACTTGGGCAGAGGAGTCATTGATAAATCGGAAAGTGACTTTCTTCATTTTGACGTTGGCTGCGTCTCTGTAACCATCCCATTTGGTCAGGGTCACGGCAGTGCCCTTGGCCCAGTTTTCTAACTTATAGGGGCCTGTGCCAATGGGCTTGGTGGCCGCACTGTCAGCTGAGTTGGGGTGCAAAATGACCGCGGTGTTTTCGCCCATGCGGAATAAGAAATTGCCATCGGGATTGGTCAAAACCAAGACCACGGTGTGCGCGTCGGGCGTTGAGATGTGGGCAATGTTGTTGAACACAGCGCCTTTGGCTTTGTTGGTGCTCTTCTCGGCTTTGGCGCGATCGAAGCTGAACTTCACAGCGGCTGAGTCGAAGGCTGCGCCATCTTGAAACTTCACGCCTTTGCGCAGTTTGAAAGTGAAGGCTTTGCCATCGGCGTCCATGGTCCAGCTTTCGGCCAGCAAGGGCGTGATGGAGCCGTCGACATTGATTTTGGTCAGGCCTTCTAAGATGTTGTAGTGCACCACTTCACCAATGGCTGCGGCTGGCGCAGTGGTGGGGTCTAGGCTGGTAGGTTCCAAAATCATGCCTACCACCACGCTGTCTTTTTTGGACTGTGCTTGAGCGGCAGGGATTGCCAGAGACATGCTGGCCGCAGTCATCAGGGCCAGACCCAATTGGCCCAACTGACGGCGCGTTGAACGAGGTGCTTGTGTCATGAAAAACTCCTTCATCAAAAAATTAGACTTATACGGAACTGCCCAGTTTGCATGGCGGGACTTCATTTTGAATAGCCTGGAATGGCCGCCAACAAAGTTTGAGTGTAAGCATGCTGAGCGTTTTGAAAAATCTCTTTCGCCGAGCCTGCTTCTACCACCTGTCCGTGCTGCAAAACCATGACATCGTCGCACATCAGGTTGACAACTGCAAGATCGTGGCTGACAAACAAGTAGCTCAAGCCGAATCGGTCCTGTAGATCCATCAGGAGGTTGAGCACTTGGGCTTGAACCGACACATCCAAGGCGCTCACAGGCTCGTCGGCCACAATCAGCGAAGGCCGGGTGATGAGTGCCCGGGCAATGGCAATGCGCTGGCGCTGGCCGCCCGAGAATTCGTGCGGGTATTTGTTCAAATCAGATGCGCGCAAGCCCACTTCGCTTAAGGCCAAAGTGGCGCGGTCTTTTAAATCAAGTGCGCCGAGTGATTGGCCTGAGGCGCTGTGCAATGTGCTGTGCAGAGGCTCGCTCACAATGCGCAAAATAGTTTGTCTTGGATCGAGAGAGCCATAGGGGTCTTGAAAGACCATCTGAAAATCACTGCGCGCCTCTCGCAGTTTGTTGGCGGGTAAAGCGTGAAGGTCTTGGCCCTTGAACAGAACTCGACCTTGGGTGGGTTTTTCAAGGGCCATGACCAAGCGTGCCAAGGTGGATTTGCCAGAGCCCGACTCTCCCACAATGCCCAAGCTCTTGCCAGCGGCCAATTGAAAACTCACATCGTTCAAAGCTTGAATGTGCCCCGCCTTAGCCAGCAAGGAAGCTTTGGGCAAGGGGTATTGCTGACTCACATGTTGCACATCGAGCAAAATCTGTGAATTGGCACTCATGCAGAGGCCTCCAGCTGTTGCCACTTCAGGCAACTGACCCAATGTTCATGCGACTGCATAGAGGGCGTATCTGCGTTGAGATTGGCATGAATTTGTTCAGCGGGTGGCACCGTTATTCGGCAACTTGACTCAGCGTGCGGGCAACGGTCTGCAAACGCACAACCCTGCGGCCAGTTGAAAATTTCGGGCACGTTGCCAGGAATAGTTTGCAAGCGGGTGCCGCGTTTCAAACCCAATTGGGGACGGGCCGCAAACAGGCCTTGTGTGTAAGGATGTGCCCGTGTTCTAAACAAGTCTGGTGTGCCAGCGCTTTCAACCACCGTGCCGCCGTACATCACCATGACGCGGTCGACCTGATCGCGCATCAGGCCCAAGTCGTGGCTGATGAGCAGCAAGCCCATACCGTCTTCGTTGACCAATTGGCGAATCAATGACAGCACTTCTTTTTGCACTGTGACATCAAGCGCAGTGGTGGGTTCGTCGGCAATCAAAAGGTCGGGCTGACAGGCCAGGGCAATGGAGATCATCACACGTTGGCGCTGACCGCCCGAGAGTTGATGCGGGTAGGCCTCTAGCCGCTCTTTTGCTCGTGGCAATTGCACGCGCTCTAACAATTCAAGTGCACGTGCTTTGGCTGCAGTCAAACTCATGCCCTGATGCAACTGCAATGGTTCGGCAATTTGCTTCCAAATAGGGTGCAAAGGGTTGAGTGCTGTCATAGGCTCCTGAAAAATCATGGCCATTCGAGCTCCGCGCACTTTGCACAGTGCAGCGTCGCTCAGTTGAGTGAGTTCTGTGCCGTTCAACCGAACAGAACCATTCACTTGGGCACGTGCTGGCAGCAAGCCCATGATGGCCAATGCCGTGAGAGATTTGCCGCAACCGCTTTCCCCAATCAAGCCCAATGTTTCGCCGCGTTGCATGACAAAGCTCACACCGCGCAAAGCATCCACATGGCCATGCGCGGTTTGAAGTGCCACCCGCAAATCTTGGACTGCCAACAAGGGTGGCTGTTCGCAATGAGATGTAGCGCTTGAGTTCGTCATGCCTATGGATTTATCTTGTTCTGGACAAGCGAGGATCGAGCAAGTCACGAAGACCATCGCCCATGAGGTTCAAGCCCAGCACAGCCAGCGCAATGGCTACACCAGGATAGACCGCCAACATGGGGGCTTGAAACATTTGCGATTGCGCTTCGTTCAGCATACGGCCCCAACTGGGTTGTGGGGGTTGAGTGCCCAAACCTAAATAGGACAGAGCAGCCTCCGCCAAAATGGCAATGGCAAATTGCACCGTGGCTTGCACTATGAGCACGCTGGCAATATTGGGCAGCACGTGCTCCCAAGTGATGGCCCATTTGCTTTTGCCTGCGGCCCTGGCCGCCAGCGTGTAGTCACGCGTCCACACTGAATTGGCAGCACCTCGGGTGATGCGTGAAAATACTGGAATGTTGAAAATACCAATGGCTGTGATGCTGACCACCAAGCCTGGGCCGTAAATCGATGTGAGCAAGATGGCTGACAACAAGGCCGGAAACGCAAAGGTGAAATCGGCAGCGCGCATCACCACTTCTTCAACCCATCCGCGCTTGGCAGAGGCCAGCAAACCCAGCGGCACCCCGGCCCCTAAGCCAATACCGACAGCAATGAAGCCAACCAGCAATGAGTTTTGACTGCCTACCAATAACAAGGAGGCAATGTCACGTCCCAAACTGTCGGTGCCAAACCAATGCTTTGCACTGGAAGCTGCCAATTTATTTGGAATGTCAATGTCACCCACAGGATAAGGTGACCAAAACATTGAAACGACAGCACTGACAAGCAGCAATAGAACCACAGCAGATCCCGCCACAAAACTGGGATGCTGGATAGCACGTTTGAAAGCTTGGTTCATGCTGCTCACGACCCTGCGGCTACTGTCTTGATGCGTGGGTCGATCCACGCATAAAGCAAGTCAATCAAAAAATTAATCAAAATGACCATGGCCGACAACAGCATGACCACATCGCGTACCACTATCAAATCGCGGTTGGCAATGGCCTGAAAAATGAGCCGCCCAATGCCGGGCAAGACAAACACGTTTTCAATCACGATGGCACTGGTAATCAGATTGCCAAATTGCAAACCCATGACCGTGACCACGGGAATCATGGCGTTGCGCAGCACATGACCCCAAAGCACTTGCGACTTAGACAAACCCTTGGCCCGTGCGGTGCGCACATAGTCTTCCGACATCGATTCAATGACCGCAGACCGCGTGACGCGCGTGAGGATGGCCGTTTGCACAGCGGCCAAAGCCATGGCTGGCAAAAGAAGTGCCGCCACACCCGCCCAAATTCCACCGCCATCTTCTTCTGTCCAACCCGGAAATCCGCCCGCACTCACCCATTGCAAATGCACTGCAAACAACAATATCAAAAGGATGGCCAACCAAAAATTGGGCAAGGCCAAACCCAATTGGCTGAGTGACATCACACCCGCATCAGCCGCGCTGTTTTGTTTGGAAGCAGCATACAAGCCCAGCGAAAGCGCTATGAGCACCGTGAAACTCATGGCCATGATGGCCAAGGGCAGCGTCACATGCATGCGCTCCAGCATGAGATCTGCTGTGGGGGTGTCGTAGGAAATGCTCATGCCGGAATGGCCTTGAAGCAGGCCGCCCGTCCATTGCAGATATCGGCTGAGGGCAGGCTGGTTCAAGCCCAGCTTTTCTTCCATGGCCGCCAAGGATTCTGGGGTGGCAGTTTCGCCCAAAATAACCTGTGCGGCATTGCCGGGCAACCACTCAAGCACCCCAAACACGACCACTGACGTGACAGCCAAGGTGATGAAAAAACTAAGCAGGCGTTGGAACACAAAGGAAGACACGCGTTATCCTTGTAACTTCAGTCGCTTAGCCCACTGATGCCACTGAGCCATTTGAGCAGCAGTGGGGCGTGGCATGGAGAAAAGGTTTTCAAATGACATCTCAGAACATTGTAAACAACCGCTTGAGCGAAAGGTCCAACCCGCATCAGGGCAGTATTGCCGATATTGCTGGTTTGCACGTTGGGCATTTCACTTCAAGCCAAAGGCTGACCGGGTGCTCGGTGATCTTGGCACCCCAAGGGGCTGTGGGGGGCGTTGATGTTCGAGGTGCCGCGCCCGGCACCCGAGAGACTGACTTGCTAGACCCCGCAAATTTGGTCGACAAGGTGCATGCTGTGGTGCTGTCGGGTGGCAGTGCGTTTGGCCTGGATGCCGCCAGTGGCGTGATGCGCTGGCTGGATGAGCGCAACATGGGCTTTCAAACTGGCCACGGTTGTGTGCCCATCGTGCCCGCCGCGGTCTTGTTTGACTTGCCGCTTGTTCGACAGGGCGACAACCCCAAAGCGAGGCCCGACGAGGCAGCCGGTTATGCCGCCTGCGAAGATGCCATCTATCAAAAACCGCTCTCAGCCAGTCTGATGCGCGCAGTGGGCTATCCACTGTCTGGCAATGTTGGTGCGGGTGCAGGCGCTGTGGTGGGTAAATTGTTTGGTATGAACCGCGCCATGAAGGGCGGCATTGGCCATGCGCTGGTTCAAGTGGGAACTTGGCAAGTAGGCGCCATGGTGGCCTGCAATGCCGTGGGTGATGTGACTGATCCAGTCACGGGCAAAGTGCTGGCTGGCGCCCGCTCTGCAGATGGCACAAAATTACTCAACACGCAACAGGCTTTGCTAGCAGGACAAAAGGCTGGTAAACCCATGTCGGGAACCAACACCACCATAGGCGTGGTGGCCACCAATGCAACACTGAACAAAGCCCAAGCCAAGCGATTGGCCATGAGCGCACACGATGGCTTTGCAAGAAGCATTCGCCCAGCCCACACCACTTTGGATGGCGACACTTTGTTTGCCATGGCCACGTGCGCTGAAACGGCTGAACCCGACATGTTGTTGCTGACCGTGATGGCCGCAGAAGCGACAGCGCAAGCCACCGTGAACGCCATTTTGTTTGCCAATGGCGTGCACACCTTGAAGGGCTATTTGCCCGCAGCGATGGAGCTCAATCCTTAAGGTTTAAACCCTCAGGATGTTTGATTTATTCCACGCGGAAAGTCAGACCTGCATGCGACTGCAGGCGTGCAATGAGTGCATGCCCCATGGCTGAAGCCGGCGTCCAGAAACCGCCCTTCGTGGCGGTGGCGTCTTTCAACAAACAGATGGCCGCTTCGGCAATCATTTTAGAAGTGCTGCCGTAACCTGGGTCGCGATCGCCCTTCACGCCTACTTGCACAGTCTGACCTTGCTCGTTGGAGGCAATGAACAAGACATCGTAGCTGCCCGCTTCTCGTTCAGCCTTAGACGGGCCTTCGCCGGGTTTGAGTTTGTCTTCGCTCATGCTCTTGTCTTGGGCAATGGCGTTGGCAATGGCTTGGCCTTTTTCGCCAGGGCCTGTCACGATCATTTCGTCGTACGCAAAATCTGAGCCCCATGCATGGTTCAGCAAAAAATTGGAGCGGTGCACATTGCGTGTGTTGATGGTGGCCATGATGAAAGGTGCCACCCAAACGCCCATCACTTCGTCTAGCATGGGTTTGTGACCTGCAGGCTGGCGTGGGCCTTCAAAACCAGGCGTGAGCGAGAAGGGGTTTTTCAGCAAATCAATGACACCAGGCTGCGTGGCGGCAGCGGCCATGGTGGCTTTGAAACTGGCGGCGGTACCACCAGAAAATGTACCCTTCATTTTGCGAACACGGCCGCGCACACGCTGTGCCGGCTTGCCAAAACGCTTGGTCATTTCGTCTTGTGCCATGAACACGCCCAAGTCAAAGGGGCTAGAGTCAAAGCCGCAAGAGAACACCAGGCGTGCGCCACTTTTTTCTGCAGTGCTTTGGTGTTGGTCAATCATGTGACGCATCCAGGCTGGCTCGCCGCACAAATCAACATAATCAACACCTGATTCAGCGCAGGCTTTGACCAACTCGTTGCCATACAGCTGATAGGGGCCAACTGCTGAAATAACCAAACGGGTTTTGGACATGAGTGACTTCAATGAAGCCTCGTCGTTGCTTTCAATGACCACCAAGGGCGTAGAAGCTGGCGCGCCAATTTCGTCGCGCACGGCTTGCAGTTTTTCCATGCTTCGGCCACCCATGGCCCATTTGAGCCCTGTGTCTGTGCGGGTGAGTAAATACTCTGCAATGAGGCGGCCCGTAAAGCCAGTGGCGCCGTGCACCACAATGTCGAATTCTTTGGTCATTATTTCAATCGTTCCAAGGGTTGAGGACGTCTAATCCTAAGTTTTTAAAATCTTTGCTGTTGCGCGTCACCATGGTTAAACCATGGTGTGATGCCGTTGCGCCGAGAAGACTGTCTATAGCTGGCATGGTACGACCTGTAGCGGCGAGCAACCTGCCCCAATGATCGGCAACGCCTTCGTCGATGGCCAGAATGCGCCCAGCAAAAAACAAAGGAAGTTCAGTTTCAAGCCAGTCCACCAACTTCATCCTGCGTTTTGTATCGGCCAAACTGTCTATCCCTTTGCGCAACTCGCCTAAAGTTAGCACACTCAAATAAAGTGATGTGGGCGGTCTGCTGTTAACCCATTTCACAACATTGGCATCAGGCGTCTTGCGCCTAATTTCTGACAACACATTGGTATCAATAAGGTAGCTCAAAGCGAGACCTTGCGTGTGGGGCTTTTATCACGCTCAAGTGGAACATCTTCCATGGCATACAAAGGCGATGCGCGCATAAAACTGACCAGCGATTGTTGATTGCCTGTTAGTTTCTCAAACATAGCCTGTGACACCACAACTGCTACGGGTTGTCCATGCACAGTGATGTTTTGAGGGCCTGAGGTCTCTGCACATTTGATGACCTCGGACAACCGAGCCTTTGCTTCTTGCATTTGCCACATTTGCATATTTGTTCTCCAGAAAAATTCTGACTAGATTGGTCAGAATTTACAGGATTTAGTTCAATGTGTAAATATGCTTCGACTTATTTCAGCCCATATTGCAAGCAAATGCCAACCAGCCCACAAACCCCAATCACCTGCATCACATTGCGCTTGAATTTGAACAGCGCAAACGCAGCGGCCACTGCAATGAGCGCGGAGGGTAGATCCAATGATCCACCAAAACCCTGCGGCCACAGCGTGTGATAGCCAAAGAACAGTGCCAAATTCACAATCACCCCAACCACCGCCGCAGTGATGGCTGTCAATGGCGCCGTGAATTTCAAATTATTGTGTGTGCTTTCCACAAAAGGCCCACCTGCCAAGATAAAAATAAACGACGGTAAAAACGTGAACCATGTCACAAGCATGGCCGCCAAGGCGCCCGCTAAAAACAAACTGTCGGGGCCCAAAACAGCCTTCACATAGCCACCCACAAATCCCACAAAGGCCACCACCATGATGAGCGGCCCGGGCGTGGTTTCACCTAAAGCCAAGCCATCCATCATTTGCGTGGCCGTGACCCAGCCAAACTGTTCTACCGCGCCTTGGAACACATAAGGCAATACGGCATACGCACCCCCAAAGGTCAGAAGTGCAGCTTTGGTAAAGAACCAACTCATTTGTGTGAAGGTGTGATCCCATCCGTTTTGAATCACCAAGTAGCCCATTGGCAAGACCCATAACATAAGGCCTGCCATCAGTACCTGTAGCAAGCGTTTCAAAGAGAACATGGCATGCGAAGGCGTGGGGGTGTCATCGTTGATCAGTGCAGATCCAAAGTTGGTGTGTGACGCGGCATGACCACCAGCTGTACTGAAGAACTCAGGCCACATGCGTCCACCTAGAAAACCAATGATCGCTGCCGCCAAAACGATGATCGGAAAGGGCACGTTCAACGCGAATATGGCCACGAAACTTGCCGCCGCGATAGCCAGCAACAGATTGTTTTTCAAGGCGCGCGAACCGATGCGATGTGCTGCTTGCAAGACGATGGCTGTGACGGCTGGCTTGATGCCGTAGAACAAACCGGCCACCCATGTGACATGGCCATAAGCCATGTAAATCCAAGACAAGCCGATCAACATGAACAGCGATGGCAACACAAACAATACACCCGCCGCAATGCCACCCCGTGTTTTGTGCATCAGCCAACCAATGTAGGTGGCCAGTTGCTGAGCTTCAGGGCCAGGCAAGACCATGCAGTAATTGAGCGCATGCAAAAAGCGTTTTTCAGACAGCCAACGCCTGCGCACCACCAACTCTTCGTGCATGATGGCAATTTGGCCCGCAGGGCCACCAAAACTGATGAAACCCAACTTCAGCCAAAAGACAAAGGCTTGCCAAAAACTCACAGGAGCGGGTTGTTCAGTCAGAGCTGTACTCACGGTTGGGTTTGGGGATGGCATGGTTGGCCAAGTCTATCGGGTTATGGCTAATGCCACCATGCCAAATTGGCTTCACAATTCTTTTAAAGCCAAAGGGTCTGAAAGTAGGCAATGACTTATTTTGCCGATAGACTTTCACCCATATTTCAATGGAGCCACTCATATGAATTCTTTAAGTTTGAATCAAGCACAGGCCGTCATTGCAGGAGCCCTGGCTGCTGCCCGCGACAAAGGCTACAAACCCATGGGCGTGGTCGTGGTGGACGCTGCGGCTCAAGCCATTGCCTTTGCGCGCGAAGATGGTGCCAGTGCTTTGCGTTTAGACATTGCACATGGCAAAGCAGGTGCGGCCATTGGCATGGGTGTCAGCAGCCGTGCCTTGGCAGTCAGGGCCAAAGACATGCCGGCATTTTTCGGCACCATTGCCACCAATGCACAACATCCCTTTATTCCTCAAACTGGCGCCGTTCTCATCACCAATGCGCAAGGTGACATCATCGGTGCGGTAGGTGCATCCGGTGGAACAGGCGATGAAGATGAAGAAATTGTGATCGCAGGGATTGCAGCAGCTGGCTTGCATCACCTCTGAGTTGCCCCAAGAATGAAGAACATCCATACAGTAGGCTGCGGCTGCGGCGTTGACATTCATGCGCACTTGGTGCCAGAAAATTTTCTGCGTTATTTAGGTGCCACTGCGCCTTCGCCATGGCCTTATACCGAAGCCGCGACTGATGCCAAAGGCATGTGCCATCGTCAAGTCATGTTCAATGGCAAGCACTACAGAACAGTTTCTGAACAATGTTGGTCGGCTAAATGATGCAGCGCCATCCGCAACTCAGAATTGCTTTTAGCCATGGCGGCGGCACGCTGGCTTCCTTGTTACCGCGTTTAACGCAAGGTTGGAAAACTTTCCCTGCGCTTGCCGATCGGTTGCCTGAATCGCCTGCCGAAACGGCAAAGCGTTTGTACTTTGACGCGCTGGTCTACGACCCTTCTACCTTGCGCCACCTGATTCAAACTTTTGGTGCCAGTCAATTGATGTTGGGTGCTGACTATCCGTTTAATTTTCACGAGCCTAGGCCCATGGGCCGATTAAGCGAAGCGGGGCTAGATCAGCCTACACAAGATGCCTTGGCGTTTAACAATGCACTTCGATTTTTAGGCAAAGGCGCGGGCCTGAACGCCGCCTGAAATCAACCGCATTCAAAAGGACTACCAATGAAATCTCCTTGGATCTCTGGACTGAGAAGTGTGTCACTCACTGTGCCCGACTTGGCAGCGGCAGAAACTTTTTACACCCAAACCTGGGGCTTGACCGTGGCCGACAGAAGCTGGGGCACGATTT
>Ga0214919_10012475_pt1 | contig 10437 bp, 10 predicted proteins | sample LL1503_MetaG_FD_177994 | JGI IMG/M metagenome (GOLD analysis project Ga0214919, IMG submission 177994) | Freshwater microbial communities from Lake Lanier, Atlanta, Georgia, United States - LL-1503 | ecosystem: Environmental > Aquatic > Freshwater > Lake | place: USA: Georgia | collected... | reverse complement strand
TCCTTTTTTTGCTGCCAATACTTTTTGAATAGAAAAATCATCTGCATTATCGTAATTCAATTCAACACCCTTTAAATGATAATAGTGATATAAAATGCTCGACAATACATTTGCTTGCTCGAGTGGTGTTAAAAAATTATTTAATTCTAACCAAACATTTTTGCGAATTTTTTCAATCTCTTGTAAAACGGGGGTACTGTTTACTTCTGGGTCAAGAAATTTTGAAACAATTAATGCGCCCAATAATAAATCTTGGTATGCACTATCACGCCATTCTATTAGTTCATTCGTTTGGTCGGTAAAATGTAAGCGATGAATAATCATTTCAATTCTCTCTTGAATGCTATCATTCAGTGTGGTTTCCCAAAGATGCTCCAGATTAGGGATGATAGAATTTCCATAGGCAACAATTTTTTCCGATACGGTTGTGTAAACCTCTTCGTCAGGATCATCTATTAAGGTAAATAATGCCGTAATTTCTTTGTTTGCTTGCATAATTATTTGAAAATTTAGCGATCAATTTTGTTCGGTTCCCTAAAATTTTCTTACATCAAATTAACTCGATTTTTTGCATTCCATCACTATTTAGTTATCCTATAGTTGTGGAAATTACCTTAAATTGTTGCATAATAATTTCAATATTTGTTCGTTCAACCTTTAATTCAAGGCTAAATCTTAAAATTAACAGTGAGCAACATATTATAAATAGTAATTTTAACAACTTATTTCATTGCTATGCCAACTTTCACTATTCCTAAGTTTCCAGTTACCAAACATTCTTTACACGCCGAATTAAAAAATCGAGTGCAAGCTTATTTTGATGACCGCGGAATTGTTTCAACAGGTACTTCTACTTTGTTTACAAAAGCCATTAGCATGGTGGTGGCATTGATTGCTATATACATTCATTTATTAGTGTGGACACCTGTTTGGTATTTTGCCCTATTAGAGTGTATTGTTTTAGGCGGATTAATAGCAGGGATTGGGTTCAATGTAATGCACGATGGCAGTCATGGTAGTTTTAGTAATAAAAAATATATCAATAGAATTGCCGCATCGTCTATAAGCTTATTAGGTGCTAATCATTTTATGTGGAATATGAAACATAATATGATTCACCATAGTTTTACCAATATAGCAGGCGTAGACGACGATATTGAAATTGGCGTATTGATGCGCATGGCACCAGCACAGAAGAGACTAAAAATGCACAAGTTTCAACATTTTTATTTTTGGTTTTTATATATGCTCTTATATGTTTTTTGGATTTTCTTTACCGATTACAAAAAATACTTTTTAAAAAAAATAGGTAACGTTACATTAAAGAGAATGAGTATTACCGATCACTTAGAATTCTGGAGTGTTAAAGTATATCATGCTGCTGCATTTATTCTAGTGCCAGTATTAGCAGTTGGTTGGGTATCTTGGTTGGTTGGATTTATTGTAATGAGTATGGTTGCAGGATTTGTATTGAGTATTGTGTTTCAATTAGCACATACTGTAGAACAAACTGAGTTTCCTGTGGCAGACTTTGAAACACACCAATTGCCCGATGAATTTGCGGCACACCAAATAAAAACAACGGCTAATTTTGCTACGCGTAATAAATTAATAAGTTGGTTAGTGGGTGGCTTGAACTTTCAAATTGAACACCATTTATTTCCAAAAATTTCACACGTACACTATCCAGCAATTAGTAAAATTGTACGTGCTGTATGCGAAGAATATCAATTACATTATATTGAATACCCAACTATGAGAAGGGCCGTAGTAGCGCATGTTCGGTTCTTGCGCACCATGGGATCGATAGATTAATAAACTACTATTTCTAAATAAAAAGCGGATGTATCAAAATCGATACATCCGCTTTTTATTTAACGTAATGAAGTTGTTTGTTAGATTATTTCTTTTTTACTACTTTTTTCTTGGCAGACTTAGTAGCTGTTTTTTTAGCTGTTGTTGTTCCTGCTTTTTTAGTAGTTGTAGTTTTTACTTTTTTTGTAAATGCACCAGGTACTTGTTCTTCAATCATTTTTTTAATGGTATCTAATTCAATGGTAGTTAAATCTGCCGCTTCATATTTAGTGCCATCGGCTTTCTTGCCCATCTTTAGCATTTTCTTTTGGAAGCGGATAAAAGCACCCCATCTGCCATTTTCAATAGATATTTTTTCGGCAGGCCATTGTTGAATGAATCGATTGGCTTCTTTGTCCATTTTCTTTTCAATCAACTCATTTATATCTTGTTGGCTTAGTTCATCAAAATTATAAGCCCTAGGAATATTAATGTACATATCGTTCCATTTAATGAATGGCCCGAAACGTCCTTTGCCTTTGGTTACAGGTAGTTCTTGGAAAAAAGCAATTGGGGCATCAGCTAATTGTTTTTCACTCATTAGTTGTATGGCCCTGTCTAATTCCATGGTATACAAATCTTCTCCTTTGGGTATAGAAATGAATTGTTCGCCCAATTTTATATATGGCCCGAATCTTCCAATATTAATAGATAATTCTTGTCCCTCAAATTCACCTAAAGTTCTTGGTAAATCAAACAATTGCATCGCTTCTGCCATTGTAATTGTTTCAATACTTTGGTTTTGTTTGAGTTTGGCAAAACGTGGTTTTTCTTCTTCGTTTGCGGTATCACCAATTTGTACCATAGGTCCATAACGACCCATACGTGCAATTACTTTTTTTCCGCTTACTTCATCAATACCTAAATCTCTTTCGCCTTTTGCGCGCTCTGCATTTTCTAGGGTGTGTTCAATGGTGGTATGGAATGGCTTGTAAAAACCATCAATCATACTACTCCATATAATTTTACCTTCTGCAATTTCATCGAACTCTTGTTCAATTTTAGCAGTAAAACCAAAATCCATCACTTTAGTAAAATGTTGCTTTAAAAAATCAGTTACAACCATACCCAAATCGGTAGGAAATAATTTTGATTTTTCTGCACCTGTATTTTCAGATAAAATTTCTTTTTGAATTTCGTTATTTGGTGTAAGCCTGTATAAGGTAACTTGGCGCTTTGTTCCTTCCTTGTCTCTTTTTTCAACATAATTGCGCTTCATAATAGTAGTAATGGTTGGCGCATAAGTAGATGGACGGCCAATGCCTAGTTCCTCTAATTTTTTTACAAGTGATGCTTCTGTATACCTAGCACCTGCACGACTGAACTTTTCAGTGGCAGTCATTTCTTTTAAATCTAAGTTTTGTTTTACAGCTAATGGAGGAAGGATGCCTTCGTTGTCTTCTTCTTCGTCTTCGTCTTTTCCTTCAAAATATACTTTTAAGAATCCATCGAACTTCATTACTTCTCCAGATGCAGATAAATGTTCTTTATTGGTACTTACTTCAATTTTAGCCGTAGTTTTTTCAAATGCAGCATCCGACATTTGGCTAGCAATGGTTCTTTTCCAGATAAGCTCGTACAACCTTCTTGTTTCATCATCAGGCACTGTATGATTATTCATATAGGTAGGACGAATGGCTTCGTGCGCTTCCTGTGCAGATTCGTTTTTGTTCTTGAACTTTCGTGGTTGGTGGTATTGGCTACCATAGGCAGTAGTCACTTCGTTTTGAATATCAGCTAGTGCCGTATCACTTAAATTGATACTATCGGTACGCATATAAGTAATCTTTCCACTCTCATAAAGTTTCTGTGCCAACAACATGGTTTTACTAACACTATAACCCATTTTACGAGATGCTTCTTGTTGCAGGGTAGAAGTGGTAAAAGGTGCTGCAGGTGTGCGTTTGGTTGGTTTTACTTGAATATCAGTTACGGTATAACCTGCCCCTTTACATGTATCTAAAAACTTTCTTGCTGCTTCTTGTTCTGAATATTTAGCGGGGCCTTCTGCTTTAAAGGATACCAATTTTCCATTGATATCTTTGGCTGTAAAATTGGCTTCTATTTTATAACTGCTTTCGGTTACAAAATGGTTAATTTCTCTTTCTCTTTCTACAACTAATCTTACGGCAACACTTTGAACCCTACCTGCACTTAAACTTCTTTGCATACCAATCTTGCGCCACAATACTGGGCTCAATTCAAATCCAACCAATCTATCCAATACCCTACGTGCTTGTTGGGCATTCACTAAATTCATATTAATTAATCGTGGATTAGCAACTGCTTTTTTAATAGCTGGGGCAGTAATTTCATGGAAAACAATTCTTTTGGTGGATGCAGGATCTAGTCCTAAAACTTCTGCCAAATGCCAACTAATACTTTCTCCTTCGCGGTCCTCATCGGAAGCTAACCAAACTTCTGTGGCTTTTTTTGCCATTTGTTTTAGTTCGCGAACCACTTTTTCTTTCTCGTCTGGCACTTTGTATCGGGGCAAATAATTATTGTTTACATCTATACCCATGTCGTCTTTTTCAAGATCACGGATATGACCAAAACAACTTCTAACCTCAAAATCAGATCCTAAGATCTTTTCTATGGTCTTTGCTTTTGCAGGTGACTCAACAATTAATAAATTTTTTGCCATAGTGCTCAAAACCGCCAAGGGCGTGGGTTTTATGAATTTTATGCTGATGCCAATTTACTAGCCAAGCTGCTTATTTTAATAGCAGATGGCAAACCAGATCGAGTGCAATATTAGACCAAACCATCAAATTCCAAAAAAAATCAATTTATACCCTCTTTAAAAAACTGAACAATTTCAAAACTTACTTGCGCTTCTTTGTAAACAAAACTGTGTCCTAAACCTTGGGTAATATGAAATTTGATATTGGGTATTTTTTTATCAATCATTGTTTGAACGTCTTCAAAAACACAAATTTTATCTTGCTTATCGTGGACCCAGAAAATGGGGGATTGTATATATTTTACAGCATCACTCATCGAAATACTATTAATAGATTCATGGGTTAATTCTGTAAGCAATTCTAAAAAAGCTTGTTTTAATTTTTCGTCAGCAGAAAAAAGGCCTAAGAAATAGTCGATACTGCGCCATGTTTCTGTGGCGGGAGCAATAATTACTAGTCTTCGCGCTTGTTGGTTGTTTAGCTGTTTAAATGCTAGTGTGGCAGATAATCCACCCAAGGAATGCCCCATCATTCCATAAAATGGTCCAAATTGTTGTTCAATGGCTAGAATAGCATCTCTATATAGTAATGAATTAATGCGTTTTCCGCCACTTAATCCATGAGCAGGTGCATCGAATGCTACTACCTCAAAGCCTTGTTTTTTTAAGAGGCTTACATATTTTTCGAATTTGTAGCTATAACTACTAAATCCGTGTACAATAAGAATTTTATGTCCATTTGATTGAGCAGGAATCCATCTAAACCCTTGCAAAACAATCCCATTGAAGCTTAATGGCAGTTTTTCTGCCTTATGAAAAACAGGGGGTTCTTTAAGCGTAGCGCTAGGATTTCTTGGGGTTGAAAAAATTTTATAAGCTAATTCTGCGGCTTTTCTGCTAGAAACCATCCCAAGGGTTCTAAGCCTGGTTTTATAATAAGTCATTACCAGCTTCTGCGCTAATTTCATCTTCATAGTTAGCGCAAAGGTAAATAGGTTCTTTTGTTAGACTTGGTAAAAAATTGTAAGTTTTTCGCATTTAGTAGTTAAAATGAATAAGCTATCCGATACTTTTGCATCCCAAACAAGCAATTATGTACACGGTAAATATACAATTCGAGCAAAAAAATCTATCCCCAATTGTTATAAACTCGGTAAACGAAGGCGAAAGTTTACTAGAAGTTTGTTTAGATAATGGTATTGAATTACACCATAATTGTGGGGCAGTTTGTGCCTGTAGTACTTGTCATTTATATATAGACAAAGGGTCTGAGCATATTCAAGAATTGTCAGATAAAGAAGAAGATTTTATTGACAGAGCAGTCAATCCACGCATCAACTCTCGTTTGGGATGTCAGTGTGTACTTGAAAAAGGCAGTGGTGAGATTTTTATAACAGTACCCGATCAAACACAATTTTTAGGAGAATAAATTAACTCCACTAACCTTATTAGAAAGATACTATGAGCCATTTTGAACCACCTATTTACTGGAACGACCACGAAGATATTGCCATGAAATTATACGAACGTTTTGGTGATGATTATACAGAATCAAAAATTTATCGCATTCGATTTACCGATTTGTTGGAATGGATTTTAGAGATTCCAAAATTTGAAGGTACCCGCGAACAAAGCACTGAAGGACATTTAGAAATGATTCAGAGCACTTGGGTGTACGAATGGAGGGACAACCAAAAAAAATAGTTAAATTCGTTGTGATAAATTGATTTTCAATATAAAATCAACAGGTCTATATTATTTAATATGAATTTACTCCAACGCTTAAAGCAAATAAACTGTTTTGTTTTTGATGTTGACGGTGTATTAACCGATGGAACATTATTGGTAATGCCTGATGGGTTAATGGTACGTAAAATGAATATTAAAGATGGCTATGCATTGCAGTTGGCTGTTAAAATGGGGTACCGTGTTTTAATTATCTCAGGCGGAAATTCTATAGAAGTTACAGATCGACTATTAAAATTAGGGGTTACCGAAGTATGGATGCAAGTAACTGATAAGCGCGCTTTGTTAGCCGACTATTTAACAAAAAATGCAATTAATCCACACGCTGTTGCATATATGGGAGACGATATTCCTGATTTTCAAGTGATGCAGTTGGTGGGTATGCCTTGTTGCCCTGCAGATGCTGCTACAGATATTATAGCCATTTCGCATTTTATTGCTTCTAAAAAAGGTGGAGCGGGATGTGCCCGTGAGTTAATTGAGAAAGTAATGAAACTCAATGGCAATTGGCAAGAAGACACTACTATTAGGTCGCAGTAAAATAGTTCTGCTTCCATTACTTATTCGTTTATTAACTTGCATATCAAAATACATTCTTGAAATTACTGTTTGCATTTTTACGATTAATAAGATGGCCCAACCTGGTGTTCATTGCACTCACGCAATTTTTGTTTGAGTATTGCATTTATGATAGGGTGTTTCCAAACAACGGATTTGTAAGAGATTCTTTTTATTTATTAATGATTGCCTCTGTATTAATAGCAGCTGCCGGCTATATTATTAATGACTACTTCGATTTAAATATCGACCAAATTAATAGACCAGGTAAAGTTGTTGTAAGCGAAGTGATTAATAGGCGTTGGGTTATTTTTTGGCATATGTCTTTAAGCTTGTTAGGCATCTATTTTACCATTTTTGCATTGCCATTTCATCATTTTTGGCATTTGGTTTTAGCCAATATGCTGAGTGTGATTTTTTTATGGATCTATTCAACTTCCTTAAAAAAACAATTACTGGTAGGTAATTTGCTCATTTCATTTTTAACAGCTTGGGTAATAGGAATACTTTATTTTTCGAAGTATCCGCTCAATCAAATAGATCAATTGTATACTACTAGTATGCAGAACGTTCGTTTCTTTCGATTAGCCATATTGTATGCTGGATTTGCTTTTATAATTTCCTTGATACGCGAAGTGGTGAAAGACATGGAAGATATGGATGGCGATAGAAAGTATGGCTGTAAAACAATGCCCATTGTTTGGGGCGTTAATCCTAGTAAAGTATTTGTGGCTGTTTGGTTAGTGGTTATTATAGCTTCTCTTTTAATATTACAAGCCTATACTTTTCAATTAGGTTGGTGGATAAGTGTTGTTTATTGTTTATTTCTAATTGTATTTCCTTTGTTGTATGTTTTTGTAAAGTTATACGCTGCTTCACAATCGGCTCATTACAATCACCTAAGCACAGTGATAAAATTTATTATGTTTACAGGTATTCTTTCTATGATTTTCTTTAGATTTTATCATTAATAACTACTACTGCATTAAACGATTTATAATTAATCATGCAAGATTTTATTTTAGCCTCTCAATCGCCTCGACGAAAACTTTTATTAGAATGGGCGGAATTGCCTTTTGAAATTATTGTACGTTTTACCGATGAAAGTTTTCCATTGAATATGCCTATTGCGGAGGTGCCAATTCATATAGCCAAAGAAAAAGCATTAGCTGTTCAAGCACATTTACAAACTGCTTTTCACAAACAATATATTGGCAAAACCATTCTGGCCGCTGATACTATTGTTGTGCTTGATGGGAAAGTAATTGGTAAACCCAAAGACCGATTAGATGCCATTAAAATTTTAACAGCGCTATCTGGTAAAACACACCAAGTAGTAACAGGGGTGGTTATTTTACATGCCAAAGGCGAAATTGCTTTTTCAGATATTACCGAAGTACAGTTCCATCCACTAACGCAAGACCAAATTGTTTTTTACGTAGATAAATACGAACCATACGACAAAGCGGGGGCTTATGCCATCCAAGAATGGATTGGGGTGGTAGGTATTGCGTCTATAACTGGCGATTTCTATAATGTAATGGGCCTACCTGTTAGCAGGGTTATTCAAGCACTTCAATCAATAGCTTAAATTACCAATTAAAAGCCATATCTAGCTGAATATCAGGATGTAAACTTCTTTCTACAGGGCAGGTTCTTGCCGTTCTTTCTAGAATTTCTTTGGTTTTATCGTCTAGATTTAAATGAGCAGGAAAGAATAAATGAGCAACCAACTTGCCAATTCTACGTGGTTCACTCACCATAATTTTGGTTACTTCAACACGTGTTCCATCTAAGTCTATATTAAGGGTATTGGCTTTAATAGCCATGGTTGTTATCATACAAGTACCCAAAGCGGTAGCCATTAAATCGGTTGGAGAAAAGCGTTCTCCTTTTCCTTGGTTATCGGAAGGGGCATCGGTTTCTATGCTTGTTCCACTTTGTAAATGGGTGGCACTGGTTCTAAGTCCAGATTTATAAATAATTTGTGAAGTCATTGCATCAATTTTGCCCTAAATTTACAGGTATCAAATCAAACTGAAGTGAAGCAACTCTTTTTAATTTTATCCATCCTCTGTTCAATAGCAGTTTTTGCACAACAAAAAACAGCTGCAGTACTCATGCAAGAGAAGCTGCAAAAAAAAGCCGAAAAGCGCGAACGTATTAATCAATTAATCAAACAAGAAGAAGAAGGTGCCCTTATTTTTCAAAAACAATCAACCACTGGCATTAAATTTAATACCGATGGATGGGGACTTTTTTTAGAAAAAGGGAAATACAAAACCATCACAAAAACGAGTCTTTATTGGTTAGAGTTTGGCGAGAGGAATCATCCTAAAGAAGAAAAAGTTCCTACATTAAGTTCTTCTCAAGGAATGGTTGTTTTTTCTAGTTTTGTATATGGCAAACAAAATAATTTCTTTTATTTAAAGATGGGGATTGGTCAGCAAAAACTAATTGGCGGAAAAGGAAATAAGAATGGCGTAGCAGTGTCGGCAATTTATGGCGGCGGAATTTCTGCTGGATTATTAAAGCCTTATTACCTAGATATTCAAAAGCCTAATGGAAGAGGCGTTATAGAACAAATTAAATATAATAATAACGAAAGCGTTTTTCTAGATCCTAATTTGATTATAGGCCATTCTAGCTTTTTTAAAGGATTCAACGAAATACAGTTTGTTCCTGGAGGATATGCTAGAACCGCATTGCGCTTTGATTATGGACGTTACAATGAAGCTATTTCAGCAATAGAAGTTGGCATAAATGCAGAATACTATTCTAAAAAAATGCCTATTCTTTTGTTGAACGATCCTAAGAGTTTCTTTTTCAACGCCTATGTATCTATAGTATTTGGTAAACGAAAGTGATTTATTTTTGTTACTAGATAGAACTAGAATCGTTTAATTTTCAACCAGACCAAGGCTTAGAGGCATGCAAGAATTACCAGTTGTTCCCAAAATAGACAATACCATATCTAAAATACAAAAGCCAAATTGGCTGCGTGTTAAATTACCCATTGGTGAAAGTTATAAGCACGTTCGTGGCTTAGTTGATACACATAAATTAAACACCATTTGCGAAAGTGGCAATTGCCCAAATATGGGTGAGTGTTGGGGCGAAGGCACTGCTACTTTTATGATTTTAGGTAATATTTGTACCCGTAGTTGTGGATTTTGTGCAGTAGCAACAGGTCGTCCAGAGCCTGTTGATTGGGATGAACCTCAACGCGTATCTGAAGCCATTCATTTGATGAAAGTGAAACATGCGGTTATCACAAGTGTAGACAGAGACGAATTAAAAGATGGAGGTTCCATTATTTGGTACAATACCATTAAGGCGGTGAAAGTGTTAAATCCAACAACTACATTAGAAACTTTAATACCTGATTTTAGAGGTATTAACGACCAAATTCAACGTATCATTGATGCAGCGCCAGAAGTGGTTAGTCATAATATGGAAACCGTTGAGCGCATGACCAGACAAGTTCGAATTCAAGCCAAATATCGCAGAAGCCTAGATGTATTAAAAACATTGAAACAAGGAGGGATGCGAACCAAAACAGGTTTGATGTTAGGCTTAGGTGAAACCAAAGA
>Ga0214919_10012474_pt1 | contig 10437 bp, 10 predicted proteins | sample LL1503_MetaG_FD_177994 | JGI IMG/M metagenome (GOLD analysis project Ga0214919, IMG submission 177994) | Freshwater microbial communities from Lake Lanier, Atlanta, Georgia, United States - LL-1503 | ecosystem: Environmental > Aquatic > Freshwater > Lake | place: USA: Georgia | collected... | reverse complement strand
TTTTGTTCATACCAAGTTTTGGATTTATTAGACATATACTCTTTATTAGAATCTCTCCATTTTTTATCAGCAACTTTTTTACCACCAATATTTCTTCTACCTGATGGGCCTAATTTAACACCATTTTCTTTAAGTATTCTTAAAACTTGTTGTTTATTTAATCCTATTTTTTCCGAAATTGTTTGACTCCCAATCAAATCATCATTATACATCTTAAGTATAGTTTTAATTTCTTCTTCTGATGGGATGTATTTCTTCATATTTATAAATATAATATATTAATCCAAAAAACATATAGTTAACATAAAAACATAAAAAAAGGGACAATTTCTTGTCCCTTTAGTGTTATTCTTTAAGATTTTGATTATCTCAATTCTCTTAAATCGAATGTTCTAACACCATCTACGGTAATGCGGCCATAAAAGCGATTATTTACCATTTTTTTCGCGTATCTCGTCATTATTCCTTTGATCGGAGTAAAGTTGAACGGATTATACATTGTAGGTGTTAATTGTAGAGGTACATACGGTGCGTAGATGTAACCTGTGTCTAACAATGATGTTCCTTTGTGTCCAATCAAAACTTGGTTTGCTGGGAAGTAAGGATCACGATAAACTTGGTATCTACCTGATAATGTACCAACTCTTTCAATACCCATATTGTACTGATCTTGGTCAGGAGCCGCGTTAGATACATGGAAGTATTCTAAATCGTCAAAGATTGCAGAAACCTCAGATGAAACAACGATCCAGTTAGCACCACCACGAAGAGTTGACTTGTGGATTTGTGCCGACAATTGATTGATTGCTGTAATCAAAGTTTGGTTCCAATCTTTCTGAGTGTAAGATGTTGTTTGAGAAATTCTTCTCCATCCGTTGTAATCCCATCGTAATTGCCAAGCCGCTCCTTTTCTCAAGTCACGAAGGATCTCACGATCGATCTCAGCTGCTACTTGCTCAGATAACAATGCAGTTAACTCAGCTTCAGCGTCAATGTTATGGAATGCTGCAACATCTTGAGCTAATTCAGGAGACCATTGTGCTCTTAGTTTTCTTTCTGTAACAGATACTGTTACTGACTCAAGGTCAAAAGAAACCTCACCAATTTGATCTTCGAACTCAAGGTTAGCATATCTTCTATACCAAGCTAAGAATGAAGAACCAGAAGTACCTGAGTAGATTGTAGTACCTGTGTATCCGTCAAGTGATGTTGCATCACAATCAGCACATACAGGACAAGATAAATCTACCTCTAAGTAAATACATCCGTTGTTGTCACAGATATCATTATAGTTACCACCGTTACCACCGTTTAATGGGTTGTTAGGGTATGAACCATTGTTGTTGAATACTGTGTTTGCGTTTTCTCCGTAAGCAACGATACCTTTACCATATATTTGAGTTACAACTCTAAATAATAAAGGAACAAAAACTGTTTGACCTCCTGTAGATGCTGTTAATACATTACATGGTGTTGTAGCCGCAGAAATAACTGAAGTTCCGTAGATTCTTAAGTCAGAAAGGAATGCTTCAGTATCCATTTCGTTACCATCAGGTCCGATAAGTTTTCCAGCTCCTGAGTTATTGAATCCACAAAGTTTCATGATAACTTTTCTTGTGTTTCCTGAGTAAGCAGTTAAAGGTGCGTCAACTAAGTAACTACCAGCCCATACTTGTACAGCTGTGTTAGCGGTAACTGCGGTCCATTTACCTTTAGAGTAATCAAACAATCCTGGAGGATCTAAACCTGCTTCATTTCCTTCGTAGAATAAATCATACAAATCTTTTTTGTATGGATAGTTAGGTGCGGTACCTCCTGGGTATCCAGCGTTTGTGTCAGTTGGTCCATTAGGTGCTCCGTAAGGTGCTTGGTGTACTCCACCAGCATCTGCTACTCCTGTTTCAGGGTAATTATTAGCGGCATAAGATGATGAGTTTTGGTATCCTTGAATACGAGGTACAAAGAAGAACAATTTACCGATAGGTAAGTTCATTGCTTGTACAGATACGATGTCGTTAGCCAACAATTTAGAGAATACTCTTCTCACGATAGGGAAGACAACAGTTTCGAATGCTCCGTTAGAAGATCCGTCAGAAGTTGCTTCGTTTATAAGGTGTGACGCTTGATTCTCATATAATTGAGCCACATTTTCTTTTAAGTGACCTTTTAGACCTTCTAAGAAGCCTAACTTGTCCCATTTGTTAATTGTGTCTTCTTTGATAACTTTGAGGTGTTTTAACCCAATATTACCAACAAGACCTGATTCTAATAATGCTCCCATTTTTTTGGTTTTTTATTTTTTTTAGTTTATTTTTATTTATAATTTACTCATTAAATCTTTCATTCTTAAGAATTGAGGATTTTCGTAAGTTTTTGATTCAATCAAATTAGCTGATGAACCTGACTCAACAGATCTATTAACAGTTCTTTCAATTGATTCGGTTATTTTTTGTTCTGATGAAGAACCACCTGAATTTAATTCAGATTTTATAGTTCTGTACAGACTTTTTGATTCTTTCAAAGATTCAACATTATCAAATCTTCTAAGAACATTTATTTTTTCTTGTTTTGTTGTTGAGTGTTCGGTGAACAATCGTGTTGCGTAAGCTAGATTTGAATTGAAAACAGCAACCTCATTCAATTTAGTTCTAAAAATATCAAGAGCTTTTTTGTATTCTTCATTTTTCTCTCTTAACAATTGAACTTCTTGGTTTGTACTTTCGGAAATTTTGAATGGATTATATTCGAAATTTCTGTTGTTTGTTCTCGCTTTTCTCAAGCCACGACTACCATCTTTAGATCCATTACCATAAGTTCTTGACGCTTCTTTGGCCTCAACTTTTTTCATAGATCCTTTTTCCATGTTTTCACCTTCTTTATATTCAAACTTGGCTTTCCCTGTTCCCATCGCTTTTGTACCTTTACCGAAAGCTTCTTTTCTTTTTTGATCAAATCCGCCGCCCATATTAGGTTTTTTGTCGTATGCGAATTTAGGTCCTTTACCAATTCCGACTCCTTTTGCTTTAAGTGTTTTTTTGATGGCTTCCATTACTGTGTCCAAATCCACTGAATCTGATTCCATGTCTTCTTCCATTTCATAGTTATGTTCGTTTCCGTCATGCATTTCTTCCATTTCATAGTCTTTGTAATGTCCGTCAACATCACCCATTTTATGACCATTACTTCTTTTAAAATCATGTTTGTTTCCGCCATACATTTCTTCCATTTCAGGATCAACACCTTCGCCCATGTCATCTTCATACTCTCTATGTCTACGAGATCTGAAACTATCTCCCATGTCATCTCCCATGTTATCTTCCATACGAGATCTTAATCTATCTCTCATAGGTGTTTCGAATCTACCTTTATAAGATCTGATCGCATCTCTCACAGGAGTTTCAAATCCCATTTTGTCGTCTTTCATTGAAAAATCATTATCGTCGTCTTCTAATGAGAAATCATCGTCCTCATCATCCATTTCAATTTCATAGATAGCGCCTTCCATGTCCTCATCAGCATCTCCAAACATGTCTTCATCTTCCGATAATCCATCATAGGATGAGTCATTTGTTTCCATACCAAGTTCAGATTCACCTAAATGTATCATGTACTCGTCTTCGCCATCTTTAAGGTGAATGTTTCCACCTTCTTTTTTTACGATAATTCCATCTTCATCGCCCATTGCTTTAAAAACTCTAAGAACTTCAGAATCAGATGCGTCTGTCATGTCAATGGTTTCATCATCCATTTCATCGTCCTCGTCATCCATTTCATCGTCATCCATAGCCATTTCGTCGTCTTCCATGTCGAATTCATCATCGTCCATTTCTTCGTCGTCGTCCATTGCCATTTCGTCGTCTTCCATATCTGTTTCTTCAGCGTCTGGCATTAAGGGTTCAATCTCATCTTCATCTTGTTCTCTAAGAGATTCTTTTACCAATTGTTTGATTTCTTCACTCATCGTTGACTGAAGTATTCCTTTTGCGTTCTCTTGAAGTGTCTCCTCCAAATTCTTGATTTGGAAAAGAGCGTCTTCCACTACATTTTTGTTATAACTCATTTTTTTAATTAGTTTTCTAATAAATATTCACTTTTTTAAAAAAAATTCGTATTACAACATTTTTAAACAAAAAAAAAGGGAAAAGAACTTTTGTTCCCTTCCCTTTCTATTTAATTTTTTGAGTTTTAATTTTCTATAACCTCATCAATTTTTGATTCGACGATTGAGGTGATCCTCCAATCCATAGAATAATTTTCATAAACTTTTGTGACTTTTGCCTCTACATCAGTCGGTGAATAACCTTTTACAAGTTTTTCTTCTCTAATTTTTTTAACTTTACCTGTATTCTCATCAGGCGTGTCAGTTGTGATTTTTGCGATAAAATACTTTTCTTCCATAATTTTTTTATTTATCTAAATAATCGGATAATCTATTCATTAAGTCAAGCGATTTTGATCCAGTCTCTCCAATATGTCTATCGGCATTCATTTTTTTCTCCTCATCAAGATTATCTTCAAAATCCAATCTTTCATTTGGTTCTCTAAAAAGATAAGCTCCTGGCGTTGACGGAGATGATACTAAGTCAAAACAAATTAATTCAAAATCATCTTGTACTTCGTTTTGTTCCCCAACTTTTTTAAGTGATCCCACACCACGAGAAGATATGCCCAATGTCACACCTTGTCTTAAATAGTTTGCGGCCAAATCTCCTTTTGTTGATACAATCCCTCTTTCGTGAAAACCAGGACTTGTAAGTAATTTTAATTTACCTAACAATACAGGACCTTCCCACCATATGTCGGTGATAGCATGAGATACTCTATCTAAATCTATTAGAGATGATTCGGGGTGGTTTAACTCAGAAAGAGCGGTTCCTTTTTGTATTAGTTTTTTATAGTTCTCAGATTCTCTTTTAAGAATCTTTTCAGGATAAATTCTTCCGTTTCTGTTAGGTGTATTATATTTCTGTAATACAGCATAAAACTCAAATGGTTTTGAATGATCCAACATATCTCTATTTTCTCTAATCATAGATAAATTTCTTCTTTCATTTGGGTCAATATACCCAGCATCGTACTCAACAAGAATCCCACGGCCAGAATCTCTTGGTCCTAATATTTTTAGTTCGTCCATCTAATATCTTTATATATAAATACTAAATAGTTTCCGTTTCTTTTTTAACAGGCTTTTGATTTCCAATTTTTGTCAAGTAAAACTTAAAATATTTGTTTTTACTTAAAACATCTCCATACACAGACTTAATAAGATTCTTAACTTGTTTTTTTAATTTTGGGGATTTAAAATCTAATGGTTCTATTAAAAATAAATTTATTTCTAAATTCATAAAAGATTTCTTTTTTAATTGTATGCCACTTGTTCTTAAGTCTAAGTCAACAATAAACTTTGTATCAAAAGTTTGTTTGTTTATATTTTCTAAGACTGAGTGTTTTACATTTCTTGTCATATTCAATATGACTCTATTCCAATTTTCAACCTCTTCTTTTGGTTCTACCCAAGTTTGAATATTTAAAAATATTGATTTTAAATTTGTGGCATCAATTGTACCAAATTGGGATTTGAACGATCTGTACCCGTTCAATTTTACCGTTTTTCCTTTTTTCATAAAAATTTTTCATCTCTGAACTGTTTATTTTTATATAATTGTAACGAATTATTATATTTATATCAACAACCCAAAAAATAATGCTATTAGTAGAAGTAAAAAAAGGTAATATAGAAAAGGCCATCAAGGAGTTAAAAGGGAAACTTATTAGAACAAAACAAAATGCAATTCTTTTTAATAGAAAAGAGTTCACAAAAAAATCTGTAATTAAAAGAGAAGAAAATAAAAAGGCCGTTTATATTCAGAGAATTAAATCTCAAAAGGATTAGAGTCCCTTTCTCAAGTTTTTTAACTTGAGGTAATTAATTTCTGAAAAAGACTCTGTTTGTATTTTTTCAATAACTTGATCAATCGTTTTGATTGTTTCACCGTCATTCTCATTTTCTTTTTTTCCTGAAAGTGTTTCTAACACCAACTCTTTTTCTTTATTGTAATTTTCTTGGATTTTTTCTTTTGGTGAGTTTAAGACGGAATTCAATTCTTTTTTTTCACTTTCAGTTAATGACTCAATAAAATTTTCAACAGTTCTGTTTGCAATTTTAACCATAGTATTTAAAGGAACTTTAAATGTTTCTTTTTTAACTAATTTTTGTTTTTTCAAACCTTCAATTAAAACTTTTTTACTTTTAATTTTACTTTCTAAAGTCAAAATATTTGATGAAAAAAGATTATCTATTTCTTTATATTTGTTTTCACATTGTACATGACCAATCCAAGATTTTAATTCTTTTAAACTTGATGGTTGTACTTTGTTATAAAGGTTTTCATATGCAATTATAGATTCGTAAATAAACTCGTTAGCAACAGATTCGTTTAATCCTTTGTTTTCGGATAACTCGTCATAAAGAAAAAATATTTTTGAGATATTTTTATTTTTCAATACCAACTGCTCAAAAACAAATAAACTATCCTTAAGTTTATTTTTCTTATATGACTCAACTAAATAAGTATCAATTTTTGACTTTAACTCTCCAAATTTCATTTTTCTAATTTTATTATAAATATCAACTTATTTTATTTATTTCATCAATATCAGTGTCTGTTGTTTCTTCATCATATTCATCTCTGTCAATCATTTCACCCTCCCACCAATCTGGATTATCAAACCAATCCATAAACTCTTGAACATCGTCCTCATCTTCTAAGTAATTCTCAACCGTTGTTTTCCATAATTCGTTCACACTAATTGTTGCCCTTCTTTTTGTAACAATTTCGTAAGTGTGTAATTCAGGAATTTTAATTGGTTCAGTTTCATAATTAGGATTCATTCGGTATAACGAAAAAATAAATGATAAGTCTTCTGTTTCAGCCGCCATTCCAATATCATCTAAAATGTCTTTAATTATTTTTTGATTAGCCCCCGAAACTAATTCTCTTGGTCGACCATAATCACCAATATTATTATTCATCCTTTTTAAAAGGAACCTCATGTTTTTTTCAGTAAGATTTTTGAATTTACTCATGATAATAAATACTAATCACTTAAAAGTTTAGAAAGCTCATTTTCAATTAAACCTAAAGAACCATTCATTTTTCTAAAATCTAAAAAATCATCTTCATCAAAATCGTCTCCTGTGGTCTCTAATATTAATTTATTTTTTTCTCTTCTTGCTGATTCAGGAATTGGTGGTGGTGCTTCCGCTTCAGGTCCAGGTGGTGGTGGTGGAGCTCCTCCTCCAAAATCTTCTCCTCCTGGTGGTGGCGGTGCCCCTCCTTCTCCCCCTATTGCTCCTGCAGGTGCGGTTCCTCCTGTAACTGTTTTATATAACTTATCCACAGTGTCAAATATACCAGTTTGAGTGATGATTGTTGCGGTATTATCAAGTTCTGCTGAAACCGCTCTTTCCATTCTTATTTGTAATAATTCATTTTTAATTTCATCATCTGAGAAACCAAAAATATGTTTTTTGGCCCAAGTTGCTGATGTAGGTTGTATTGATTTTGGTACTTCCCCAACCATATCTTTATACAATAAAACTTTTTCTTTCCAAACATCAATCATTAATAGATCCGCTTGTTTCGACGGATTTGTAAGTTGTAATGTAAAATTTGATAATTCATCCTCAAATCCCATAAGGAATAAATGAATGATTGCAATTTTATTCATTTCCGCAATTGCAGATTTTTGAATTTTATTAATTGTTCTTGCAAAACGAATATCAAGTAATGATAAGTTTTTACCATCACCAACAACTTCTTCAAATCCTAAATATGCCTTAGGAACACGAAGTGCTGTAACTAATTTCTTTTGAATGTATTCGATATCGGCAATTTCAGATAAGTTTTGAGCTCCTGGTAAAGTGTCGATTGGGTTTGCTTGTGCTGCGTCTCTAACAGGAATAAAGTAATCTTGATCTACCGCCATTTGGTTGAATCTTAAATCAACATTTCCTGTTTTTTTATCAACAACTTGATCTCTTTTGAATTTGTTTGCAACTCTTTGTACATACGGCTCAACATCTTTGTCATCCATGTTACCAACAAAAACTTTAAATACTCTTCTTTCAGGGGCCCTTGATGTACGATAGATCAACATTGCGTCTTCAGATAAAACTAATTGTTTCCAAATACGACGAGCTTTTTCTAACATCGATGTTCCATAAGGAAGTTTTCTATCATCACCTAATAATCTAAAGTGAGCGACCTCCCAAGTATTAAATTCCGCGTCCCTTGTTTTCCACGCAAATTTTAGTGCTGTTCTATTAACATTTATTGTTGCACTATAAGTTCTGGCATCTATACCCCTTTCTAATCTTTCAATCTCAATATTAGGTAACTGTAAACAACCAGTTACTCCTTTTGTTGGGTCTAATTTTAAATACACAAAGTTATCACCATACTTACACATGTTTCTTATCCACATTGGTAAATTGGTATTAATATCTAATGTATTAACAAATAAATCAACTAAAATACTTTTAATTCTTTTAGATTCTGAATAAACTTGGAGAACATAACCGTTTTGATCGGGCGTTGTTGACTCTTCTGAATATATATCAAGAGCGGTTGATATTTCGGGTGTGTATTCCATAGACTCATAGTCATAAAATGCCGCCAATCTTGTTGGTTCGTAATATATTGCCTGAGTGTATAAATTATTTTCAACCTTTGCCCAATTAGTACTCAAATAGAGAGATTGCTGATTTTGCAATTTCGCTTTCTCATATTCCGCTTTATCTTGAGTCTTTAAAATTTCTTTTTTATCTAACTTATAATCAGGTTGACCTTGACCTAATGTAGAATTAGGACCGAAAGTTGTTGCCAACCTTTGCCAAACCGTTAGATTTTGATTATTATTTTCCATATTAAAAATTTAACTATAGATATAAATATTTCAATAGTTAGTTCCCAGTAGAACCACTTACAGGTTTATTTATAAAATCAGAAGATTTAAATTGATATGGATTGGTTTTTTTTAAAAAAGTCACAGGAAAAACTTTTACGCCTGTTGTTGGTTGACCATTTACAATCATCCTTGATCCATTTGATATTCTATCAGATACCGGTCTAATATTAAGTCCCATTTTATTATTTCATTAAACCACCAAATAACCAACCATATTTTTGATAGTCTTCTTTTGATGCGCCATTATTATTTAATCCATATCTTTCATTGATAACATTTTGATTTGGGATTACTGGATCAAAATGAGTTTCTCTACCGACAGCTTCATTATTCACAACCGCCCAAGAGTTAATTAATGATTTTGCTTGTTCTGTCGCCTTTTCTAACTTTGAGAATGATGATTCTGCAATATAAATTGCCATGGATATGCCCATGATAAGGTCATCATGGTGCCCTTTTTGGTGGTCAGGCCTACCATTCATGTAAATGAATGTATTCATTTCGTTATATAGTCTGACACTTCTTACTTTAAATTTATGTCTGATCCATTCTTCAAACGCCGCAATAATTTGAACTCTTTTGTTATTAAAGTTAATCCCCGGTATTTTTTCTACTGATGTTTTATTGTTAGCCCAAATGTTAAATGGATCAATTCCTTCAACATAAAGATTTTTATAACCAAGTTCTTGCATTTTTCTAACGGTTGTAATTCCCATACCACCTGTGATATCGACCACAACAAACGCATTATACATCATTCCCCACTTATATGCGACTTCAGCTAAAGTATCTGGTGGAATCTTACCAACATATTCAAATACTTGTTCTCTTTCATCAAAATCAATAATCTGAATTGATGAAAAATCTTCACTATCTCCTCTAGACACATCGACACCCATAATATATTTATGACCCTCAACTGGTTCTTTCCAAATCCAAATAGAATTGCCCATAAGTTTGGTTGTTGCGTCAAGTAAAGAATTATTTTTTATTTCTTCTAATTGTTTATTATCAAACACATTATCTCCAGATCCTAAAAACTCACAATTTAACTCTTGGTTAATTTTTCTTTTATCGTACTTGAGTTTTTTAACCATTTTTTCGTACCAACTTGAGCATGGTTTGTACCCTTGTTTGAAAAAGTGAGACATTTCATCATAGTCTCGTTCGTAAGGGTCGGTATGTGCTAATGAAATATTTTTTGATTCATCAAAATTATCTCTATTTAGTAGATAATTAACAATATCGTCTGATGGGACTAAATAAAGGTCCTTTGAATATCTTGGATCTCTATACCAATACATCTCAGAAATTTTAAATTGATTCATTCCTTTCAATGATTGATCATATATTTCATAATAAATTTGATCATATCCGTTTGGTGTAGAAACAACAATTACCTTACCACCTGTGGATAAGGATGCCATACAAGCAGGCCAAAAGTCACTATCAGCCTCAATAAATGCG
>Ga0214919_10012473_pt1 | contig 10438 bp, 15 predicted proteins | sample LL1503_MetaG_FD_177994 | JGI IMG/M metagenome (GOLD analysis project Ga0214919, IMG submission 177994) | Freshwater microbial communities from Lake Lanier, Atlanta, Georgia, United States - LL-1503 | ecosystem: Environmental > Aquatic > Freshwater > Lake | place: USA: Georgia | collected... | reverse complement strand
TGGAATAATAGTTTTTTTATAAAATTCTGTTCCATTACCTTTACCAAAATAAACACGATGGCTTCTAAACTCATAATGTAACCATAATTCAGCATTATGCAATTTTTCAAGCGGTACTTCAAAGACATATGAAAAGACTCCATGTCTTATTTCACCTGTTATATAAGATGATTCTCTATTTCTAATATTATCAGTTTTACCTAATTTACAAGCATTATAACTATCGTATGCTTCATGTGTTCTAACATAAATATATCCATTAGTATAATTCATTTTTTAACTTCGTAATATAAAGATAATATAACTTATATAATAATATAATTGTAAAATTATAAATCAATTTTTATTCAAGAATTATAATAAAAAAAATAGTACTTCTGTATAAGATATTAGTGTATAGTGTTTTTTTTTATTTTATTTATTACCAAAAACGCTTACATATGTAGTTCCACACATAGTCTTAAATGTAAAGTGCTTTGCCTTTGCTTCATTAATGCCCTCACGAAGTTCTAAAAATCGACGACTATTGTCTACATCTGAAATGAGATGGGCAAATTCGGGCAATTCTGAAATAGTTTTTACAACACAATGACTCGGATAGGTAATGCCTTGAAGACGTGTAGGATAAACCTTTCCTAACGACATCGCATGTGGTGTAATAATTAGCATAAACAAAAATGCAATAACATATTTCATAGTTTAGATTATGCTTTGTTTTGTTATACTTGTTTTAAAAAAACTATTTCAATTTTATTTATGCATAGCATTTTTATTTAAAAAATTGATTTATTATTATACTATTTAATAGTAAGTATAATAATAGCAATAATGCCTTTTACAAAAGCACCCAAGTTTCTATATAGCAAGACGCTATTTAATATGTTATTTTTAAATGAAGTGGGTCCACTTGGGCGATGGAGTCAAGAGCGATGTGCTATTAAATTAAACAAAAAAATAGATTTGGCAAATGAAGACAATTGTGGCCCATGTGGTGAATATATATTAACTAAATTAGAAACTGTGACTAAAAGTGAAAAAAAGACAAACAGTCCATATTTAATGGCCGAGCACGAAGAAGTTGAACTAATTAAAACCATTGATAGATTTTAAATATTCTAGGCGGTAGAGAGAAAGAAGCTAGTCTTTTGCATCATAAAGTTCTTTATTTGCCTGATTAAAATAAATTGTTCTATATTTTTTCATTGTGGCATCTTTAATTCGTTTTGTTTTAAAATAATTGTATGTTTTATTTTCTTTTAATAATTCTATCACAAAATATAGTGCATACATACCACATTGCCCGTCATTATATTGATGTGTAAAACCTTCATTACTATCCACATTTAATATTATATTTTCGTTTTGTCCTTGTTGTTCTATTCTATTTATAAATACTTTTATTTGCTTTGGCATTTTTGTTCCATTACTGTCGAAATAAAAGATAAACTTTTTGTCCAAGTCTATAAATAATGATATCCAATGTTTTCCAGGTTTGTCGTGCGTATCAGTATTAAAAATAATTCCAATTTTTGTTATTTTTTTTTGAATATAGTTCTTTAAATTAAAATTACACAATTGTTCCCATACACATGTTGAAAATAATTCTTTCGAATCAAAGTCAATTGGACTTGGTCCAATAAACTTAAAATTTGGATACGATTTTTCATATTGACTCATTATTTTTGTTATATCAACACTAGAAAGCCATGTAGAAGGGTTTGTAATCCATGTTTTTGGCGAAAACGGTTTAAATATTTCTTTTATTAATAATTCGCTGTTGTTAATAGAAGACAATTTGCTTTTTTTTAACCAACATAATTCATCATAACATTCTTTGCTTAGCCTGTTTTTGAAAAATTGCCATATTTCTTTACTATTATTTGTAGTAATTTTTTCATTACTATTATTATTCCATAGCTCTTTAAATGTTTGCAAATTACTTCTTGAATAGCATGTATAATCTTTTAATTCATCATCAACAGAACTGTTTTTTTGTGGTGCACATTTTAATCTTGTAAATTTGCCCCGTGTTTTTTTATGTGTTTTTTTAAGATATACTGGTTTACGCTGTGTCTTTTTAGATTGCATATTATTTTTACCATTATTATTTTTACCATTATTGTTTTTATTATATACATAGTTTATATAATTCATAATATACTATAAATAATATATAGTTATAAAATAATTTATTCCCACTTTTGCGGGAGTATTTTTTTATTGTTATTATTAGATTTTTTGGTAACCATTAAATCTATATTGGTTAATTTTTTGGAACTTGAAGCACTAGAAGACATTAATTTTAATGTTTCATTAATAATATTAAAGTTAGTGTTTATAGTTTCTTCTTCTTCATTGGATTTACTTGTTTTATAGTTATTTGAATAATCTTTAAGGTCTTCGCATATTAAATTTTGAATTTTTTTTTCTTTTAAATGCACTATTAAATTTAATACATATAACAAATAAAACAGTTTGTGTTTTTCCTGGCCTTCACTGTAACCATTGTTTTCTAATAGTTCTTTTAAATTCAAACTATTATATTTTATAATTTCATCCTTAAAGCAATTTATATTTTCGTCTAAATTATTATATATTGTTTTTAATAAATAATTATTACTTAATAGTGTATCAATATTATTGGATTTAAAGAATCGATGTTGATTTGTTAAATATAATAAATCAATATTAGCTAATGACTCTTTTTCTTCTTTAACTTGATTATTAGAATTTAATTGTGTAGTTTCTAACTTTAATGATTCGGGCGCAACTGTTTGATTATTATTTTTTTCTAAATCTAATGTTACAATATTTAACCCTTTAGTATTTAATTGTCCTAAATTTTTCTCTTTTTTTTCCTTTTTTTTCTTTCCTGGTTTTGCTCCTATAGTCTCTTTAATCTCTCCTATTTTAATATTCATAGTTATATATTATAATTTTTATTTTAAATCTTTTAATTGAACTCGTGTTGAGTTATAGAATAATTCATGTCCTATTGAATTTGATAAATTTGGATTAAAATCATTAAATTTTGTTTCATCAAATAATAAACTATCTGCTAAATTGACTTTTTGTGGTAACTCTTCTATATTATTTTCATACAAATCACTTGTGCTGTCTGGAATATAACGCGCTTGATCTGCTTTTTGTAAAGCAAAAAATTGGTTACGTAAAGTTGATTCTTTATCGACATTTGATGCAAATCCACAATAATGTGGTTTTCGCGTACCAGGAAAAAATGTAGTGCTTACATCAAAAACATTATAATTATTAATTGGTTCGCCCGATTTTATAACATTATTAAGTGTTGGCATTAGTGTGTATTTAGTATTTACTGGTCTAAATGGAAAGTTCATTGTTAAACTACTTGATGGAAAGTGTCTGTTAAATATTTCATTATTTATTGCATTATTTTTATCATAATTATTAAATGTTATATTATAAAAATTATTTGGATCATTCATTTATATAATAAATACTATAAAATTATTGTTAAATAATTACTAATTAATAACTACTTTATTTTCGTTTTTTTGTTATTGTTCTTGTTGTACTTCTTGTTCTTATTTTTGTTCTTGTTCTTGTTTTTATTCTTGTTTTTATTCTTGTTTTTATCATAATCTTAGTAATTATTGCTTTGGCTCTGGATGTAAAATTAGCTTCTCTATTTAATAATTTTTTATAATCTTCTTCGTCTGCTAGTTTTGAGTTATTGTTATATATTGAAGTGTGACTTTCAGTAACAAATCCTAATTTACCATAAATATTGCTATTCATGTGTGTACGATATTTACTAGCATCATCTAGAGTAACATATACAATGTTAGGATTGTTTATTTTCATATAACACATTCCATAAATCAATAATAATGAACCAACACCTTTGCCTTGGTAGGGTTTGCTAACATTAATATCAGATATATAAAAAGTATTATGGAGTTGGTCTTGTGTATTTCTTGTTAGTCTACCTGTTTTTAACATATCTTCTCTAATTCTAATAACTAATGAACCAATACGATTATTTATATATTCTTTATACATAATAAATATAACAGTAGGTTCTTCGCGGTCGAGATGTGTTATTTGTATATCATAAGATAATTTTTTCATTATAAATTCAACACTTGTTAATAATTCGTCATATTCTTTAATAGGTCTATCCATAATAATATATAACTATTTTTTAATTTAAAAAATGAATTATTAATTTTTCCAACACTTAGTTGTGTAATAATGTTGTAAATAAAGTAATACATTATATTTATCATCATCGCTTAACTCATTATAATTTTCATTATGTTTAATATGCAAAATATATTTATTTGAAACATCATTAAAAGACACATAAGCATAATTATTTGCTATTAATTTATTGGCTAAAATAGTAATATGTGAACTATAAATAGTATTCATGACTAAATTAGTATAGTTAGTTTTTATATTACTTTACTAAATATAATTTTAGTAATTTTAGTAATTTTAGTAATTTTATTAATAGTATAATATTAAACAGTCTAAACTATAATTAATAAGTACTATAATAATTATTAAAATAGTCAAATGTAATAGTGGTAGAATCTAATAATGCTCCATTAAAATTATAGATTGACTTTAATTCTTTAGCTATACTATTTTTAGATAAACTATAACTACTACATCCTAATACTATTGCATCACAATTAGCAATAAATGTTTTATAATTTACTAAGTTAGCAATTGCTTCCTGTATTTTTGTAATATTTGTCATTTGATTTTCTGATAAATTTAAACTAGCATAATTAATTGTATAACTATTATTAACATTAAGTAATCTACTAAACCATCTAATTTTTTGTGTTAGTTGTGTTGATAAAATTAATAGTGTTTTAAATTTATGCTTTTTAATATATAAACATATTGGAATTAATGGTTCAATAATAAGTACATTTGCTATTCTAAAATTATGTTTAATTAATATATCTAAAATAGATGATGAAGCACTAATACACATAATAATACACACATCATAATTCTGGGGCAAATTATGACTTAGAACCTTTAATGTGGAATCTCTAAGTAAGTTTTTTGTAATGTTTGTTAAATTAATATTCTCTAATTTAACAAATTTAAAGTCTAAATGTTTAACAGTTCTTATTGAGCGTATAAGAGTTTTTGCACCGCTATTACTATCAATAATTAATAATTTCATATGCACTATTAACTAATTCACTATAATATAAGGTTATTAAAAATAATAACAATTATTAAAAATAATAACAATTATTAGTAAATTAATACTTAAATATTATTAGTTATAAACTAATAAATGGTTCAAAATATTGATACCCAAAATGATATATTGCTAAATAAATTAATGATTTTTTACAAGGAAACAGAATATTTTGATAAAATGATAAGTATTATAAATGGAACATCTAAAATCTCTCTACGAATAGTAGATTGGTTTGTTACAAACTATTCAAAAAAGAATTATTGTGTTATTGAAAATCCTAGCACAAATGAGAGATTTAAAGTTTATAATGATTACAAATTAAAACTTAAAGCATATAGTAAGAAAAAATTTGACCCATTTTGCAGATGGGATAGAATAAATGTGCCATATAAAGATACTATGTGTGTGCAAACTACGCTAGGACAACTTAATTTTTTTAAATGGACTATTGAAAATAATATATTAGAATATATTGAAAACAATTATAGTATAATTGAAAATGATATGAATTTGCGAAATAGTTCTGCAAAAGTTAAAAATACCTCTATTAATTCAAATACTTCAATTGAAAGTTCAGATTCATATACTTCAACGGCGTCAAGTAGTAATGAAACATCAACTTCATCTGAAACATCTGTAATACCATCTACACCAATTAATTTAAATAAAACACGAAAAAAACGTGAAGAACTGTCTTCAAATGCTTCTAAAATTATAAAAAAGGAGTTTATTAGCACTACATTAAGTTTTAATTAGTTTTAATAGTTACTAAAATATAAAACTTATAATTATAATTATTAATATGGGACTTAGTTATAGTATTAATAAAGTCAATTTTGAATATGTTCAAAATTATTGTAATTTTAAAAACGATAAATTATTGTTAATTAATACATTAGACTATTCAAAACAAGAGTGTTTAATTAAAAATACTATACACGCATCAAAAGAAGAAGACATTTTGAATAGCTTTTTAAAAAAAAATAAGTCCATTAAAATTTTAATATATGGAGAGAATTGCAGTGACAATAAAGTTATTGAAAAATACAATCAATTATATAAACTTGGTTTCACAAATTTGTATGTTTATATTGGTGGACTATTTGAATGGTTATTATTGCAAGATATTTATGGTGAAGATGAGTTTCCAACTACATCTAAAATATATGATATATTGAATTATAAAGGTAAAAATTTGAGTATATAGTTAATTATTTTGTGATCCAATGAATAAAAAAATTGATTGTAAAAAATAGTAATATTTTAAAATAGTATTAATAGTATAAATAGTATACACTATTATAAATTATGAGCATTACACATACACCATATAATAGTCCCGCTAGTTCTAATAGTTCTTTAAGTTCGTCAGGATCTAATATTATTTACAATGTTAATTTTAGTAATAATGTTAGTGCTACTTATACAACTAGGCCATTAATCTTATATACTTGTAAGTTTTGTGAAAATAATATTAACAAAAATATGAATATATATAGAGGATACAATCACTCATTTTGCAGTAACTATTGCCGTTCCAATTATTCGCAAAAAATAGCATTGCTAGATTATTATTTAAATAATTATGATTTATGGATATAGAAACACAGAAAACTAATTATTTAGAAAATAAACACTTTTTTTAATTCTTTTATTCTTTTATTCTTTTTTATAATAATAAATTATAATTATGAATATTGATAATTTATTGTTAGATTTAGAAGTAATTAGACAAATAAATGAAAATGATAAACTGTCTGTAATAAGTCTAATTGGTTCTACTAGATTAGCAGTTGATAGTTCAAAATATATTTCGCCATTCACAAGATATTATTATAATTACAATAGAGAAACAACAATTAGTTATTTAGAAAATTTAACTGCTAATATAGAAAAAACAGCTGAATTCTTAATTAATGGAGATCACAATGAAGAATGCGAAACTATTAATGATGCATTACAAAATGCATTAAAAGGTTTAAATAATTTAAAAGTAACATACATTAGCGATTCAATAATTGTTGCTAAATTAACACTAATCATTAATAAATTTAAAACAATAGCCAAAAAACTAGATAATTGTTTAACAAACAGCACTGACTTTATTAATGATTATGAGTCATCTTCAAATAGTACAACAGAAACAAATAATGAGGACTAATTAAGTTTTTTATATATATTTTTTTTTTAGTTCTTTAGAGAATTTAATTAATTTTATTTTACTAATTAGTAATTAGTAATTAGTAAAATAAAGTAAAATAATATAAAATAAAATAAAATTTAAATAAAATTAAAATAAATTAAAATATTTACATTATATATAAAAATGATGAGTACCGAAGACGAAGAAAAAAAAGGCGGTGAAGAAATGCAAGGTGGTCGCAGAAGACGTGGTTCGCGTAGAACTCGTAGAGGAAATCGCAAAGGTCCAAGAAAACAGAGAAAAGGTTCAAAAAAACGCACTGCTGGAAAATGGATCGGACACGTTAAAAGATTTGCCAAAGATAATAAAATGTCATTCAAAGATGCTATGAGCAGTCCTGAATGCAAAAGTTCATACAAAAGAATGTAAATTATAAACTTAATTCATAAACATAAATTAATAGTATTTAAACAATTATAAATACTATTAACTGCAATTTTCTCTTTATATTGATTTGGTTTTGCGTTGTGAAGAGCGTTTAGATTTTTTCATAGTTAAAGAACGTGTTCTTTTTATTTCTTCAATAATCCATTTTGGATCATAATTATACATTAGTTTTAAAGTATTATTTAAAGACTTTAATTTTTTATTTATTGATTTTATAAGTGTTTTATTTATACTAATTTTATTGTAATGTAAGTTGACTAACAAGTGATTTAATTTAGCCACATAATATTCTAATACCATTAGGGGAGTAACACTAATATCAGGTGGTATATCTTTAGTCGACTCATCATTTTCCCATTGCTCGTTAAATTTTTGTGATACATCGCCATCGGCTACTTCTTCTATTAAATCTTCATCTATTACAATATCTAATATAGATGTTACTGGTTCAAAATTATTACCTTGTGCGTCCATGATGATTATTGCGATTGTATTATCCGCTATTTCCAAAGTATTTTGAATACATACTAGTGCTTTATAAGAAGGCAATAGCACATCATTAATAAGGGCATGAATTTTTAATGCTTTTCTAGGCGATGTACCTCTATTTAATTTAAATTTATTCATTAAAAAATTATAATCTATTACGAAAAAATTGTCTCCACTTAAATCCGCTTTAAACCTATTTATTCCAATATTTTCCATAATTCTGTCTCTTGATTTATCTTCTCTTTGCTCTACAAAATCTCTCATAATAGTTTTAATATAACCCACTGCCCCATCATATTCCATATTATATTTGGCTGCATATAACGGACTTAATAGTTGTGGTTCCCATATATCCTGATACATTAATCCAAAGTTGTATCTGTGACGCAATGCTGAATATGGTGGTTCGCTCGGTCGTCTAGGTTGTGCCCTATTTATAGGATTTATTAAAATAGGGGGTTGTCTTAATGCCATACTATAATATAATGTTATAATAAACTTTTTTACAAAAAAATTAAAAAATATTTAGATTATTACTACTTTTAAGGTAAATCAGGAATACTAATTCTGAAATATGGTCTATGACTATCAAGTTCAGTATTTTGTGGAGCAACAGTTAGGATTAAATCGTCACTATATAAAGTCCTAATTTTGTTAGTTATATGTGCCAAATCACTATTTATGGCATCTAATAGTTCGCGCACTACACTAATTCTGTAAGTGGCCAAATATTCAAGTGACCGGTTTAATTCTAAAATATAGTAGGTTAATACATCATATACATGAACATTTGTTACTTCGGGAGTATATAGCGGTTTATCTTCGGGTTGTACATCATAATATCTAGCAAAATCCCATAATTCATTTTTATATTTTTGCTGTCCTACTTCTGTATTATGCCAAACATCTCTAAAGCGTTGTAATTCTCCTTTCATATTTGGTTCATCGTGTTCAATAGGAAAATGTCTAATATTAGTAGCATATGTAGTCCTGTAAAAGACAGGTCGAATCTTACGAGCACTAACAATGCTATAATAATCAATCATTATTTTTGTAGTATGCTTTATTGCCCAATATGCTTTATATGCAATTATAAGTGGGTCAAAAATAATATTTTTGATTTTTTTTGTTATAAATGCATTAAATGATTTAAATTTTTTTGTTTTGCTTGCATCAACACTTGCAACGCTTTTGCTATAGTTAGAAGTTCCACTATAACTTCCACGATTTGTTAATTTTTGTTCACTTAGCTCTAAAGCATTGCTCAAAAAATCAAAATCTATTATAAAAAATTTGTTTGTTGTCAATACTTGTTGTAGTTCATAATCAGGTATACGCGACAAAATATAGTCATCAGAACTTCTTCGTTTTTTAGTAATTTTTAAAAAATTGGCAAATAATGTTTGTAAAAACTGCTTAGGATATTCAGCATGTCGCTTTAAACTATATATATTATCTACTAAGTCTGTTTCTGTATTAGAACCCATTACTTTTACTAATGGATAATTATATTCATAACCTCTAGGTAATTTTTGTTGAAATGGATAATTATAAATGGGCACTGGTGTTATTTGAACTAGTTGTCTAGGTTTTTCGGCCAATTCTTTTAGTGCCAATTCTTTTTGTGTTATAGCATCTTCAACACTCGCTCTGGGTAAATTAGAAAATATATTTTGTAATGTTGTTTTTTTTTGTTTATTAGTAAGATTGCCTAATTTTTGTTTAAGCAAAAAAGGAACTATGTCAGCTAATCCTTCGCCTTTAGTTTTTGCATTTTTTCTTTTTCTTTTTCGCGTTAAGTGTTTCTTTTTTAAATACATAACTATATATTATATATATTATTTTTGCTTGAAAAAAAATAATATGATTAAAAAGATTTGGTGCGTTTTAGCGTTTTAACCCTTGGTTTTTGCTTAGGACTAGCATTGCGTGTTTTAGTAAGATTTTTTGAACTATTTTCTAAAATTCGAATGTAAAATTTTGCGTTTGCTTGGCCAACTATGCTTGGGTCAGGTTCAACCAAATAAGTATTTAATTTGTCTAATCTCTTATTTAACTCTTTTATTACACTATTATTTAGCATTATTTTGTAGCTACGTAATTTTGATAGCATTTTATTTAATTCTTTAATATAAAATTTTAATACA
>Ga0214919_10012471_pt1 | contig 10439 bp, 10 predicted proteins | sample LL1503_MetaG_FD_177994 | JGI IMG/M metagenome (GOLD analysis project Ga0214919, IMG submission 177994) | Freshwater microbial communities from Lake Lanier, Atlanta, Georgia, United States - LL-1503 | ecosystem: Environmental > Aquatic > Freshwater > Lake | place: USA: Georgia | collected... | reverse complement strand
GGAGTTGGAGTTGGACCCGGACATACATCTCCGGTACAGATATCTGACGATATTGTTATTACAACACCACTATCACCATATGGTAAACTACCACAAACATATAATGTTGTTGCGGAATATATTTGTCCATAAAATAATGTTCCATTACACTGAGTAAAACCAAAATTTAATGTAATACCGGATGGATTCTCAATTGATATACAATTACATATTGAATTTGTTGGGGTAATAGTTGGTGTGGATGTCGGTGTTTGACTAGGGATTGGTTCACCACAAAAGTGATATTGAATTTCCTCACAACCAATTGAGTCGGTAACAACGACTAACACTTCGTTTGCCCCTAATAATTCATTTGGTAGATTAATAGTTAACGGAGCCGTTGTTGCTCCGGTTACTCCAGAATAACAATATGTGTTGGTAATATCACAAATTGTAATATCATATGGTGAATGTCCCGTTAAACTTGTTATTTGTATTACTTGCATTAATATAATATTAAATCTGTGATTGATTTATTATTGGTGAATTTGATATATATTCTTGACCTAAATTAAGAATTCTATCAATTAATTCTTGCTCGGCATCAAAATACTCTAAAAATGGTTGTCCTGTTGTAACCACCTGTCCTTCTATAAGACGACCATAATGAAACACGGTGGTTTCGTTATGTGCTAAATAAAATTTATCCATATTATTATTTTTATAATTTATTATATTCCTCCACCATCAACTATGGTCCAACCCCAACCAGTTCGAAGATACGCTTGACCTTCATCATAAATATATGGGTTAGAAAATGAACTACCAATTAAATCAAAAGTATAACCATTTATAACAGTTATAAACCAAACCCCATTAGCCTCAACTGTTTGATTAGATGGTGGTACATAAAGAAATATTTTCATACCGCTATATAATACACCTATATTTTCCAATAAATAAACTCTACATAATCCAGAACCATTATCGGTAATATCTGAAATATTATAAATATTAACCGGTCTACCAAGTAAACCTCTACCCTCAACTGATACTGATGTGGTATAATTTGCCGTTCCAAAGGATATTGACAGATTCTGATTGATAAAAGTCAAATTAGACCACCCATTATAAATTGCATCAAGATTGGAAGCAGAAAACGTCGATGGCGTTTTAGTTGACATAAAATTTAAAAAAGAGGAAACATAACCAATATTCCAATTACCAATATTTTGATTAAAACTTGTTGCGTTAGAAAACATACTACCCATATTTGTTACTAGACTAACATTCCAACCACTTAAAGGTTGATTAAAACTTGTTGCGTTAGAAAACATACTATTCATAGTAGTAACACCACTAACATTCCAATTACCAATATTTTGATTAAAACTTGTTGCGTTAGAAAACATACTAGACATAGTAGTAACACCCGAAACATTCCAACCACTTAAAGGTTGATTAAAGTTTGTGGCACTATTAAACATGCTGCTCATATCTGTAACCCTTGAAACATTCCAACTATTAATATTTTGAGTAAAAGCTGTTGCAAAATTAAACATATTAGACATATTTGTAACCTTTGATACATCCCAACTTCCAATAGGTTGATTAAAATTGGTTGCGTTGCTAAACATACTAGCCATAGAGGTGACAGCTGACGTAGTCCAACCACTAATTGATGGTGAACCACCATTATTAAACGCGGAAGCGTTAGCAAACATATATACCGTATCTACCACATTACTTGTATTCCAATTTCCAATATCTTGATTAAACACTGTTGATAGATAAAACATTTGAGTTAAAGAAGTAATGTTACTTGTGTTCCATTGATTTATTGAACCGTCATTAAAACTTGAATTTTGTTGAAATGTTGAATAAAGTGAGTTAACTTTAGTAATATCCCACTGACCAAGTCCACGTATAAATGGCATCGTACAAGCTGCGAATATACTATTCATTGCATTAAGTGGTGAGGAACTTAAATCAATTAAATCTTTTGTATTATTTAATCTTAAATTAATACACCACTGAAACATACCAGAATCAAATGGTTTAAAAACCCCCCATTGAACTATTTCTAAAATTTTGTTGGTATCGGTGGCATTAAGAACAAACTGCATAGATGTAATCGTCCCTTTTATTTTTACAGTATAAACACCTGCGGTAGTATATGTATGTGTTATAGCCGCAGCACTAAAAGCTCTAATTATATCACGAGACCCATCACCCCAATCAACAACAAAATTATAGGTTCCTGTTGATGTTAAAGGTAATTTAATTTGTTTTGCAGTTGACGAACCTGTTGAGGTATTTCTTGTATCCCAAATACTAATAAAAGATTTTCCATCTTCGGGTGTTTCATTAGATATACGACCACTAGCCAAGCCACTGTAATAACTTGGTTGTAATCCATTATTTATCCCATTATATGATAAACCATTATTTAATCCGTTGAATAAACCCATTATTTAATATAAAGTGTTATGCTTGATAATCCGCACCGTGGGCTACAATCCAAGCAGCTCTTGCTGCTGTTAAATTTGCTAATGTAGACGCTCTTAAAACGTCATTACCTTGTAGAGGTATGTATCTTTTTCCTGTATTATCCAAAGGTAGTCCTAATATGTTAATACCATCGAGAAAATCGGTATTAAAACGAGCGGCATTCGTATTACCTGCGGATAATGGTATATTAACAAGACCAACAGGTAGAACTGTTGAACCTCTTAAAATATAAACCCAAACGTTAATTGTTACGGTATCGTTAGTAAACCCCATAAGAGAATATACTCTACCACCTAAAGAACCTGCAGTGTAAATTGTTACACCACTTGTGTTAAAACCAAGAGCTCCGGTGGTACTACCTGATAATACAGCAACACCTGAGTTTGGTACGTTTGCTAAAACCGGTATTTGTCCATTTGATAAAGGCATTTTTTTGTATTTTTAATTTTTATGTTTATTAATAATTATATGTACTTCTGAACGAAGACAATAAAAGATAATCTAAATCGTTATATATTATTGATGTTGGTGTAATTGTATTTGCTGTTACACCACCGGTAAAAATAGTTGCTCCTGATACCGTTCCTCCGGTAAATGCCGAACTTGTTGTAATACCTGTTACATTGAAAGTTCCTCCTGTATTGTTTGTGAATATAATTGTGCTACCACTATAAGTTCCACCTGTTACTCTAATATCCGTTGGTAAATTTTGATATGTTGTTGCAGATATTGTATTTGCCGTTAAACCGGTCATAGTGTTAAACAATACACCGAATGTTCCTCCGGTATTATTTGTATATGTAAATGTGTTGTTAGAATATGTTGCTCCGGTTACAAAAACATCATTTGTTTTAAACCCTGTTACATTAAATGTTCCTCCGGTGTTATTTGTAAATGTTGCAGTTCCGTTTGAATATGTACCACCCGTTACATAAACATCAGTTCCTCCGGTATATAAACCTGTGACATTAAAAGTTCCTCCGGTATTATTTGTGAATGTTAATGACCCGGAATTATAAGTTCCACCTGTTACTCTAATATCCGTTGGTAAATTTTGATATGTAGTTGCTGATATTGTATTTGCCGTTAAACCTCCTGTAAATATTGTTGCTCCGGTAACGGTTCCTCCAGTAAATGCTGAACTTGTGGTAATACCTGTTACATTAAAAGTACCACCTGTGTTGTTTCTGAATATAATGGTACTACCACTATACGTACCACCGGTAACAAAAACATCTGTAAATCCACTAACATTAACATTAGCGTTATCATTTCTTGTTAATGTTAAAGTTTGGTTATTATTATTAAATGTTCCCCCCGTAACATATATGTCGGTAAACCCGGTTAAAAACCCGGTAACGTTAAATGTTCCACCTGTGTTATTTGTAAAAGTTGCCGTCCCTGTTGAAGAATTATATGTTCCTCCGGTAATCGTTACATCTGATGATAATATTGATAAATTAACAGATAAATCAGGTAACCCATCATTTCGTTTAATAGTTAAATCATAACTTGAGGGATTAAATGTGAAACCTGTTGTATAATAATCGGTGAAACCTGTAATTGTAATAGTTCCCCCGGTTGAATTATTTAATGTTAATGTATCGGTATTATTATTAAATGTTCCTCCCGTAACCGATGTTCCACCTCCGGTAGATAAAACCCTCCAAGAAGCGTTTGTATCATTATAACCCCCAATACCTGATATTGTTGATGATGTCCAAGCACTGATAAAAGCAATACCTGCGGCTGAATTATTTTTAACTGTAGTCCCATAATTAGAAATAACAACTGTTGGTCCCCCTATACCTGTAGCTCCAGTAGCATTATTCCATAAAGTATCGTAATTATCTATCTTAAATTGATAAATTTTATTAGTTTCATTAACATAAACTAACATACCCAATTTTCTTCTACCCGAAGAAATATTGTCAGAATTTAAAGTTAAAACATCAGGTGAAAATACTGCTCCCGACCCTTTACTAAAATTAACAGGGATTGTGTTACCAGTAAATTCTATTATACCTGTTGTTGCCGGTGGAATAGTATATGTTAAACCGGACAATGAATATATCTCCATATACCCCCCTGTTTGAAGGATACTGAAGTTTGTTCCATAAGTTAAACCATTTGGAACCGAAGGTGTGCCAACTGATGTTATAGGAGAAACCGGTATTTTATTTAAAAAATTACTCATATTATGGTGTTATTGTGTTACCTCTCATATAAATATTTTGAGTGTCTATTATCTTGAATATTGTACTAGGATATGTTGTGTAAACTCTATAAGTTGTTGGTGGAATTGTTGTTCCGGTATATGTGAATGTGTATGAATTTATTGTACTTTCAGTTCCAACACCTGTCATTAAATTAGGATTATTACTTGTATTAATATCAATAATTGTTTGACGTTCGTTATTAGTTAATGAAACCGGTATCATCCAAATATACCAACCATAACCATTAACATAATTATTTGGTATTTCTGTTGTTAAGAAATTGTAGGCAACAATCGCATTATTAAAACTATCCTCACCACCTGAAGTTTGTGGGACTGTTTGTTGAATTAACGATGGGAATAAACCACTAGTCCAACCACTAAAGTCAACATAAACGTTCATATCAATATTAAACTGAGTTTGATTTTGTGTTGGTTGAGAATAATTGGTAAATCCAAAGAAGTTTCTACCACTATCATACATCCATTGTCCAATATTTGTTGAACCTGAAACAGGTTCAATAAACAAGTACGCAAAATACGCCGGTGTAGGTGTAGGTGTAGGTGTTTTAGTCATTGTAGGTGTATTTGTTATCGTGGCAGTATTTGTTGGGGTTGGAGTTGGTGCGTTAGGAGTAGATGTATTAGTTGGTGTGACAGTATTAGTTGGTGTGGTGGTTTTTGTTGGTGTAGGACTTGGTGGTCCCGGAGGACAAGGATTAAACGACGGAGTAACCGTAGGGGTAACCGTAGGTGTTGGTGTTGTTGTTGGTGTTGTTGTAACCGTAGGTGTTGGTGTCGGTGTTGGTAATGGTACGTTTAATATAATAGGACAATCCGCACCATCAATTAATATGGTATAAACGCCATATACTGTACGAGGTGGTGTTAATAATGTTGGGTCAAATACATACGGTAATTGTTGATTACCTAAATTAATAACCGTATTGACTGCGTTAGGTTTAAACAAAATATTTGCAACCTCACCACTATAACTTCCACTATTTATTGTTATTGTATTCATTAATGACTTTTAGAATATTTTATGTATCAATTAATAAATAGTTTGGTTATTATTATATGTTACCTTAAATAAAAAAATCCCCATTTAAAGTTTGGGGATTAAATTAATTTTGTTTGTGTTGGCGTTTGTGTTAGTGTTGGAGTTGGGGTAGGTGTTGTTGTTTTAGTTGGTGTTAGGGTTGGTGTTGTTGTTGGAGTTATAGTGTTTGTAGGTGTTATACTTGGTGTTGTTGTATTAGTTGGGGTTATAGTGTTTGTAGGTGTTATACTTGGTGTGACTGTATTTGTCGGAGTCACCGTTGGTGTTACACTTTGTGTAGGAGTCACCGTTGGTGTAGGACCATTAATTGTAAATGTAAAATCATCCACAGGACAAAATTCTTCACCACAATCAGGACAATCCGGATTAAACATATTAAAAGTATCCTTTAATAAATTAAAATTATGTTTAACCTCAGGTGCGGATAATGGTGAAACATACATTCTGAATTGAGATATTCCCCCCTCAAATGTTCCACCAAAATTTTGTTCCAACAATATGTTAGTTGTTAATCCACTATAATCAGTTCCAACCAAATCATTTGTCGGTAAAGATTCCGGGTCTTGGATATATGTGGTACCGGTTGTTGATGAGAACGTTAAATTCTCTCTTAAACCTTGTGTCCCACCACCCCAAGAAATATTAAATGGAACCCCAACTTGTTTTTCTTTATCGGTATTTAATCCTCTTGGGATTATCTCCTCAAAATTTTCTATGGTAAAGAATCTTCTACCATTAACATATATTTTTAAACGACCATTTCGATATTCTTTATCTAATAACCATTTTTTATTTAAATCAACCAACTCAACTTCTCCCGGTGATGGATACCCTATTTGTGTGTATGGTGGGGCAATTAAAGACATAGTATTATTTGCCAACGATTCTAAAAATTTTCTTTCGGTAATATCACCTAAACCACCTCTATACCATAAATCACAAGTGTCTAACCAAGTATATCTTTCCCAAACGGCATCTAATTGAAACCAGTGTTCTTCTTCCAAATATGCCGGATTAATATTATCACAATAATCGTATATCCCCGTTGGAGAACAATATTCAGTAATGGTGTATCCTGTTTGATATGTTATTCCACTTGTTTCACAAGAACCCGTTGTTATACAATCTCCGGTGAATCGTAATACTTTTACACCAATACTAGGGTTATTTGGACTACCACATAGTTTAAATGAGATGGCGTTAGACATAGAGTCATATAATGGGTCTGTTTCACAAGTTGATTGTACGGATGATTCGCAAGTGTGATTTTTACATTCCCAACCACATATACTATTTTCAAATGTTGGACAACCACAAGATGAACATACATAAGAATATGAATTACAACCACAAGTGTTACAACCATAATTATGATGTGGGTCGTGCTCACCATTACTTCTTGGTGGATAAACGTAGATACAACGACTATTTGTTACGCCTGTATTACAACAAGCACAAGTTTCCAAACTAACTAAATCTGATGTTACTCGGGTATAAGCTGTGATTCCACCCATAAACCCGTCAGCGTGATGATAAAACTTATTCTCAGCACGAGTCCCCATATAGAAAAATATGTTCTTATTATTAGGGTAAATAATATTTAAAGTTGTTTCACCTGAAGACGGAGTATACTCATCATTCTCAGGAAATCTTGGTTTTAATAACATTTCGACAGCCCATCCCTTATTCATTCTTTCAGGGAAAATTTCATAGTCATAACCAAATAATTTATAAAATCCTTGATAGAAACCACCATACAATTCGTGATAATATCCGACAGAATCATTTTTACTTACAACCTCATATAATATGGTCTTATCAAATCCTGAGAATCTAATATTTGAACTTGTGTATCCCGTAACTTGAAACATTTTTAATCTTCGGTCAAAAGATAATCGGTTAAATTTAGTAACATCGTTAATTCCATTTGTGAATGTAATAGTTTGTGCGGTCATTCCTGTAACCAATCCGTTATCAATACCTGTTAAACCAATATCACAAGATGTGTTAGCAGTTAAACAACTTAAATCAATGTTGTCCGGGTTATAATAATTTGTTGATACAAAAACATTATTAAAATCATATTCTTTATAGATTAAATCTAATGACTGAACCGAATCAGAATCATTTGTATCAAAAGAAAAAGGTAATCTATTACCATAAGTTTGTGCAATAAGATATGGTGAGAAAACAACTTCTTCATTAAAGTTTCTCTCATCACTAACTAAAGACATATCACTAGCATCTATTGCTAATTTTATACCCCAATTTGGTCTTGGATATTGATTTATATATTGACTCACAATCTTTTTTATGATAAATAGTCAGAAACGAAGTATTTATATATAAAAAGTTGATATGATTAATTTTAATACTGAATATTTTGGAAACAATTGTTACTTCTATATGAAAGATAGAGGTGATAAAATCTCTCTATATTATAATGTAGCTGAAACTTTAACCGAATCACGAAAATCAGATGAAAAAATTGAGTTTGATAAAAAGGATGAAAAAAAAGTTAAAGGACTTGTTTCAAGTGCGATGAAAACAAAATCAAAAGTGACAAAAAAAGCGTTAGATAAAAAACTAAAAGGAATTAAATCTAAAAAAGAAATTGATGAATTAGTTGATGAAGACGGAAGTTTATTAGGGTCTAGAGTCCCTAATCTTAATCAAACATTAACACCACATAAAACTATGGACCAAACTGTCGTTATGGCAAGAACAACTAATGACCCGGTAACAAGAGGATATAGAGTTTATTATGGTGAGAGTGAAGAAGGAACTGATGATGTAATTAACGAGGTCGATTATTCAGAAGCATTTGGATATGAGGAAACAAAAGATATGGATTATCACGATACCGTTAAAACTCTTGAAGAACTGGGTGTTGAAAATGCTGAAGAAAGAGCTGACGAATTTGGTAAAATGCGAAAAGCAAAGAAAAAGAATGGTATATTAAAACAAAGATTGTCTGAAAAAGAAACATTAGAAGAACGTCAACATAGATTAATGAAAAAAATGGTTGAAGATATCTTAACTAAAAAATCAAAAGATAATTCTGATGTTATTAAAAACACCGGTGTTAGTAAAATATTAAAGAAAAATCTTAAAGCAATTAAAAATATTGCAGACAAAGAAGGTATCAGTATCAATATGTTAATAAAAGCGTTAAAATCATCCGACGATGAATAGTGAATTATACGGAAAAACATATCCGGTCCCACAAGATGTTCTTGAATACTTAGACCAGTGTTCCAAAGCCGTTGGAGAAGTTGATGAAACCACCGAAGGATTTAAACGTAATAAAGATTTACGTGAGAAAGGTGAGATTACATATCAACAACTAAAACGAATGAAAAATTGGTTTGATAATTTCAACGGACATCAAGATGAAATACCACATATTTTAAATGGGGGTCACTATGTTAAAAATTGGGTGGAAAATACTTTAAAAGGTGATAGAGATACAATAGAAGCTAACAAGCAATCAAAATCAGAAGTATTACCAAATCAACATATTAAACCTCACGAAAAAGACGGAATGAAAACTATGAATAGACCAAGTCAAAGTCATAACTCATCAATAAACAAATATGATACGGCAATTACCGAAAGCTTAAAAAGAATAAACGAATTAATGAAAAAAATATAATTATGGCAGTAAATGAACCATTAAATTTTGAACAACCTACTAATGAATTGTCTCAGATTGCCGAAATGCAAAGAGCAATGTTATTCCCAAAGAATGATTATAAAAAAACCGATAACGAATATTCTGCGGTTAATCCTGACGCTTTGGCTACAGGAGATGCTCAAGGTAAAGGAACCGGAAATTTCTTAGACATTTTTAATCAATCGGCGGGAGCAATTCAAGATATTCAGGAAAGAAACGCTGAATTAGTAATTAATGAATATAAACCAAACGCACCTTACACAACTCCAAGTGCATAATGAAACTTTACAACACAGTTAAATCTCTTATTTTAGAAGTAGCGTCAATAGACTCAATTGTCAACGCTATTAAAAATAAAGATAAGATAATCATTTATTACGACGGTGATGAACCGGGTGGACGTGGTTTAAGAAATATTGAACCCGTTTGTTTCGGATATTCAAAAGCCGGAAACCCTGTGTTAAGAGCTTGGGATGAAGAAGGAGCTTCTCATACCGCATATAAAGGTGAACAACCTTTACCTGGATGGAGGTTATTTAGAGTGGATAAAATCCAATCTTTTAGACCTTCAGGTGAGAAATTTACAGAACCAAAACCAGGTTACAATTTTAATGGGGATAGAAGTATGAATAGAGTTATCATAAACGCGGTTTTTGGACAAAACCCAACACAATAATTAAATTTTATGACAAACGAATTAAGTTTAATGGAAAAATTAGCAGTATCTAAAAAAATAATGGATGCTCATAATAAAATACCAACAGGTAGCTCATCACAATCAATGGGGTCTTATAATACACCTATGGTTGAAAATTATGAACCTGTTAGAGGAACATACAATATACCTCAAGAATTTTTACAAGAATCACAACAGATAGACCAACCATATTTATCATCAATACCAAAAACTCCATCAGCACCACAACCATTAACAAGTGATAGAGTTATGGCATCTAAATTACCTGATGCTATTAAAAAATTAATGATTGAAC
>Ga0214919_10012470_pt1 | contig 10439 bp, 11 predicted proteins | sample LL1503_MetaG_FD_177994 | JGI IMG/M metagenome (GOLD analysis project Ga0214919, IMG submission 177994) | Freshwater microbial communities from Lake Lanier, Atlanta, Georgia, United States - LL-1503 | ecosystem: Environmental > Aquatic > Freshwater > Lake | place: USA: Georgia | collected... | reverse complement strand
TCAGATTCTTTCCATTAAACCCCATTTTTCTAAATATTTATTTCCTATCATCTTTTCTCTTTCTGACCGGTCTTTCAAGTCGCATCCATTGGGATCAGTGATGTTAACATGTAAAAGTTTTCCGCGTGGATTTTTATCCGTTGGTTTAAATTTGATCGAAAGTCTGGCTTTCTTGATAGTAAAGGAGCCATGAAGCGGATTATACTGAGCATACCAATCTTGCGCCAAAGAGTAAATAGAGCGGTGGTCTCTAAAAAGCGCCTCAAGCGTTGTGGAATTTCTGCTATCGAGGGGCTGCAACTTGAGTAGTGTTACTTTTACATCATCAATCAAATCAGTCGGATCAACATCTTTCATAAAATTGTAAGGAACCTTCAACATTGAAAGATCAAATTTTTTGATCGGAATTTCATCAACTTCATCTTCAGCTTTTAGAAAAGTGTTAGCGAACGCTTTGGCAAGTTTGCCGCGATTTTCCTTACAATCAGAAACAACTTCAACAATGCCAGTGTGAGGTTCGTAGCTAATCGAAAATTCATTTACTATTGGAAAATATTTTGTGACGACTTCTTCTTTTTCAAAAGTTTGAAGTGATTTGTGCAATCCGTCATGATAGGCGATGAGCTGGAAGATGGCTATTTCTTTGTCGGTATGATCAGTTTTGATGCGCTCAAAAATTTCAACTTTGATTTTTTTGCTGATGTTAAAGCACTCAAGAACAGCCTGCTTAAATTCTTCTAGATGCTCTTTGCTGTTGTGAATTTCCATTTCCTTAGGTGCTACAAAAGAACTCCATTCGCGAGATTTTCTTTTGTAATCAAGCGAGGCGCAATATTCAGCTTTTTCAAATTCTTGCGGATGATTTTGTAGCGCCCAAATGCAGCGTGAATGTTCGCTTTTTAAGCTGAGAAAATTGTCGTTACTTCCAATTGCAGGTCTTGCTTGAAGGTTTGCCTGTCCAAGCTCGTCAATCATTTCATGGACTCGCTCAATTATTTCAAAGAGGTGAGATTTGCGCTCCTCATCATCAAGATTCCAGATCGAATTAAAAAGTTGGGAGTAATATTTTTTTGTGCCATTCTGCCACTTAAAATCTTCGGGCAATTTTAAATCATAATTATCGAGCAGGGATTTGAGGTCTTCTTCTGGGGTACTGCGAATCAACTTTTTTATTTTTGCTTGCATGGCGTCGAGCTCTTGATTGATAAAAAGAACTGCTTGCGCGCTAGAAGGCTAAAAATTTAGTTAAAGATCATCTTTACTCGCTTCTCTTTCAACCGTTTAGTGTTAGCCAAAAATACAAGAGCTCAAAATTTTAGAACAAGAGGATAATTATTATCACTTTTCGTTTTTTGTAAATCTTTTAGTGATGGTTTTGAAAAAAATTCAAATTTCTGTCCGAAAAGGGACAAAATTTTATGCTTTTTATTGGCTGGAGTAAACTGGAGCAAAGGAGACAAAAGCAGGCATATTGTGCTTTAGCAGCTTTTTCGATTAATTAGCGGATCTAATCCGCTAACAAAAAGCTGCTTTATTTATGAAAACACAAACTGATGGCTTAAAAATAACATCTTCTGCCCACGAAAGGTTGCAGGAAATCGGCAAAATCCTCGCAAATGGGATTTATCGCCTCGAAGCCTTCGAGCGATCGCAAAATCCTCAGATTCTAGTTGATAACAAATCGTTCCCAAGCCTTCATAGTGTTGATTCTAACCTCAATCAACAAGCTATGCTATGAGCAAAACTATTATTCGCCAAGTCATCGAATTAGAAAGCAAATCCGCTGCTGAGATAAGGCAAATCTACAATGAGATTATGCCTAAAAAATGCGCCGCTAATGCAAATAAAGAATATCTCCGACCAAGGGTAGCTTACCGATTACAGGAGTTAGCTTTTGGAAGCTTGGGTGAAGAAACTCGAGCGAAATTACTGAAAATTGCTGGAGGCATTTCCATCAACACTTTAAGGCATCACAGCGATCTGATAGCCGGAACTAAAATCTGCCGCGAATGGGGAGGAGCGATCCACGAAGTTGAGGTGCTCAAAGAGTGCTTTGAATATCAGGGACAAAAATTCAAAAGCCTCTCATCGATTGCGAGAAAAATTACTGGTACCAGATGGAACGGTCCTAAATTTTTTAAATTAAAATCATGACTGAAACTCTTAGCATAAAACCAAAAATACGCTGTGCCATTTACACCAGAAAATCCAGTGAAGATGGTCTTGAACAGGAATTTAACTCAATTGATGCTCAAAGACTTTCAGGAGAAAATTTTATTGCCTCGCAAGTAGGAAAAGGATGGGTTTTGGTTGATGGTCATTATGATGACGGAGGATTTTCTGGTGGAACTTTGGAAAGACCAGCTCTGCAAAGATTATTTCGTGATATCAGAGAAAATAAAATCGACTGCGTGGTCATTTACAAAATTGATCGCTTAAGCAGATCACTTTTTGACTTCCAAAAAATCATCGAACTTTTTGATCAAAATAAAGTCAACTTTGCCTCAGTTACTCAAAATTTTACTACCGATGATTCGGTTGGAAGATTGATGCTCAATGTAATGCTCAGCTTCGCTCAATATGAAAGAGAACTGACAGGAGAGCGAATCAGGGACAAGGTTGATGCTTCAAAAAAGAAAGGTATTTGGATGGGTGGCAATCCTTCTTTTGGTTATGATATTGAAGACAGGAAGCTGATTATCAATGAAGCTGAAGCAAAGATTGTCAGAATTTTATTTCAAAATTTTATCGAAACTGAATCAGTCACCGAAACCGCTAGGGAGCTAAATAAATTCGGCTTTACCACAAAAACTTGGATTTCAAAAACAGGTAAGCTGCAAAAAGGTCAGAATTTTAACAAAAGAAATGTTCGAAGGATTTTAGAGAACCCTCTTTATGCCGGAAAAATTAAGCACAAAAATCAGCTTTATGATGGACAACATAAAGCAATTATTGCTGACGATATTTGGCAAAAAACCAAAGAAATTTTAGGCAAAAACCAAAGCAACAAGCCATCAATTCCGGTATCAAGAATAACCGTAGCGCCGCTCTTAAAAGGTCTGATAAATTGCGGAGTTTGTGGCAGCAAAATGATCCCGACTTACACAATTAAAAATGGTAAAAGATACCGCTATTACCTTTGCTCATCCAAAGCAGTTGGCAACAATGATTCCTGCGCAATCGCAAGATTATCAGCGTCAGAAGCGGAAAATTTAGTTACCAATCAAGTTTTGAATTTGCTCAAAAAGCCGGAATTCATCGTTCACACAATTAGCCAATCGACAGGCAATCTTCAGGAAAGTGTTGTCATCAATTCCTTCAAACAAATTGAGAAAGTCTGGGATGAATTATTTCCAGTTGAGCAAGCAAGAATTGTTAGTCTTTTGATCAAAGACATCACGATTAGCCCAAACGGATTAAACATCAGAATTTTGAAAGAAGGGCTGCACTCATTATCAAACGAACTGACCGGATAATATGAAAAAAAACATCGACATCAGCAACGAAGAAACCATCAATATTTTTATCCCGCTAGAAATCAAAAAACGAGGTGGAACGGCAATGGTTGTTATGCCAAAAAATGCCAATACAGATGATTCTCAGAAGTGTTTTGATGAGAAGATGATCAAGTCAATCGCCAGAGCTCATAAGTGGAAAATTATGCTTGATGAGGGGCAAGTTGTATCTTTGGCACAAATTGCAGAAAAAGAAAATGTTGGCTCTTCATATGTGAGCAGAATTTTTAATCTGAATTTTTTATCGCCGAAAATTGTAGAACGGATTTTAAATGGCACTCAGCCAAGAACGCTAAAACTGCAGGATATTGTGATTAAGGAAATGCCGGATCTGTGGCAAGAGCAAGAAGAGAGATGGGGATTTTAAAATCCGAATTCTGATTTTAGATCGGATTTAGTGAGAGAGTTGACGAAGGACTTTTTAAACATCTTATCTCTTAAGAGAGCTACTGCGCTGGCTATATTTGTGGATTAGAATTTATTCAAAATTTAGTTACGACTACTGTTTGTTATAAACTCTTCTCTCCAACTCTTTTTTTATCTTCGCCATGTTGTCGCGAATATAATCGCAGTAAGAAACTATCGCAAGAAGCTGCTCATCAGAAAATGTGTGCGCATCCTTAGTAAAATTATTTAAATCTGAAGAAAATCCTTCAGCCGATTTTCTTAAAAAATAAAACTCAATTTTGTTTTCACTTGGCATAAAAATCCTTAAAAGGTTAAAAATAAAAAACGATGTAGAGCCAATATGGACAAGGCTTTACACGGTTTTACTTTACCTCAAAAGAAGTGTTCTATCAAGTCGAAAGAAGGGGTTAGCCAACAATAAATTCCTCTATTGTTACGCCTTTGATTACTTCGGGCAATTGATTAAGATTTAGGAAAAATCTTGCCATAATCACTCTATGAACCCCGCCATTGATATAAAATTTATCACCAACTTTGAAGAAACTCATATTCTCTTTTTTCTCTGCGGATAAGTAATAATCGGGATTTTCTTGAAACCTGTAAACAAGATCGTGCCAGCGCTTTAATATCTGCAGATTTTTTGCCGCAGAAAAGTTAGGAATATTTTTCTCACTTTTGAAAGTTGTGGGAAGCAATTCCATCCAGCTATAACCAACATAATCAGAATGCGTAGTTCCAACAACTTTATTCAGCGGAACTGATCCAGTATAATAATCTCCCCATTTGCCAGAATTTTCTTCTAAAAATTTCCACCCCTCAAAGTGCTCCAATTTTTCATTAGAAAAATCCGGTTTGTTTGCGATTAGCAGATCGTGAATATTTGTGTTTAAGACTGTCAAATCAGCTATTTCAAAAAATTAAAACAAAAAAACTCCCTTAAAAAATAATCTTTAAGGGAGTTAAAAATTCTAAATCGGAAGCCACCACCACGCAAACCCTGCGTGTTGACAGCCTATTCCCTCGTAAGAGGTGTTTTATTCGGCGCAACTCCCGATCACAAAATAGTGTTCTTAAAAATCCATTTTTAGCAAGAAAATTTATGCGACCAGTTAGAGAAAAATTCAAAAATACCACTCGAACTAAACAATGGCAAAGTTAGATGAAAAACCTGTGGAAGCAGTGTTTATCGAACTTCACCTTTTTCGCAAAAGTGCAGTTGAAACGGAGAAACGGAGAGAGAAATGCTAAAAAATCAGCAAAATTTGGAATTTTTGGAGAGCGGAAAGTGCGGATGAAATGAAAATCAAAAAGCTGGGAGATGCTGCAAACACAGGGCTTTGAAGGGGGTAGTAAAAATTGCAGAAACCTACGGGAGACTTGGTTTGCAATAGGATTTTGGCGGAAGAGGTGAGATTCGAACTCACGGTACGCATGAACGCACGGCAGTTTTCAAGACTGCTGCCTTAAACCACTCGGCCACTCTTCCTTACCTTTTCGTTTAGAGTTAGAGCGCGGCTTTATTGGTTTTTAAGTTTTAATTTTCTTTTGGGGAAATTTTTCTTAAATAAAGATACTATCTAAACAAGGTGGCGCAAGCTAGTTTGGGGAATTTTAATTGCAAGTTTTATGCTGAAGAGTGGTAAAATATTTTGTGTATTGGGTAGTTAAATCAACCGTCTCAATCGCTGTGCGATTGATCCACCATCTTTTTCAAAGAGGGCTAAAAGTTTTATTCTTTTACAAGATCCATCTCTGGCATTTCCATTTTTATGAAGCCTTTTTTTAGATTTATTTCTGGGAAGGTTTCGTCTTTGAAAGGGAAGTTTTCAATTTTTCCTATTTTTTTATCAGCATTGGCTTTGCAGAATTCTTCTGTAAATTCAATTTCAATCATGCCGCCAGCGCCGAAATCTTGAACATTGATAACTTTGCCGATTTTTTTTGATTCTGCGTTAACCACATCTAAGCCAATTAAATCAACATAATAAAACTCATCCTCATCAGTTTCGTCTAAATTTTCACGATCAACAAAAAGTTCTAAACCGCGCAATTTTTCTGCTTGAGTACGGTCTGTAACTCCATCAATGGTGGCAATTAAAATGGCATTGCCGAAACCAGAAGTGCCAATAATAGCTTTATTTTTATTGCTGATTTTTAATTTGATTGCATTGCCTTTTTCGTCAAAAAGTGGGTAATTTTCAATTTGAATAGGGTCTTGGCAAAAGCTGATAACTTTTACAGCGCCTTTAATACCAAAGACTGAATTGACTTTTCCAATAAGAATTTTTTTAGACACGATTAATTACTTTTGAATTATTTTTTTAAGGATTTTTTTAATTTTGCAATGGCGCGTTTAATTTTTGGATCAAGTTTTGTAGGTTTTTCTTCTGTGGCGATTGGCTTAATTTCAACTACTTTCAACTTATGAGTTCCAACTTTTTCAAACTCTTCGCTGCGATAATGCCTAGATAAATTTTCCAAAATACCATTTAAAAAAGTAACTTTTTTAGTTTCAAAAAAAGAAGCGCCAATATCAACATATTCGTCAATAATCACCTTCAAAGGCACATCTTTCATGTATCTTAATTCAAAAGAGCCGAAGCGTAAAATGTAAAGCATAATATCGGGCAGGGTTTCTAAATCCCAACTATCTTTTAATAATCCAGAAATTTCATGATCAATTTCAGCTAAGTTTATTTGAATGCCGCTTAAAAGAGTTTCTAAAAGATTTAGATCAATTTTTTTACGAAACGACTTCACAGAGTCTTCTTGCTCTATTACATAATTATCAACTAAGTCGTTTTTTACCAATTCAATTGGCTGTTCGCCATTATAAAATTCAAATTGGTAGAAGGTTTGAATGGCAATTAAGCGGCTTAAAGTGCGTTTGCGATTGATTAGAGCTTTGCTATTTTTTTGGTCTTTATTACTCATTTAATTTTGTTATTCAGTTCGTTGACTTTTGTTGGTGGGTCTTTTTAAATGGGTAAAATTTTTTTCGCTATTAGTTTCTTAGATACTGAAGCAAATTCAGTGATGAACAAATAACTTTCATTTTCCAGTTTCATGCCAAAAAGAACAGACATTAAGTCAATCCTAATTATCGGTGCTGGGCCAATTGTAATTGGTCAAGCTTGTGAATTTGACTATTCAGGAACCCAAGCTTGTAAAGCTTTAAGAGAAGAGGGTTACAAAGTTATTTTAATTAACTCAAACCCTGCAACAATAATGACTGATCCTAATTTAGCGGATCGCACTTACATTGAGCCAATCAATGCTGATATTGTTGAAAGAATTATTGCTAAAGAAAGACCAGATGCAATTTTGCCAACAGTTGGTGGGCAAACTGCTTTGAACTGTGCTATTAATTTAGCAAAAAAAGGTGTGCTTGAAAAATACAATGTAGAGTTGATTGGTGCTTCAATTGAGGCAATTAATAAAGCGGAAGATCGCGCTTTATTTCAAAAAGCCATGGATAAAATTGGTTTAAAAACTCCAAGAAATGCGATTGTAAAAACTTTTGAAGCGGCAATGGAAGCGTTAAAAGATATTGGTTTGCCAGCAATTATTCGTCCTTCATTTACACTTGGTGGAGCAGGGGGTGGCGTGGCGCGCACTGAAGAAGAGTTTATTCAAATTGTGCAATATGGTTTAGCAATTTCGCCAACTAATGAAGTGCTGATTGATGAATCAATTATTGGTTGGAAAGAATATGAAATGGAAGTGGTACGCGACAAAAATGATAATACAATTATTATTTGCTCAATTGAGAATGTTGATCCAATGGGTGTTCACACGGGCGATTCGATTACAGTTGCTCCAGCCTTAACTTTAACTGATAAAGAATATCAGCAAATGCGCGATGCTTCAATTGCAGTGCTTCGTGAAATTGGTGTGGAAACTGGTGGTTCAAATGTGCAATTTGCGGTAAACCCTGCTAATGGAAATTTAGTGGTGATTGAAATGAACCCTAGAGTTTCAAGATCTTCGGCACTTGCTTCAAAAGCTACTGGCTTTCCAATTGCGAAAGTTGCAGCGAAATTGGCTGTTGGTTACACTTTAGATGAAATTAAAAATGATATTACTGGAGGCAAAACTCCAGCTTCATTTGAGCCGACCATTGATTATGTTATTACAAAAATTCCAAGATTCACTTTTGAGAAATTTAAAGGAAGTAATGACAATCTTTCCAGTTCAATGAAGTCGGTTGGTGAAGTTATGGGAATTGGTAGATCATTCATTGAAAGTTTCCAAAAAGCGCTTCGTTCAATGGAAGCTAATTTTAGTGGTATGGATGATATTATTATTGGCTCAGAAGACAGAGAAGAGCGCGTAAAAATTATTACTGAAAAGCTAAAACTTTCAGCACCAAATAGATTGTTGTTGATTGCTCAAGCTTTGCGTGAAGGCATGTCTGTTGTGGATGTGGCGGCTATTACTAAATATGATAAATGGTTTTTAGAACAAATTAGTCACGCTTTAACAGTTGAGGCTAAAATTAAAAAAGAAGGTTTGCCAAAAAACGCGCAAGATTTTTTACAGATTAAAAGAATGGGTTTTGCTGATAAGCGTTTGGCGAAATTAACTGGGTTGCCTGAAAAAGAAGTTAGACAGTTGAGGCATGATTTGAATGTTAGACCAGTTTATAAGAGAGTCGATTCTTGCGCTGGTGAGTTTGATTCGGTTACTTCTTATATGTATTCAACTTACGAAAGTTAGATGTTAAAAGATTATAAAAACAATTTCAGGATGACGATGGACTGTTAGAGTTATCAATTCTGGTCAGGTTTTGTAAACCCGACCATGATGTTTGCTAAAATTTAAAATTTTCTAACTTTTATAAGTTTAATAAACATAAGTTGGTATTACAAATGCCGACCAGCGTTTGAGTCTCTCTCATCTTCATCCTGAACTTGTTTCAGGATCTATCGCTAAGATAAAAGTTATTATTAATTTCATGAAACACAGCTCATACAAACAAGTAAAAAACCAAGATCAACTTTTCATCGAAAATGTTGCGATTTCTGATATTGCGGCAAAGGTTGGTACGCCTTTTTATTGTTATTCCAAGAAAAATCTCATCGAAAATTATCAAAATTTTGCGCAGGCTTTTGCTGGCATTGATTATAAAATTTGTTACGCCATTAAGGCAAATTGCAACCTTCATATTGTTAAAATTTTAGCGGAACTTGGTTCAGGAATTGACGCGGTTTCAGCGGGTGAAATATTTCGTGGAATAAAAGCTGGTGTTGATCCAAAAAAAATTGTTTTTGCTGGAGTTGGTAAAACTTGCGAAGAAATTAATTATGCCTTAACAGCTGGTGTTGAAGAATTTAGCGCTGAATCAGAAGCGGAGATTTTTTTATTAAATGAAGTGGCTTCTTCTTTAAAGAAAAAAATAAAATTAAGCCTGCGAGTCAATCCAAATGTTGATGCCAAAACTCACGATAAAATTTCAACTGGTCGTAAAGGTGATAAATTTGGTATTGATATTGACAAAGCGGAAGCAATTTATGAAAAAGTTGCTAAGCTACCAGCTATTGAAATATATGGCATTTCAACTCATATTGGTTCGCAAATAACTTCTCTTGATCCTTTTAAAGCAGCATTTTTAAAGGTTCGTGAGCTTTGTTTATCTTTAAGAAAAAAAGGCTTCACCATTCAATCGCTTGATTTTGGTGGTGGTATTGGAATTTTATACAAGAATGAGCATACTTTATTGATTCAAGATTATGCTGAAATGGTTAAAGAAATTATTGCTGATTTGAATGTAAAATTAACAATTGCGCCAGGAAGATCGATGGTTGGAGGTGTTGGTTTGATGGCTTCTAAAATAATTTATTTAAAAGAAACGGCGGTTAAAAATTTTATAATTATTGATGCAGCGATGAATGATTTAATGCGTCCGGGATTGTATGATTCTCATCATGAAGTTTTACCGGTGGTTGTAAAAACAGGCTTAAAAGCAGTTTATGATTTAGTTGGTCCAGTTTGTGAAAGTACAGATGTATTAGCTAAAAATCGTGAATTCATTGATCCAAAATCTGGTGATTTATTGGTTTTTTGTAGTGCAGGGGCTTATGGCTCATCAATGTCCAACGAATATAATTGCCGACCAATGATTCCTGAGGTTTTAGTTGATGGTGATAAATTCACAGTAATTCGTCGCCGCCCAACTTTTGAAGAGATGTTAAGATTAGAAGTTTAGGGAAATTATATTTCATACCAAATCAAACAATACAAATTACGCAACGCATTTTAAGTCTATTCAAGCAATCTAATCTTTAGCATTATACCAAAGCAAGCATCTATGGATGATTATTTTAGCTTAGGACACACTATAAAAAATAAATTTATGGATTTATTTTTAGTATACTTTTACAAGCGGTAGTTATACTAATTTAACTTCCTAATTGACCACTAATATTATTTAATAAATAATCCTGTCTCAGATTTTTTATTAACTTTATTGGTCTTAATTTATGAACAAAATTATTGAATTAAACGAAACATTAA
>Ga0214919_10012469_pt1 | contig 10439 bp, 10 predicted proteins | sample LL1503_MetaG_FD_177994 | JGI IMG/M metagenome (GOLD analysis project Ga0214919, IMG submission 177994) | Freshwater microbial communities from Lake Lanier, Atlanta, Georgia, United States - LL-1503 | ecosystem: Environmental > Aquatic > Freshwater > Lake | place: USA: Georgia | collected... | reverse complement strand
ATATCCGACCAACTGACATTCGAAACATGCAGCACAAGCACGTTGAAGTGATCAAGCGTGAGTGGACTTATTTAAGACTCAGCCTACCCCCTAGCAAGGGACACAGCTTTCCCATCACAACAATGCCATGGGCCGTTAAAGTTTACGAACGTATCCGTCGCCGTCAGGTACTGGAATTTGGAAGAGACATTCATCCCGAGGACTATGTGTTCATGCCTCACGCTGCGTCGCGAGATAACGCAATGAAACTATTGGCTCGTCAATTTGAAATTGTTTTGGAAGTTACCGGCTTGAAACTCAGTACGGCAGGAGAAACAAGAACTCTGTATAGCTTGCGGCACAGCAGCATCATGTTCCGATTGATGTTTGGTCGAGGAGTAGACACTTTGACGCTGGCAAGAAATGCTAGAACTAGTCCTGAGATGATTGACCGCTTCTATGCTGCCCCACTACAGGGCGAGATGAACGTGGGTGAGTTGCAGAGCAAACGCAGACCGCGTCCTTGGGAATAGCATTTGAGTGGGTGAGTCAAGATTCGAGCGGCACCGACAGTCGCTGCTTTGGGTCATTAAAAGCTGGCCAACTGCTGAAGCAGCAATACTGAGATCCTGGCGCACCAGTACAACAAACATTTCACGAAACTCAATTTTAGCCGTCGTGTATAACTTGATGATATTGCCGAATCAAGTTCTAGCGCATTGCGCAACGACTACCTTTTTCGCGTTCTAAGTGACAGGGATAAGTGCAAAATCTACGCGAGTGCTGAAAAAAATGTAATTTACAATTTTTAGAAATTGACTGGCCCCAACCCAGCCGCACAAAGGTGATTCATCACCCGCTAAAGCGTCCATAGTCTGGACACCCCCTACCCGTCCAGAGCACACCAAGCGACAAGAATCTGGACGCTCTGATACCGTCCAGAGTGACCAAATGTTCAGATCAACTCAAGCGTCCAGAGCTGTATTTGCCCTGTACTGACGCTGTATTTGGCTGAAAGAGCCTTAAAGCCACCTTCACTTAATAAGTAATCTTGGACTATTGATAATTTAAATTTCTCGTCGTACTTCGCCATGAAAAACACCCCAAAGGTTGGATTGGTGTCCAACTTTTGGGGTGCAGTGCAGTTCACTTACAGCCCTTTTTTATTTAATTGGAATCAGGCAACCTTTCATGTAGCCGCCGGGTGGGACACGATTTGTTGTCGAGTTGCACCACGACGTACGCTCCAGCTGTGAATGGCGGAAGCTCACCCCCACCGAGAGCACGGAGTTCGTAGACATGGACAAGATCGATTTCCCAAGTAACTGAGTTGACGCGCATCGTCAGGGTCATGGGGGGTGTGCAGATCATGGGCTGTGGCTTCTATCAGGCGACATCAACAAATGCAGAGGTCTATGGGCAAGCACCGTGAGAAGGACTGTGATGCAAACCCTAGCTTGAAATGGTTTTGCAGGGTATGTATGCAGTAGCTTCCACCTCGATGAGGACTTCGGGACTTGGAAGCATGCCACTGACCTCAACGACGGTTGAAACTGGCGGCTCATTTTTGTAAAACAAGTGGCGCACACGGTTGTACAAGGGGTAGTCACGTAAATCCGTGAAATATTGAACTAACTTGAAGACATTTGACATATCCCCACCAGCTTCTTCAGCCAACTGCCTTATTCGATCGAGCACATACCAACTCTGAACCAAAATTGGCTCTTGAAAAACATCAACTGACATTTCACCAGTCTCTCCCAGTGCAATGCGAACACTGTTAGGCAATTGATCAAAGTGTTGCACGACAAGCCGAGTGCTAGGGTTTACAGCAATTACGCCAGACATGTAGACCATATCACCCACCCTCTTAAAGGCGGAGTAATGTGCGAGGGGTGTACCTGTGGTCATGTGTGAGCTTTTTGGGTCGATCGAAAATAAGCTTTGATGCCTCTATGTGCAGTGGCAACATCAAAATTATGTCATATTTCCAATAGGGTTTGAGATTTTCCTATTGAGCCAATAGACGATTCAAACTTGAGATTCACGCTGCATTGATGTCAGCTCTCAAATTGTCGAATTGACGAAAATCAGGAAGGCAAGCAGACTCAGGGAGCCGTTGGCCATCGCGCAAAACAATACGCCCATGCGCAACGCGACTTATAACTTCTGCACTATTTCGTCCTCTATGAATGATCAAATCGGCAGGTGCACCACGTCGTAATACGCCATCCCATTTCAAATTCAGAAGGCGAGCGGGACCCGATGTGATCGTATCAATCCATTCCTCTACAGGGTTATCGAGCTGAGCCGCAAGCGAGGCCAATGACAAAGTTTGCAACGGATCAAGATCACCAGCAGGAAAGAAAGGATCCCTGTGGTTATCCGATCCAAATGCAAGTTGAATAGCGCGAGCGCGGGCTTCATGAACCGGGAAAAGTCCTCGCAATCGAGGTGTTTTTCGTCCGCTTTTGTCTTTTGTTAATCCGTTGTCTTGCAAATACAAGTTGGTAAAGGGTAGGCAGACCATGGATATTTGAGCCTTTGCGACGGCATCCAGCAATGAATCTCGAGAGTCGGCTTGCATATTTGCTAAAACGCAGCAGTGCCCACAAACTGTTCGCTTGCCGTAATCTCGTTCTTGCGCTAATTTGGTTACATGCCCTAAGTTGCCTTGAGGCGGATCGAGATGTTCGTCTACATGGAAATCCAAACGGAGGTCAAAGCGCTCAGCCAAGTCAAATGCTTTTGAAAGTAAGTTAACGGGGGCTTCGGGATAAATGAACCATCCAAGAACGCCTTGGCCATCTGCGACTGTTTGAGCCAAGTTTGTTGAATACTGATGATCCGCCAATTGGTCAATTCGGGCAAGAGAGGTCAAAACCAACTCAATGCGTCCAGCCCATTCCTGGCGCAGCTCTTTCAATACATGCCAAGCAAGTGGTCCTCCTGGCGCGGCCCAATCACAGAACGTGTTGATGGCGCGCGAGCCATGAACCCAAGCAGTTTGCAGTGCAAATTCAATTCGCGTTCTTAATTCATTTTCTGTCCATTGCGCATAATCGGCCCTCACACTTTTGATCGCATCAAAGAGGTCTTGTTCGGGATGTAAGCCAATCGACAGCAAATCCCCTTTATCCAAATGCGTATGGGGATCGACAAATGCTGAGACTAAAGTAGCGTCCTGAAGATCAAATACGAACTCTTTGACGTGCTCATTTCGGTAGTTTTGAGTATTTGATGGACTCTCTTCAATGGACTCGATGAAACCATTGGCAATGCGCACTGTTGTCTTAGTTGAGTAAGTATCGCTGGCCGGACAGTCAAGCAGGGCGGCAGGAACATGCGCATTGAGCAATGTGTACCGGGCAGGCAGTAAAGCTGCGCTTTGAAAGATGTCGTTAATTGAATTCATCTTGCCAATGCCGCCTCATACATGCAGGTTTCAATTTGAATTTTAGGAATTTTTATTTTCTTGCTGATGCTCGCGCTCAAACCAAGATCGCAGCTTGCCAGGATTAAGCAGGCCCAGTGGATCAAATCGGGTCTTCATTGTGACAACGGCTGGGTCAATCTTAGCCTGTTTGCCGCCATCTTCCACAATGTAAGCGTGTGGATTATTGATGGTTGCGCCATGATCACGGTAGATTTGCATGATTTCGTTCAAGCGCTCTTCGGTTGTGAATCGAACCAGCTGTAAGCCCGAACAGGTGTGAGCACCGTCCTTAACGCGAATGAACTCCAAGTGCATCATCACTTCACTAGAGAGCGCTTTCTCGAGTGACTTGACCTGCTCAAGCTGCAAAATTGGATCAAATCGAGATTGAATGTAGGTAAAATTTTTATTGATTTTCAATGCCAAAAGGGTTGTGTGATTCCATCCGAACTCAATTAAAGTGCGATTGAGTGCACGAACTTCGTCTGCAGTTTTTCGATATGTGATTTTTCCGCCAAATTGAGCCGCCAGTTCGCGCATGCCAGCCTCTGAAAACTCAGCCACTACCATTAGCACGGCATGGCATTGGGGAGGCAAGTGTTCAGCCAATTGAGTCAAATATTCGGGGATTGGGGCAGCCAAAAAGTTGATTTCTTTTTTTACCAAGCCGGGGGTTTTTCCGGCAAGCGCATGGCTAAATTCAAGTGCCGCATCAAAATTATCAAACACCGAAATGCACTCAACCCATGGCAAAACTGGCGCCAGTGCCACTTCCAATTCAAGGACAACCCCGGTTGTGCCGTATGTGTGATGCAGTAGCATGACTTCAGGCGAGCGGACTTCGACAATTTTTGGTTCGGGCTCAACAGTCATCACTCGAGCGCCAAGAACATTACCGAGCGCAGCGATTGGACCATAAGTGATCGATCCCGCGCCACCAAATCCGCCTCCAAATAAACCGCCCAAAGTTGCTGAGCGGAAAGTCGAGGGAAGCCAGCGCAACTCCCAACCGGCCTCCTTTGCATGCTTGTCAAATTCATTCAAGCGAATACCAGACTGAGCACGGCCCACGCCGTTTTGAACCCAAGCAAAGGCGTTGTAAGCACTCATGTCCAAGATGAGACCGCCATGAAGCGGAACCGCTTGCCCGTAATTCCCAGTTCCGCTGCCGCGAATTGTGATGGGTATGGCCTTTCTTGCGCAGGTTGCAATGACTTGGCGAATTTCTTCTTCTGTACGTGGCCTGACGGCGATGTCAGCGCGCTTATCCGAAAGCTGACGTTTTAGAACAGGACTAAACCATGAAAAGTCTTGCGAAAGCCGGCCCAGTCGGACCTCGTCTGTGACCCAGTCCAATTCTGGTAAATCAATTTTGAGTGATTGAATCAATGTTGCATCAATTGTCATGTGTTGTCTTAATCGTGTGAGATTTCGCTTGAATGCCAAGAGCCCAACGCACGTTTGGTAAGCCATGCCATAAATGAAAAAAGCGCTACCCCAATCATTGAAATGAGGAGCAATGCGGCGAACATTCTCGGAATGTTTAGTTGAAAGCCGGCTTGCAAAATTTGATAAGCAAGTCCTGAACTTGTGCCGCCAGTTCCGGCAACGAACTCTGCGACTACAGCACCTATCAATGCCAGGCCACTCGATATTCGCAAGCCTCCAAAAAAATAGGGCAGAGCGCTGGGTATGCGTAATCGGGACAAGACTTGCCAGGGTGTTGCATTATTCAGGGCAAAGTAGCTTTTCAGGTCAGGATCGACACTTCGCAAACCAAGAGTGGTGTTAGAGATGATGGGAAAGAGCGCAACCAAGGATGCACAAATCACCATTGAAAGCGTTGGACTTTTGACCCAGATGATAATGAGCGGTGCGACTGCAACGATGGGTGTGACCTGCAACAAAACTGCATACGGAAACAATGCAGTCTCTATGGCGCGGCTCTGAATAAACAAGAAGGACACCATAACACCCACGGCAGTCGCAGTCACGAATGCTAGCAGTGTAATTTTTACCGTGGTAACAAGTGCTAAGCCTAAGGGAACCCAATCAGAAAAAAGCGTTTGCAGTGTAAGTACCGGTGATGGCACCAAATACGGCGGCAACTCCATGCCAACAACAAGGGCTTCCCAGGCACTAACAATGACAATGGCTACAAGCAACGGGTAAGTGATGCGTTGCACGTTGGGCTGCTGAAAAAAAATCCTGCCCTTCTTCATGTCATTTCTTCCTCATCCGTGTTGCTCGCCAACAGCAAGCTGTCCTGCAGTTGTTTGGCGTATCGACTGAATTGAGGAGAAACCATAAATTCTGAAGTTCGTGGATATGGCTCATTGATAATGATTTCGTCTACTACGCGGCCTGGCCTGGCAGCCATCATGATCACTCGATTGGATAGAAAAACCGCTTCATGTATCGAGTGGGTCACGAAAACCACGGTCAATGCCTTGCTATGCCAGAGGGCCAATAATTCGGCATCTAATTTATGCCGAGTGATTTCATCTAATGCCCCAAATGGCTCATCCATGAGCAGCAATTGAGGGTTGATGACTAAACTGCGCGCGATGGAGACACGCATTTGCATGCCACCCGAGAGCGCGCGTGGCAAAGCGCTGTCAAACTTGCTTAAACCGACAAGTGCAAGCGCATCGCTGACGCGTGAATCCGCCTGCGCGGATGGCACGCCAGCCAGCTCCAAAGGCAAACTGACATTGGCCCGTACGTTGGCCCATGGCATGAGCGTTGGGGCTTGGAAGACAAATGCCAACTTTTTCCCTTGGGCATTTAGTTTTTCGACGGGCTGATTCCAAAGTGTGATTTGCCCATTGGAGGGTGCTGTAAGCCCAGCAACCATCTTTAGCAATGTGCTCTTGCCGCACCCTGAAGGGCCAAGCAAGGTGATAAATTCACCATTCTTGACTGTCAGGGTCACGGGCAGCAAGGCCTTCGTCCCATTGGGGTATGTTTTGTCAGCTGACTGTATGTCAATTGAAATTGAGCTTGATTGCGATAGTGAAGAACTCATTTGCAGTCAGGGCAAAATTTTAAGATCTTTGACGAATTCAGTCGTATAGGTTTTTGATAATTCCACTTTGGCTGGGTCAATAAGTTTGAAAGCAACGAGATAGTCGAAGCTGGCCTTTGCCCGCTTGTCAGTAATAATTCCAATTCCCATCGTTTCGGCATCACCGCTGCTGAGGATTTTCATTTCCTTGAGTTTCGCCACAGAATATGCGAGCTGTTCATCGCTCATGCTTGGGTTATCTTTTTTGATCAACGCATTTGCAGGCGTTGGATCAAGTAGGAAACTTTTCCATCCCTCAGCGGACCCCTTGACGAATGCCGCCAAAGCTTTTTGGCGATTCTTAATTGTTTTTTCTAGGCAGGAGATCGTAACGGCGTAACCGGGATAACCGAAATCACTGAACATAAATGCATTGGCTTTAACACCAGCTTTTTGAATGGCAAAAGGCTCAGAAGTCAGGTAGCCCTGCTGGACAATATTGGGGTCTGCGATAAAGGGTTGTACGTTGAAGGTATAGGGCTTTGTCTGAGCATCCGTTAAACCATACTTCGCCTTAAGCCAGGGCCAGTAACCACGGTGTGAAAGTGAGCTGATCAGAATTGTTTTGGACTTCATGTCTTCAAATCCTTTGACATCTGCGTGGGCGATTAGCACCTGCGGGTCCTTTTGGAACATCGCAGCCACCGTCACGACGGGTAGGCCACCTTCGCGCACCTGAATGACTTGGAGGTCGGACGAACTCATCACGCAGTCAGTCTGGTCAGCTGCCATGAGTTGCATGGTATTGACTTGTGGCCCACCCATTTTGATGGTGACGTCGAGTCCATATTTCTTATAAATGCCCAAAGCAACGGCTTGGTAAAAGCCCCCGTGTTCGGCCTGGGCATACCAATTGGTCATGTAGGTAAATTTTTCTTGTGCGCGTGCAGAATTCAATGTACACAGACTTACAACTGCACCAGAAATTAAATACAAAAAAGCGCGCTTAAAAATGAAATTTTGAGCCACAGGAAATCTCCAAATTGTAGGTTGTTGAAAAATTACGATGTAATTTTTAAATATGCTTGCCCGCAATTCAAGCGCGGCCTTGCTCAATATGTCCAGTATGTTGCGAACGACCCCAAGTTGCTTCAGGGCGAGCAGCCCATTTGAGATGATGCAACTCTGTAATGGCTTGAGCCCAGCTGACAGCGAGTGATTCAAGAATGGATTGCCCTTGTTCGAGAGTCGCAGGCAGGGGATCACCAATGATTCCACTGGGTCCAAAGTCTCGAGCCGTCCATGCGCAAGCAGGGCGCCCATCAGGAGAAAGCAATTTTGAAGGAAACTCTGGTGGGTAATTGGTCACGGCGCGCTCCATGTGAACCGTTTCTGGCGCTAGCGCCAACATGATGGCCGTCTCGGCGTGCCCTGCATGCATGGCTAATTTCTTTTCGCGTTCTGCCATGTAGCGACCGGCAGTATTTGGAAGGCGCCAAGTATGTTGCGGTACAACGATGAAGTCACCGTGGCGCAGCCTCATTTCGCGCGCTGCAATTTCCATAATTTGCGGCTGACCGCCATGACCATTGACTATTAAAAGCTTGCGAAAGCCGGACCGATACACTGACTCACAGACCTCAATCATTGTTGCCAGCAATGTCTCACCTGTCAGCGTGATTGTTCCTGGGAAATGCAAATGCTCCTCAGACTTGCCGTAAGTAATAGGGGCCATTGCGTATGCTGGAATTTCAGGGGCCAGTCGTTGGAGTGCATGACCTACAACCCCGGAGCAAATCACGGTATCAACAGCGCAGGGAAGATGAGGGCCATGCTGCTCAATCGATCCAGTAGGTAATACGATGACGGTGTTCTCAATGTCCGGCAATGCGGCAACTTCAGTCCAGCTTAGATATGGCAGGAAACGATGGGGTGGGTTATATCCGTGGATCATGATTGAGAATTCTATAAGGTTGAATTGATAATGAGTGTTGAATCAAGCCTTGCCGAATAATTGGGACTCTACGCAAAATGAATCAATAAATTACTGACATCTCGCAATAGCTAAGAGGCAAGTCGCCATTGTCTTGGCTTAGTTTACACATCTTCATGAATGGTAAAATTATGTGGATGAGTTTCTACTAGGTTATTCCCTATGAAACTGAAGTGGACCCCAAGAGCAAGAGAAACTTGATTCCAGTTTAAGCTGCACTCAGGTTTTATGCAGCTGGTCGGCGCTGCCCCGGTTTTTGAATTCTATTCCTGATAGCTTTCTCATGGGCCATTTAATACGGGGTATGGCACAGAAGTTAGACATCAGGGCAGTATGAGGATGTGCCCACCATTTCCAATTTCCAGCCCAACCAGACCCACCCACCCCGTACCCCCACTTATTAGCGATGGGACTCCCGTCAACCTTCGCTTAATAATTTGCTCAAACGGTGAGCCTGCGGAAGGCCCCACCCACCCTTCCTTTTTGAAATGCATTGGGCGGGGGTATATATAAATTCTGGGAAAGGATTTGAAAGTTCGCATTTTGGTTGCAATTTACCGGGTCTTAAACAATTAGTGGCTCAGTTTTGTCAGCGAGATTCCTGATTTGTATTTGATCAGTATTGGCGAGTCACTTTGAAGAAGTGCAACAATCTGACTTTCCAGGGCTATGCCATCGCGCGGCTTGAATCTTCTGGCGGCGACAGGTTGAAGATCGTCGAACCGCAAGACGCGCCTGCCGCGCACACGCCGGGTTCACTGGTGATTCAGCGGCACGGCATGGCCCACCTCACATTCATTGTGCCCGACGTACGGGCGGTCATTGCGGTACTTCGCAAGGCAGACGCACCGGTGCCGACCTGCGCGGAGCCTGTGACCTTCCGCCCCGGCGTGGTCGACCTTGCATTCGCGCAAGACCCAGAAGGTAACTATTTCGAATTCGTCCAGCGCAACGACTTGAATGTCTATCGCCCCGCGCCCAAAGGAGCCAGCACATGAATCTGCGACTTGCATACTGGAAAAAGGCTACAGCTACACCTTCCATAGCGCCGTTCCGCATTCGTCGCGGAACCCGGGAGAAACACCCACCGTCCTGCTGTGGGTTGTGATGGCAGCCTGAGGCATCAGCGCCCGGAAATGGCGGCCGCAGCGGATATCACCAGGTAGGCGATCCGCCGCTCGCCTTCGGCTCCATTCCACCGAGGCTTGGCCACCGCCACGTTGACCGCGCCCCTGCCCATGCCAAACTGCACCCGCACATACTTGGCAGCCTTCGCGTCTTGCCTTGCCCTGTTGCGGTTTAGGTACGGGAAGAAACCAAACGCGGAGGGTGCATCGTTAAGCGCGTTGTCTTTTGGGGCGAGTGCGTTTGGCCTCTTATTTGTTTGAAGCGCAGAAGTGAACCCCCCTGGAAACGGGTACCTTATTTCCTTAGAAGTCGCAAACGGGTGTTGCCCTCGGAAACCTCGCAGACAGCAACAAAGCCCTGCAGCACGGTTTAAATACGCACCGAAGGACTGAGTAGTAGGGCCGTTCTCAAAACAAACGTAGCGTTTTATTCAAGTCCAAGTCTAGAATAGCTTAATGAGTAATGATCAAGTAACCAAGATTGCTGCGGACGGGCTACGCTACACCGCCAAGGAAGCTGGATCGCCGTATCAAGACTTTTCATGTGGCACAACTATCAGTTGCTACAAATGTGGTTTGCACAAACCACGTTCATCGGGAATATTCAAACGTTTGCTGGGACAGAACATGTTCAAGTGTTCAAACTGTACTGCTAAGGCAGCCAATTGACTCCAACAAAATGACTTGTTGGAGAGATAGATTTAGGATGATTTTGGTATCAAAAATCTATGAAAAGACATCGAAAAATCTATGACGAGTAGTAAAGTCGGACTATACTACTTCGAACCTAAAAAAAAACACCTAGAGTTCCCTCTAAGTGCTTGATTTAATTGGAGATTTTTGGTGGGCGATGCAAGTTTCGAACTTGCGACCCCTGCAGTGTGAATGCAGTGCTCT
>Ga0214919_10012467_pt1 | contig 10440 bp, 3 predicted proteins | sample LL1503_MetaG_FD_177994 | JGI IMG/M metagenome (GOLD analysis project Ga0214919, IMG submission 177994) | Freshwater microbial communities from Lake Lanier, Atlanta, Georgia, United States - LL-1503 | ecosystem: Environmental > Aquatic > Freshwater > Lake | place: USA: Georgia | collected 2015-03-15 | reverse complement strand
ATGAATTAAATCATTGATATTCAATTGATTAAAATTTAGTAATCAGCGAAACTTTCATCTAAAATAGTGAAATTAGTTAGTAAAAAGTGGCTAAAACAACAACATCGACCTAAAAAGTCGATGTTGCATAGTAATTAAATATAGGTTGCTACTACAACTTCACCATCTTAAACTGTTGGGCTATTTTATTATCATTCGAGGTTACTCTGACGATATAAGTACCCCTAGCTAGTTGACCAAGTTGTATTTTAGTTCCTGCTGTTATATTTTGCTGAGTGGCCACCTTTGATCCAGTGGCTACATCATATACTTCTATGTTTAGTTTTTGATAACCCTTGACGATAAAATCAAAGTTCAATTGATTAATAAATGGATTGGGAGCTAGTTTGATAAACTCATCTTTACTTAGATTAATAATATCCGTTACTAAATAATAGTAGGCCGAACTCATCACACTGGTACAACCATTGGTGGTTGTTTTTGCCGTGTAGGATCCAGCAGTAGTTGGTTTATACTTTTGTGCGGTATCGGTAATCGCAGATCCATCTTTATACCACGTAGTTCCCGGTGCGCCTGATAATAAGAAATTTGCGGTGTCTCTTGATAAGGTGGGAGCACTTGGTATTGGTTTTGTTGTTACAACTACTTTAGATCTTGGCCCTTCGCATCCTGTAGCTGTTATAATTTGACTGAGATAATAATTAGCAGCGCCAACAGTTGCAGTGCTAGGTTTAATTGCAGTGCTACTTCCTGTTCCTCCTGTTGCATTGGTACCATACCATAATAAAGTGGCTCCTGTGCTTGCATTTAATCTTATTGTATCTGAGCTTGCATTATTACAATAATTAGTATCTCGGACTACTGGTGCAATAGGTAATGGATTTATTGTTACCCCTATTTTTGCTCTTGCGCCCTCGCATCCTGTAGTATTATTTTTTTGACTTACATAATAACTAAACGAACCCACTGTTGTAGTGATAGGTTTACTACCTAAGATACTTCCTGTTCCTCCAGTTGCGCTAGTGCCATACCAATTTAAACTGTGGCCAGTTAAGGAAGTCGCCTTCAATGTATCAGCACTAATATTATTACAATATGCCGTGTCTTTTACAGAAGGTAGCGGTATTTTGAAATTTATTTTGAAAAAATTACTAGTGTCTGAATAGCAGCCTTCATCACTAAGGAATCTGGTGTAAATGTTTCTTGCAGTATCAACTTGTATTTTACTGGTAGTTGCTATATTTCTATTCCCTGTATTTTCATACAGTGTCTTAACTCCACCCCATCCTGATGGAATAAGTTGTTTAGAATTATCATACCATATTATTGTTCCGGTTACTTGTGTATTTCCGGGATCGGATGCTAGATTTACCCTATCCCCTATACAAATATTATTGACATCAGAAACGGTATTATTACTAGCATATACACGAGGAGCCGATGGCTTTGGTGAATTTTTAATAAAAAGAGTATCGGAATTATATGTTATGCAACCTGTGTTATCTTTTTTTAATACTACAACCCAGCCTAGCTCTTTTACTTTTAATGAATCAACTGTTGTCTTTATTATATTATTGTTATAGTTCCAAAATATCGAATCGCCAGAATTGAAATTTATAATTTTAATATTTCGTGTTGACAAGGTATCTGATCCACATACAGCTTGGATATAGCTGCTTAGCCTGGGCGTTTCACATTGATTTATGACGGAAAATCCCACATGCATTGATAAGGAATCTTGATAATTATATTTACTATTAAGAAAGCCATTTATGCCATTATTAAAAACCTTTAAACCAATAATTTCCTTTTTGCCGTCATTATTTAAATCGTCTAAGTATAAATTATTTAAATAATACAACTCGTCTAATAAATATTCATTTTTATTAGGTGGGGGTGTAGCTTGCCCATAAAATTGGGAATACATACTATCTATATTTTTTAAGATCGGATAGTTTTTCCAATTTAAAACCCTAGGAAATGAGTCAATTATTGTTTTTTTAAAAGATTGATTTGCAAAATTTTTATAATAAACTGTGGCGTGTGATCCTGCGGTGTCTATTGCGAAAGTACCATACATATCTCTTAAAGTGTCATCGCCAGAATTTGTAGGCAAAAAGTCCTTTTTACCATCCCCATCTATATCTTCAAAATAAAAATCACCCCGACCCAGCCTACTAAAACGATAATTATCAGAAGGGAAATAGGATTTTGTTTGATCTTCGAATTGATTATTCCCTTTATTAATATATGTATAATATTGATTATTGACTCCGTCTTTATTTGAAATTGTGTCAGTATAAACTCCATTGTAACCACCTGCACGATAATTTTTCCAAACCGCTAAAATATCTGTCTTACCGTCATTATTTAAATCAACGCCTTGAGAATACATTGCCCTAAGTCCAGGTATTGTAATATAATTTGAGCCAGAAAAAACACCACGATCGCTAAAGTATATTCTAGTTTCTACACCCTTGTCTTTTTTTCTAGCTGTATCATCTGTGATATAATTTGCATCCCAAAGAACTGAATCTTGTTGTGCAGTTGAAATATCGGTTCTAGCCCTGTAAGGCATATTGGTGCCAAATAGTAAAATATCCTTATAGCCATCCCCATTAAAATCTCCAATTCCAATTGAACCATCTCCATCATTAGATCCGAATCTAAATTTATTAACCGAATCTGTCAATTTTAAATGACTAAACTTAAAACCTTTACCTGCGTCATTTATCCATAAAGTTATTCCTCCTAGCCAATCTATAATATTATCATTAGCGTTTAGTTTATAACCATTCTGCCAAATAAGTAAATCTTCATAGCCATCATTGTTCATATCTGAATGCTGAACCGAATAATCTTGAGCGAATATTTTAGTGTCAAATAATTTGTTGCCATTTTTAAACCCACCATTCGTTTGATAAAAAAATGCTGAAGTTGGATAACCTCCATTTGCTCTAGACTCTATATAATTTAAGGGTTTATCTTTAAAAAAATAATCTCTCATTTTAACTAAACCAAATCGACTATCATAATTATTATAATTTTGATTCTCCCAGCCATTTGTAAATATCATATCCATTTTGCCATCCTTATTAAAATCAAAAGTTGATGAAGCATTAAAGCCAAAGCCTAATAAAAATCTTCCACTTACAATATCAGGATTTATAATTGAATCTGTAATTTCTTTAAACTTGCCATTACTCATATTTTTATAAAACCTCAATAAATGAACATCAGGTGAGCCGTTAACATCATAGTAAGATGGTATGATAAAATCTTTTAAGCCATCATTGTTAAAGTCAAGGAAAACACCTGAGGATTCTCTCATTTGAGAACCCATACTTCCATCAACTTTTACATGATCCCCAAATTCAGAGTTTTTTTGTTGAAACCATTTATTTTGCGCATCTAAATTAGCGTTTATAATAAATAACACCACAAAAAGAAAGATCGCTTTTTTCATAAATTGGTTTTTAGTACTATCAATATATTCATCAAATAATTCCTACAACTTCACCATCTTAAACTGTTGGGCTATTTTATTATCATTGGAGGTTACTCTGACGATATAAGAACCCCTGGCTAGTTGACCAAGTTGTATTTTAGTTCCTGCTGTTATATTTTGCTGAGTGGCCACTTTTGATCCAGTGGCTACATCATATACTTCTATGTTTAGTTTTTGATAACCCTTGACGATAAAATCAAAGTTCAATTGATTAATAAATGGATTGGGGGCTAGTTTGATAAACTCATCTTTACTTAAATTAATGATATCCGTTACTAAATAATAGTAAGCTGCACTCATCACACTTGTACAACCATTGGTCGTTGTTTTTGCAGTGTAGGATCCTGGTGTTGCGGGTTTATACTTTTGTGCGGTATCAGTAATCGCAGATCCATCTTTATACCATGTAGTTCCTGGTGCACCTGATAATAAGAAATTTGCGGTGTCTCTTGATAAGGTGGGAGCAGAAGGGATACTGTATTTTTTTATTTGAATAGTGTCTGATGAGATCACACAACCTAAGCTATCTCTTCTTGTTACAAATAATTTAGTGCTATCTGTAAATGTTTTATTACTGACATTAGTTAAATCGCTCTTGGTGCCATAATACCATTTTAATGAATCGCCTTTGTTAACATTAGATATGGTAAGTTTTAATGAGTCGCTAGAACAGAAGGAGTATTTAGTAGTGGTGAAAAGTGGTTTTGGAGAATTACATTGATAAATTACAAATCCAGCATTTGCAGGATGTTGATAGGCTAATTTAGGTAGGTTTGGTGGTCCTGTTAAATTACCGGCTCCATCTAAAGTATATGAAGGAGTACCTTGTTTATTAAAGGCAAATAATTCATAGATACCATCGCCATTAAAGTCAACAGGAATAATATCATTCATTATGTACAATGAATTTGTAATTAATGAATCCCCTGGCGGAATTATACTAGAATTATCTTTTATTAAAGAATTATAATACTCTGTATTTGTATAATTAAAATAATTTGTGCTGTCTATTAATTTGTAGTTTGGAAATAATCCAATGTCTATTCTTTTATAACTTGTATTGCTAATGTTTTTATAGTAGAAAGTTTTTTTGTTATATGGATTCCACCCATTTCTCAAATATGGTTGCCCATTTCCAAATATACTCCCATTTAATGTATAGGGTTCGTCATTTGCATCCATTGGTATAATATCAATAAAACCGTCTCCATCTATATCATTTAAAGTGAAATCGCTTGCCCCAGAAATGTGATGTTTGGTTAGTTTATTATTTAAAACTAATGAATCATTTAGAAAGTAATCTTTAGTGGCATTTCTATAGCTCTTATTGTCAATATTTAAATAAACATTGATTCCTGACGAATAAACTAAACTATCAGGATGTTCAGGATCATTCATACCAATTAAATCCAACTTTCCATCACCATTGATATCAGCCTTTTTTAAGTTTACGGAGGAAATATTAACTAAAGTTAAATAATTTTTAGCATCAAACATCCCATTATTATTTAAATATACACGAGATTCAAATTTTAAATCATATTGCTTTGGATTATTATTAATCGAGTCACTGGCAGATAAATATTCAATAGTTCTTACTCTTGCGTACAACTGTAAATCAAGTTGCCCATCACCATTATAATCAATCATAATTGGCGGGCCAATATCAACCCTAACTTCAGCTGGTTTATATATTATATTTAAATTTTTAACTGTTTCATTGTCATGAGTATCTATTCCATTTGTGAAAGTAAAATATTTTCCACCCATATTTAAAAAGACTCCGAATCCAAATGATAGCCTTTTCGCAATTTTAGTTGTATCATTATAGGAAAAAACATCTCCTAGAACAATAATATCATCAAACCCGTCTTTGTTTATATCATAAACCACTTGCCCTAAAATTGAACTAAAATATTTTTTATCAAATTTACTTATTTGCCCCTCTTTTAATTTTCCACTATCAGAGTATATAAATTGTTGTCTAGGTATATAATTGGGTGTTGAAACTGAACCAACATCAATAAAGTCAATGCCATTTATCAAATTTAATGCAGGATTACTTAAATAATTACTTGCTAAGGGTGTAGCTTGAGCATTACCTTCAAAACCACCACAACCAAAAAATAAATCATCAACGCCGTCTTTATTAAAATCAAATCTTGAGTAACCGCCACTACTCCTAAAAACTTTAAATATATTTGGAGACATTTCTTTTGTTATCTCGGTAAAAGTATTATCACCATTATTCTTATAGAATCTCAAAAAAAATACATCATCTGCACTGTAATCCTTCCTATGATAAAAACTTCTAAAAATAATATCCTTTTTCCCGTCTTTATTAAAATCATATATGATTAATGATCCCGGATCTGAAGATTGTCCAAATCCATTATCATCATATCCTCCGTTATTAATAAACTTAACACTATCAAAAGTTTGAGTAAACTCTCCTGTAAAATTTAATTGAGGGCCACGTATCCATTTATTTTGCGCATCTAAATTAGCGTTTATAATAAATAACACCACAAAAAGAAAGATCGCTTTTTTCATAAATTGGTTTTTAATACTATCAATACATTCATCAAATAATTCCTACAACTTCACCATCTTAAACTGTTGGGCTATTTTATTATCATTGGAGGTTACTCTGACGATATAAGTACCCCTAGCTAGTTGACCAAGTTGTATTTTAGTTCCTGCTATAATATTTTGCTGAGTGGCCACTTTTGATCCAGTGGCTACATCATATACTTCTATGTTTAGTTTTTGATACCCCTTCACAATAAAATCAAAGTTCAGTTGATTAATAAATGGATTGGGAGCTAGTTTGATAAACTCATCTTTACTTAAATTAATGATATCCGTTACTAAATAATAGTAAGCTGCACTCATTACACTTGTACAACCATTGGTCGTTGTTTTTGCAGTGTAGGATCCTGGTGTTGCGGGTTTATACTTTTGTGCGGTATCAGTAATCGCAGATCCATCTTTATACCAAGTAGTTCCTGGTGCGCCTGATAATAAGAAGTTTGCGGTATCTCTTGACAAGGTGGGGGCAGATGGGATACCGTATTTTTTTATTTGTATGGTATCTGATGATATAACACAACCTAAGCTATCGGTTCTTGTAACAAATAGTTTAGTACTATCTGTAAATGTTTTATTACTCAGGTTTGTCAAATCACTCTTAGTGCCATAATACCATTTTAGTGAATCACCTTTATTAATATTAGATATGGTAAGTTTTAATGAGTCGCCAGAACAGAAGGAATATTTAGAAGTATTAAAAGCTGGTTTGACTAAATTGTTACAAAATGTAACCGTCATCTCATATAAATTAAATTTATGTTTTTCAGATGAGGTTGCTTGTGCACTATAACTACCCGTATTTTGGAAACCAAAAAATTTTAATTTATTATTAACATAAAAACCTTTTACATAACCAGGATAAATACCGGGAATTGATAAATCATTTGTTAAATAATTAAATGTTCCTTTTGTATTTCTCCATATTGATGCCTGAAGCTTGATGCCATAACCCCTCCAGCCATTATCTGTATAATGTGGTCCATTGGGTCCTGGATTAATTCTAAACTGATTTCCAAAATGAAATGGATGTACAATAATATCAAGCCAACCATCTTTATCCACATCAGACACCTCAAACTCTCTAAATGCATTAGAGGAATCGGGATAGTTTCCTTTTGAGGTATCACTATAGTTCAAAATTTGATCTGGTTCAAAAATTCCATCTTTTTTGCCTAACCAAATTTGAATTTTTCCATTTGGATAGCCCTCGGTTGCAATTGCCATATCATCAATCCCATCTTTATCAAAATCTGCTAATTTAATAGAAGTGCTATTTGCACCATTTTGTTTTGCTTCAGAAAATACACCCAATATATTTGCTTTTTTATAAAATTCATACGCTTTTGATATTGAACTATAAGCATAAATTAAATATCCGTATGCATTTCCGGAAGAGCCATATTGAGTTACAATTATTTCAGGATGCTTATCTCCTAAAATATCTTTTATTGCAACAGCACCCGGTCCTGCTACAAATCCAAGGGATGTGGGTAATATCATTGTATTAACTCCATCTAAAAATGTTGAATCGTTTTGTTGAATATACGGATGAAGTCCGCCAATACCCTTCCAGGGATCATAACTTCCCATATGAAGTCCCATTAAATCATATTTACCATCCAGATCTAAGTCACCAACTGCAACAGAATGATAAAAACTTTTATATTTAGAAATTTTTGTCCACTTTAATTTATCATTACTATTTTTTACTGTCCAAATATCTCCATAGGGCCACGGATTTCCGCTTTCAAGTCCATGATCCGCATAAGCTATTGTAGTAGAGTCAACAAAAACATAGTTTCTTGCGTTACCCATAGCCGCTTCTGGATAAATATTTTCTAATTGCCAATTTCCTGATTTATTTATCAAATGTATTGGCGGCAATCCACCTTCTCCGAGTGCCGGTGTTCCAATAATATGTTCAATGCCACCTATAGAATATAAAACAGAACCCGAAACAGACTCTTCTAAGGGACCACCAACTCCCATATTATTAATTCTATTTGCATTAGAATCATTTATAGATATAGAAAATGTCTTTAGTCTTAAAGCAACTTGTCCTTCTTTTTCTACTGTAAATTGTTTTTCATTTACACATCCGCCTAGGTTTGTTCTTACTATCTTATAATCTCCGGTTTCATTTATTGTAATACTATTTGTATTTCCTATGATTTTGTTATTCTTATACCAAATGGTTTTCATACCATCAATTGTATCCACATAAATTTTTGTTTTTGAATCATTATATGGAATTGATGTTAGACCGTGAATATTAATTAACGGTTTGTAAACATCGCAAGGAAATCGGAATTGTGATAAATCTATCTTTGCAATTCCATTTGTATTATCCCAATTGCTAAATGTTGTTTCACCTCCTTCTGATAAAAATAAAATGTTTGCTGATTTTTCTGAAGTATTATAAATTGGATAAAAAAACCAGCCCATTTTTAATGTCTGAAAGTCACTATCATTCTTAAAATCTAATTTAAAACCTTGAATTTTTTTACCAGTATTTAATAAAACTCGTTTATTTAATAATTCTTTTTTTATTGTTGTGTCCCCGTTATCCCAGCCCCACCAACCCCAACCATTTACCGGCAAGATGTCTACAAGTCCGTCATTATTTAAATCTTCCACTTTTATGCCATTACCATGTGCTATCCTTACTGGATCGTATTGTAAGGCGCTATCAAGCCATTGATTTGATACGTTACCATTCTTATTATAAACCTGAATTCTTGTATGAGACAATCCCAAATCTAATTCAACCGATTTTCCAGTTAGATCTTTAATTTGTGTGAATTCTTGTGTAACTACTTCATAAATTCCATCATTATCCATGTCTACTACATGAATTCCAAAATCAATTACCGGCAAATAATTATAAAAATAATCGCCTTTCTGTTTTTTTTCAGAAGTAATTATCGCAACAGTATCATGCTTACTGATTAATGATAAAGAATCTCCTTTATTAAATGAAATGATGAAAATTGAATCTTTGAAATTTGTCAATCTCTTTTCAATTGCAAAAAATACTTTACCACCTTTTTCGTCCGATTGTACAGCTCTTGATAACAAATCTAAATCAGTTCCCATTAGCGTTGTTCCTCTGTATAGTTCTTCATTAATTAATCCATACTTATATAGTAAATTAGGGTCTTGGTGATTGGGGTCAGTATTTTGAGGTTTATCATAATTAGAAATTATGATTTCTTTTTGAGGTGTATTATTAATATTTAAGAGTCTGCCAGATTCGGTATTATAATTGTTTGGAAATAAAACCCTTTTAAAATTATCACCTTTATTTAAAAAGAGTTTATCAAATGTGTGTTCTGGATTGTTAGTATACCATTCTGCCTGTTTGTTTTCTGGCTTTCCGTGATAGTTTTGTGTGGGCAATAAAATATCAGCGCGATTATCACCATCTACATCTCCAACATCAAATAATCCAGGATCACCTTCTGAATAGAGGTTTGCTTTATTTGTGTTTTTAAACTCTGTTTTTGTCGCAGTCGATTTATTATAATAAACAGATATGACTCCTCCTCTATTAATATTTTGGTATGGTTGAAGAAGATAATCTAGCAAGCCATCATTATCAAAATCTGCTTGTCTAATCCAGCGATTAAATGATCTATAATATCCTTTTGAAACAGCTTCTTTTTCAAAAACTGAATCCATTTTAAAAATATTTTTTTCAACACCTAAAACTGGAATTTGTGCCGCACACAGAATAGAAACCGAAATGAATAGAGCAGTAAAGATAAAATTCTTCCCCATACAATAAAATTGTTAAGTTATTAAATAACCTTTGGGGGTGTTGTGAAATTACGATTTATATATTAATTACTGGAAACTAAAAAGCCACCGGAGTCAGGTGGCCTTAATTTATTCTATCTTTTTGGGCTATTAAAGCTCCTTTAAAAAAACTTTGCGGTATTCCACTTTCATGGTTTTGGAAACATGTACTTGAAAACCCAACAAGCCACTCATTTTGCGCTTTTCAGGATCCTCATCTGTAACCTCACTCATTAATACACCATTAATATAGTGTTGCATATGGTTACCCCTTACGATGATATGTATATCATTCCAGTCGTTGGTTTTAATTTTAGCTTTCAAAGAATCTGCATTTCCTAGCGAACCTGTAATGGTGGGTTTGGTGTCCGTTTTTAAAAGGGCTATTTCACCACGCTTTGCTAAAAAGCCACGACCACGCTCCTCATAGTTTTGTCCAGTGTAAACATTACCACCATCGATATCTGCTTGGTATCCTTTTAATGCATATTTAATTGTAGGAAGCTCCTCGCTTCTATAATTAATACCACTATTACCATCGA
>Ga0214919_10012466_pt1 | contig 10441 bp, 8 predicted proteins | sample LL1503_MetaG_FD_177994 | JGI IMG/M metagenome (GOLD analysis project Ga0214919, IMG submission 177994) | Freshwater microbial communities from Lake Lanier, Atlanta, Georgia, United States - LL-1503 | ecosystem: Environmental > Aquatic > Freshwater > Lake | place: USA: Georgia | collected 2015-03-15 | reverse complement strand
GGGACCCAAGGACAACTTCGGCAACCCCTACGGCGGCAACCTGTTGGTCTCCGGCCGTGCCGAAGTCATCATGCCTATGCCCGAGAAGTGGCAGACCAGCGCCCGCGTCAGCCTGTTCTATGACATCGGCAACGTGTTTTCGACCAATAAGAACCTAAAGTTCTATGGCATGGACGGGGTGACCCCGGTCACCTACGATTTCAAATATGCTAACCTGCGCCGCTCCACCGGCATTGCAGTGCAATGGCTCGCGCCGCTGGGTATTTTCCGGTTCAGTTACGCGCTGCCCCTGAACGCGTCTGAAGGCGACACCGTCCGGTTTAAGGACGAGAAGGAACAGTTCCAGTTTTCGGTCGGTCAGGCGTTCTGACGCCAGTACCGGGTTCAACGGAGGATGTTTAGCGTGAATTTCAAGCTCAAGTCTGTGATCGCCGCTGCTGTACTTTGCGGTTCCTTGTTGTCGGTACCTGCGCTGGCAGACCTCAAGGTCGGTGTGGTCAATTATCAGCGCCTGATGGCCGAGTCGCCCCAGGCCAAGGTGGCTACCGATGCCATCCGCAACGAGTTCACGCCGCGTGAGAATGAGCTGCAGCGTTTGCAGACCTCGCTCAAGAACAAGGAAGAGAAGCTGGCCAAAGACGGCGCCACCATGAGCGACGATCAGCGCGCGCGCGCTGAAAAAGACCTGCGTGATGGCGCCCGCGATCTGCAGCGCCGCCAGCAGGAGCTGCAAGATGACTTCAACGCCCGCCGCAACGAAGAAATGGGTCGGCTGCAGAAGTCACTGGTAGAAGAGGTGCAGGCCTACTCCAAGGCACAGGCTTTTGACCTCGTGCTGGCTGATGGCGTCATCTATTCCACCAATGGTCTGGACATCACACCGGCCATCATTGCCAGCTTGCAGAATCGCAAGGCCGCACCGGCCGCCAAGCCGGCTGGCAAGTAAGGCGCAGGCTGCGCGGGCGTTCCCGCAGCCTTCCCCATGGCTCTGACGCTAGGTCAGCTCGCGGTCCGCTTTGGCTGCGAGCTGCATGGCAACCCCTCGATCCTCGTCGAGTCTGTTGGCGCCCTCGACTCTGAGGGTGCCGTGCTGGGCTTTGTGGCCAGCAAGGCCTATCTACCCCAATTGCTCGCAGCTCGCGTCGCCGCTGTAGTGGTCGACGCCAAGCTGGCACCGCAGTCGCCGGTACCGGCACTGGTCAGTGCCAACCCTCATGCCACGTTTGCGCACATCGCAACACTGCTGCACCCGCAGCCGCTGGCAGTGCCTGGCGTTCATCCGACCGCGTTGGTGCATCCCGATGCCCAGGTTGATCCTACCGCTGAGGTGGGGCCTTGGTGCCTAGTCGGTGCCGGTTCCAAAATCGGTGCCCGAACGCTGCTGGGCCCGCACTGCACCGTCGGTGCGCAAGTCACATTGGCCCAGGACGTGCGATTGCTGGCGCGGGTTACGGTGTGTGATGGCGTCACCATCGGTGCGCGCAGCACGCTGCATCCGGGTTGTGTGGTTGGTTCCGATGGCTTTGGTTATGCACGCGAAGGGCAGGGCTGGACCAAGGTGCCGCAGGTCGGCACGGTGCGGGTGGGTGAAGACGTAGAGATCGGCGCTAACACCACCATCGATCGTGGCGCGCTGGGCGATACGGTGATTAGTGACGGCGTCAAACTCGACAACCAGATTCAGATTGCCCACAACGTGGTCATCGGCGAGCACACGGCGGTGGCGGCCTGCGTCGGTATTGCTGGCAGCACACGCATCGGCAAACGTTGCATGATTGGTGGCGGCACTGGCATGGCTGGCCATCTGGTGCTTGGCGACGATATTTTCATCACCGGCTTTGGCATGGTCACGCGATCTATCGATAAGCCCGGTCTTTATTCCAGCGTCTTGCCGGTCGAAGAGGCGCGCAGTTGGCGGCGCATCGTCGGCCGCATCAAGCGTCTCGATTCAATGGCAGCGCGGCTTGCCGCGTTGGAGAAGGCTGCGGGTGTCGCGGCTGCACTGCAACAGGAAGACAGCGATGACTGAACCCACGTTCATGGATATCCAAGCAATCCTCAAATATCTGCCACACCGCTATCCATTTTTGCTGGTGGATCGGGTGCTGGCCTGCAACAAGGGTGTCGATATTCGCGCCCTCAAAAACGTCACCTTCAACGAGCCGCAATTCACGGGACACTTCCCCGAACGGCCGGTGATGCCCGGGGTGTTGCAACTAGAGGCCTTGGCACAGACGGCCGGCATCCTCACCTATGCCACGCTCGGCAAAGTGCCCAACGCCACCACGCGCTTTTATTTTGTCGGCATCGACAAGGCGCGCTTTCGCCGTCCAGTACTGCCGGGCGATCAGTTGATCCTCACCGCCAAGGTGGAGCGCAACATGAAAGGCATCTGGAAACTCTCTACTGCTGCCTATGTCGATGGTGAAGAGACCACTTCGGCAGAGATGATGCTGTTTCCCGATGCTGACAACGCCACGCCCTTTGAGACGGTCTGAGGCACGCACATGGCACGCATCGATTCACGCGCAGTGGTGTCGTCCAGCGCCGAGTTGGCCGACGATGTGGAAGTGGGTCCCTTCGCCTATATCGGCGACAACGTGGTCATCGGGCCGCGTTGCTGGATTGGTCCGCATGCAGTGATCAACGGCCCTACGACCTTGGGTGCCGACAACCGCGTATTTCAGTTCGCCTCGTTGGGTGACGCGCCGCAGGACAAAAAATACAACGGTGAGCCCACACGGCTGGAAATCGGTGATCGCAATATTTTTCGCGAGTACTGCACCGTCAATCGCGGCACGGTCACCGGCAATGGCGTGACGCGCTTGGGCGACGACAACATGCTGCTGGCCTATACCCACGTGGGGCACGACTGCACGCTGGGCAACAAGATCGTGCTGTCGAATCTGGTGATGCTTGGCGGTCACGTCGAGTTGGGTGACTGGGTCATCATGAGCGGCTACGCCGGCGCGCATCAGTTCACCAAGATCGGTGCGCATGCTTTCATCGGCAACAACACTGCAGTGACGCGTGACGTGCCGCCCTATGTGCTGGCGTCGGGTCATCCGGCTGAGCCCATCACCATCAACTCCGAAGGGCTCAAGCGCCGCGGCTTTTCGGCCGAACAGATCCGCACTATTAAAAACGCGTACCGAGTGTTGTATCGCAGCGATCTGAAGCTGGAAGAAGCAGTCGAGAAGCTCACGCAGATGGCCACAGAGCATGAAGAGCTGCGCATCTTCGTCGACTTTATCGCCAACTCCACACGCAGCTTGGTGCGCTGACCGGTGACGCGGCCACTGCGCGTTGCGCTGGTGGCTGGCGAAGCCTCCGGCGATCTGCTTGGCGCGGCATTTATGGCTGCGCTGCGCCAGTCGCATCCTGACGTCAGCTTCACCGGCGTGGCCGGACCGCGCATGATCGCGGCTGGGTGTGCCGCGCTGGCGCACAGCGAAGAGCTGGCTGTGATGGGCCTGTTCGAAATACTTCGGCATCTGCCACGCTTGCTGCGGTTGCGCCGGCGCATTCGTCGCGAATTGCTTGCCCTGCAGCCTGATGTCTTTGTGGGCATCGATGCGCCAGAGTTTAATCTTGGGCTGGCGCGCCAACTGCACGACACTGGCCTAGTCACAGTCCAATACGTCAGTCCGCAGGTCTGGGCTTGGCGTCAAGGTCGTGTGCGCAGCATCGCAGCCGCTGTGGATTTGGTGCTGTGCCTGCTGCCCTTTGAGAAAGCGTTTTACGCACGTCACGCCGTGCGTGCAGAGTTCGTCGGGCACCCCTTGGCTGATCAAATCCCGCTGCACAGTGACCGCAGTGCGGCTCGCGCTGCGTTGGGTTTACCGCTGGATGCCACGATCATTGCGTTGCTGCCGGGCAGTCGCATGGGCGAGGTCACGCGTCTGGGCGCAGACTTTGCAGCCACTGCTGCGCTGCTGACGTCGCGTGCTGCACCGGGTCAGGCGCCGCTGTTCATTGCGCCAATGGCCACTGCCAAGTTGCGGGAGGTGTTCGCTGCACAGGTGGCCGCCGCCGGGGCTCGGGTGACGCTGCTTGAAGAGCAGTCGCGGTTGGCACTGGCTTCGGCCGATGCCGTGTTGGTGGCGTCGGGCACGGCAACGCTTGAAACGCTGCTAACCAAACGTCCGATGGTGGCTGCCTACCGGTTTGCACCGTTGACTGCCTTTTTGGCCAAGCGCCTCGGATTGGTCAAGGTGCAGTACTTCTCGCAGCCGAACCTGCTGGCAGGCGAGAGGCTGGTACCAGAGTTTTTGCAGTCGCAAGTCACGCCGCAGGCGTTGGCCGATGCGTTGACGCAGCAGCTGACCGACGCAGGTGCGCGACCGCATCGCGAGGCGGCATTTGAGGCCATCCATCTGCAACTACGTCAGGACGGCGCCAGCAAAGCCGCTGCGGCCGTGTTGGCGCTGTTGCATGACCGCGGTATCGGGGTCTGATGCACTGCCTGATGGCCGGTGTGGATGAGGCCGGGCGAGGCCCGCTGTTCGGCCCGGTGTATGCCGCTGCGGTGATTTTGGATCCGCAGCGCCCCATCGTGGGACTGCGCGATTCCAAGCAACTGTCCGAGGCGCGGCGCGAAGCGCTGGCCGTGCAAATTCGCGAGCACGCGCTTGCCTGGTCCGTGGCCTGGGCTGACAGCGAGGAGATCGACGCGCTCAATATCCTGCAGGCCACCTTTCTGGCGATGCGTCGTGCGCTGCTGGGGCTGCGTTTGCGACCGCAGCACGTGAGTGTGGATGGCAACCGGCTGCCGCCGCTGGCGGACCTGTGCGACCGCGCGGAGGCGGTGGTCAAGGGCGACGCCAAAGTCCCGGCCATCAGCGCCGCCTCTATTTTGGCCAAATGCGCGCGGGATCGGGTGTTGGTTGGACTTGATGTGGTGTATCCGGGATACCGGCTGGGGGAGCACAAGGGGTACCCTACGCCGGAGCATTTGGCCCTGCTGCGCGAGCGCGGGCCATCGCCCCTGCATCGTCTTTCTTTTGCCCCTTTGCGCAATCGCTGATCGCCATCCATGAGTGTTTCTTTCGTTCATTTGCGTGTGCACACCGAGTATTCATTGCTCGATAGTGTCGTGCGCGTGCCCGAATTGATGAGCGCTGTAGCCAAGGCTGGTATGTCGGCGGTGGCGCTGACCGACGAGACCAATCTGTTTGCGCTGGTCAAGTTCTACAAGGCTGCGTTGGCGGCAGGCATCAAGCCGCTGGTGGGTGTTGATCTGTGGCTGGCAGACGGCGGTGATCGGGATCCACCGCTGCGCTTGACGCTGCTGTGTCAGAACGAAATCGGTTACCTCAACTTGTCGCGGTTGGTCAGTCGCGGTTATCTGCATGGCAAGCGCCGTGATACCCCGCTCATCGAACGGGACTGGCTCACGCCAGACAGCGTGGCAGGCTTGATCGCGTTGTCGGGTGCGCTCGAGGGTGATATCGGTCGCAGCTTGCTTGCAGGTAAAGCGGCAGAAGCACGCCGTCAGCTACAGGACTGGCAGCAGTTGTTCGGGGATCGCTATTACCTCGAGCTGCAGCGTGTCGGCCGCAGCGGCGAGGAAGCCTATATTGCCGGCGCACTGCAGTTGGCTGTGGAGTGCCAGGTGCCGGTGGTGGCCACTAACGATGTACGCTTTCTGGCTGAGAACGAGTTTGACGTGCATGAGGCGCGCGTGTGCATTCAGGACCGCACGCAGCTGGCTGATCCGTCGCGGCAGCGCAAATACACTGCCAAGCAGTACCTGCGCACGCCCGAAGAAATGGCGGTCTTGTTTGCTGATTTGCCTGAAGCGCTCACCAACAGCGTTGCCATTGCACAGCGGTGCAGTCTGCCGCTGAAGCTTGGCGAGAGTCGCTTGCCCGACTATCCGGTGCCCGATGGACGCAGTGCCGATGACTTCATTCGCGCCGAGGCGGCCGATGGTTTAGCGCAGCGTCTGGCACGGCGCATTGCCGATGGTGTCAGCGACGACATCTATCACGCGCGTTTGCAGCGCGAACTCGATGTGATCTGCACGATGGGGTTTTCGGGCTACTTTCTCATCGTGGCTGACTTCATCCGCTGGTCGCGTGCCAACGGTGTGCCGGTGGGGCCGGGTCGCGGCTCTGGTGCCGGCTCGCTGGTGGCCTGGGTGCTGGGCATCACCGACCTTGATCCCATCGAACACGATCTGCTGTTTGAACGCTTCCTCAATCCGGAACGCGTATCGATGCCCGACTTCGACGTCGACTTCTGTATGGAGGGGCGCGATCGGGTCATTGCCTATGTGGCCGACAAATACGGCCGTGATCGCGTCTCGCAGATCATTACCTACGGCACGATGGCGGCCAAGGCTGTGGTGCGTGATGCCGGGCGCGTGCTGGGTCACGCGCATGGCTTTGTGGATCGCATCGCCAAGCTGGTGCCGTTTGAGGTGGGCATCTCGCTCGATGACGCGCTCACCAAAGAGCCTGAGCTCAAGCGCTTGTACGACACCGACGATGAAGTGCATGGACTCATTGACCTGGCCCGTGCGCTGGAGGGCCTGACGCGCAATGCCGGCACCCATGCCGGTGGCGTGGTGATTGCGCCCTCGGTGCTGACCGATTTCACACCGCTGTTCTGTGAAGCCGGCAGCCAAAGTGTGGTGACGCAGTTTGATAAGGACGATGTCGAGGCGGCAGGTCTGGTGAAGTTTGACTTCCTGGGCCTGCGTACGCTCACCATCATTGCGCGCGCATTGGTCATCATCAATGGGCTACGAGCGCAGGCAGGTGATGCGCTGCTGGATATCAATGCGGTGCCGATGGATGACGCGGCGACCTATGCGCTGCTCAAGTCCGGGCGTACCACTGCGGTGTTTCAACTCGAATCTCGCGGCATGAAAGATCTCATCCGCAAACTCAAGCCCAGCAGATTCGGTGACGTAGTGGCATTGGTGGCGTTGTTTCGCCCCGGTCCGCTTGAGTCGGGCATGGTCGATGACTTCATCACCCGCAAACACAGCCCTGCCGGTACGGTAGTCGACTACCTGCACCCCTCGCTCAAGGGCGTACTCGAATCCACCTATGGCGTGATCCTGTATCAAGAGCAGGTCATGCAGATTGCGCAGGTGCTGTCGGGTTACACCTTAGGTGGCGCCGATTTGCTGCGCCGCGCGATGGGCAAGAAAAAGCCCGAAGAGATGGCTCAGCAGCGCGCCGGTTTTGTCTCCGGTGCCGAAGAGCGTGGTGTCGATGGGCGTCAGGCCGCACACATCTTCGATCTCATCGAAAAGTTTGCCGGCTATGGATTCAACAAGTCGCACTCCGCTGCTTATGCGGTGTTGTCGTATCAGACCGCTTGGCTCAAAACCCATTACCCGGCGGCCTTCATGTCTGCGGTGATGTCGTCAGATATCGACAGCACCGACAAGGTGGTTACCCTCATCGATGAATGCGGCAGCATGGGCTTGCGCATCCTGCCGCCGGATGTGAATGCTTCTGCACATGCCTTTGCTGTGGCCGATCCGCGCACGATCCGCTATGGCTTGGGTGCGATCCGCGGTGTGGGGCAGGGCGTAGTGGAGGCGCTGGTGACAGAGCGCGAGCAGGGCGGCGTGTTTCGCGATCTAGAAGACTTGTGCAGCCGTCTTGATCTGACCCGCGTGAATCGGCGCGTGCTCGAAGCGATGATCTTGGCGGGTGCGTTGGATGGTCTGGGCGCCAATCGCGCCACGCTCATGGCACGACTGGGCGCGGCCATCCAAGCTGGCGAACAGCAAGCGCGTGCCCAAGCAGCGGGTCAGGTCGATTTCTTTGGCATCGCTGAGCCCATCGAGGCAGTGGCCCCGGTAATTGCAGCCCAACCTGAATGGAGCGAGGCGCAGCGCCTGGCAGGCGAGCGCGAGACGCTGGGTCTGTATCTGACCGGCCATCCCATCAATCGATTCGAGAAAGACCTGCCCCGGCTGGTGTCTGGGCGCATTGCCGATTTTGCCGGTGAGCGGCCGCCGGCTGCCGGCGAGGGCGGACGTTTCTTCGGCGGTCGAACGGTGACTGTGGCCGGCTTGGTGCTGGAGATCCGCAAGCGCGGCAATCGCACCAGCTTTGTGCTTGATGATCGCAGCGGTCGTATCGAAGTCACCTTGTTTGAAGAGTTGTGGCAGCAGTACCGGGGCCTGCTCGAGGGCAAAGTTGCGATGGTGCTGGTGGAGGGCAACCTGCGCTATGACGAGTTCAGCAGCGCCTGGCGGGTCGCCGCCAAGCGCGTCTTGTCGCTCGATGTAGTGCGCGAGACTCAGGCCCGCCGGCTATTGCTGCGCTGGCCAACCCAGATCGCGGCTGTGCCAGTTGCGGCACGTGTGGCGCAGTTGGCGCAGTTGCTGACGCCTTGGCGCGGCGGTGATTGCGAGGTGCTGGTGTCTTGCCAAAACGGCGAAGCCCAGGGCGTGGCCGCGCTGGGCCCAGCGTGGTCGGTGCGCCCGACCGCCGAATTGCTTGAGTCGCTGGAGCGCCTGCTGGGCAGTGAGGCGCTACAACTGCTGTACGAGACCCCGGCGAGCCCCGGCTTGCGTACCGGCAGCCCGGCCCCGTAACCTGCGCATCCCGATCGCTATAGGATCTCGCCACTAATGGCTGTCAACTTCCTCGATTTCGAACAACCCATCGCAGAGCTCGAGGCCAAGATCGAAGAACTGGGCCACGTGACCTCCGAGGGTGAGGTCAATATCCAGGACGAGATGAATCGCTTGCGCGCCAAGAGCCGCCAGCTGACCACCACTATTTTTTCGCAGCTGACGCCTTGGCAGGTCACGCAGCTGGCGCGCCATCCGCAGCGCCCCTATACGCTCGATTACATCAGCATGCTGTGCACCGACTTTGAAGAGCTGCACGGCGATCGCATGTTTGGCGATGACGCAGCCATCGTGGGTGGGCTGGCACGCCTCGACGGTCGGCCGATCATGGTCATCGGGCAGCAGAAGGGCCGCGACACCAAGGAGCGCGTGCGGCGCAATTACGGCATGCCAAAGCCCGAGGGCTATCGCAAGGCACTGCGCCTGATGCGTATGGCAGAGCGCTTTGGCTTGCCCTTGCTGACCTTCATCGATACGCCCGGCGCCTATCCCGGTGTCAGCAGCGAAGAGCGTGGCCAGAGTGAGGCCATCGCCCGCAACTTGTTCGAGATGTCCACGCTGCGCGTGCCGATCGTCAGCGTAGTGATTGGTGAGGGCGGTTCCGGTGGTGCGTTGGCCATCGGTGTCTGCGATCGTTTGGTGATGTTGCAATACTCGGTCTATTCAGTGATCTCCCCTGAAGGCTGCGCCTCCATCCTGTGGAAGAGCGCTGACAAAAAAGAAATCGCTGCCGATGCCATGGGCCTGACGGCCGAGCGCCTGGCCAAGCTGGGTCTGGTTGACGAGGTGCTCAGAGAGCCGCTGGGCGGCGCCCACCGTGATCCTGAGTCAGCCGCTGCAGCCATCAAGGCCGCTGTGCTGGGTCATTTCGATACGCTGGGTAAGCTTTCGCCGGCCGAGTTGGTGCAAGCGCGCGCTCGGCGCTTGGCTGGATTCGGCGTCTTCTCTGACGCTTCAGCCTGAGTCGGCGGCGCGGCGTCATGCCCGCCCGCGGTGAGCGCGTCAGTCAGTTTGATGCCGACTGGCTGGCCGACTGGCTGGCCACTCAGGCCCAATCTTGCGCTGCTGTGTCAGTGTGCGTTGCTTGGTCCGGCGGCGCCGATTCCACCGCGTTACTGCATGCGCTCCTAGAACTTCGTCAGAGGCGCGCTGCGGCCGGGCTGGCAACTCTCACCGTACGAGCTGTGCATATTGACCATGGCCTGCAGCAGGCTGCGAGGCTGTTCAGCGCCCATTGCCGGCGCTGGGCACGCCTCTGGCGCCTGCCGCTGCGAGTATTGCCGGTGCAGGTGCCAGTGGGACCGGGTATCTCGGTCGAGCAGGCCGCACGTCAGGCGCGCTATGGGGCGCTAGCGCAGGCATTGCGGCCTGGCGAGTGGTTGCTGACGGCACAGCACGCGGACGATCAGCTCGAGACTGTGCTGCTGCAAGCGCTGCGCGGTGCCGGTGCTGCCGGGCTGGCCGGTATGGCTGCGCGCGCGCAGCTAGGCAAGGGGTGGCTGCTGCGGCCCTTGCTGGCGCTACCGCGTCGGAGCTTGCTCGATTATCTACAGCAGCAGGCGGTGAGCTGGATCGATGATCCGAGCAATGCTGACCTGCGTTTTGACCGAAATTACCTGCGCCAGAGCGTGTTGCCGCCACTGCTGGCGCGCTGGCCTGCCGCTGCGCGTACGGTCGCGCGGGCGGCAAAGTTGGCTGCTGAGGCTGATGCGACCGCTGCCGCCCAAGGGCATCGCGATTGGCTGACAGCCGCTGACGGCAACGACGTGGATCTGCAAGTGCTACGTCGCTATGCGCCGGCGCGTCAGCGGGCGCTGCTGCGAGCCTGGCTGCTGG
>Ga0214919_10012465_pt1 | contig 10442 bp, 9 predicted proteins | sample LL1503_MetaG_FD_177994 | JGI IMG/M metagenome (GOLD analysis project Ga0214919, IMG submission 177994) | Freshwater microbial communities from Lake Lanier, Atlanta, Georgia, United States - LL-1503 | ecosystem: Environmental > Aquatic > Freshwater > Lake | place: USA: Georgia | collected 2015-03-15 | reverse complement strand
GCCGCCGATGCTGTGCCATCCGTCGCGCATGCCGGCTGCGCACTGGCTGGCGCCGCTGACTATGCGACGCTGACTATGCGCCGCTGACTATGCGACGCCGAGCTTCTTGTTGATAAACCACTGCTGGGCGATGCCCAGGATGTTGTTGGTCAGCCAATACAGCACCAGGCCTGCGGGGAAGTAGAAGAACATCACCGAGAACACCAGCGGCATGATCCACATCATCTTGGCCTGGACCGGATCGGGCGGTGTCGGGTTCAGCCAGGTCTGGAACATCGTCGACGCTGTCATCAGCAGCGGCAGGATGAAATACGGGTCCTTGGTCGACAGGTCATGGATCCAGCCTATCCAGGGTGCGTTGCGCATCTCGACGGTGGACAGCAGCACCCAGTACAGCGCGATGAAGAACGGCATCTGCACGAAGATCGGCAGGCAGCCGCCCAGCGGGTTGACCTTCTCCTCGCGGTAGATGCGCATCATCTCCTGCTGCATCTGCTGCGGCTTGTCCTTGTAGCGCTCGCGCATGTCCATCACCTTGGGGTTGATGGCCTTCATCTTGGCCATCGACTTGTAGGCGTGGGCGTTGAGCGCGTAGAAAGCGATCTTGAGCAGCACCACCAGCGCGACGATCGCCCAGCCCCAGTTGCCGATCAGCTTGTGCAACTGATCGAGCAGCCAGTACAGCGGCTTGGACAGGATGGTCAGCCAGCCGTAGTCCTTGACCAGTTCCAATCCGGGCGCCAGCGCTTCGAGCTTTTTCTCTTCCTGCGGGCCGGCGAACAGCGTGGACTGGTGGGTCTTGCTCGCGCCTGCGGCGACATCGCCCAGCGGCAGCACCATCGCGATCGAGTACAGGTTGTCGCTGACCTTGGCGGTGCGGAACTCGCGAATCACCTTCTCGGGGGCGAGCCAGGCGCTGGCAAAGTAATGCTGCACCATCGCCACCCAGCCGGCGTCGCCGGTCTTGTCGTGCTCGGTCGACTTCTTCTCGATCTCCTTGAACTCGATCTTCTGGAACTTGTGCAGCTCGGCGTACATCGCCGGGCCGGTGAAGGTGGAATAGAAGCTCGACTCGCCCTCCGGCGGGTTGCCGTCGCGCGTGAGCTGCAGGTAGAGCTGGGGCGAAATCGTCGCGGCCGAGCCGTTGCGAAACTCGTGCTTGACGCCCACGGTGTATTCACCCCGCGTGAAGGTGTAGGTCTTGACCAGCTTGGCGCCGTCGACTTCTGGCGACTCAAAGCTCACGCTGAGCTCTTTGGCGCCGTCTTTGAGTGTTCGCTCACCCGGCAGCGCCTGCATCAGCGTCAGGTGGTTGGGCAGGTTGATGCCGGCCTGGGTGGTGATCAGCCCGGTCTGCGCCAGGTAGACCCGCTTGGCGCTCTGGTCGAACAGCAGCACATGCTGTTTGTCGTCGGCTGCGTCGGAGTACTTCAGCAACTCCAGCCTCACCAGGTCGCCGCCGCGGCTGTCCAGCGTGGCTTTGAACACGTCGGTGGTGACCGTGAGCTTTTCGCCCCCGGTCGCTGCAGCGGCCGTCGCCAGCGGTGGCTGCGCTGTGGCGGCAATGCCTGGCAGCGCCGCGGCTGCAGGCACGGCGCTGGTCGGCGCGGCACCGGCGCTGACGCTGGCGCCGGGTTTGGCGGCCGGGGCCGCCACGGCCTGAGGCTTTGGACTGAACATCGACGTGCCGCCGTGGTCCCTGTTCCAGGCATCCCACAGCAGGACAAGCGAGACGGAGAACAGCACCCAGAGGATGGTGCGGCGCATGTCGTTCATGGGCGGGTCTTCGAAGAAAGCAAACGGGTGAACAAAGGCGGTGGTGCGTCGGGCACGGGGTCGCAACCGCCGTCACACCAGGGATGGCAGCGCAGGATGCGCTTCGTGGTCAGGTAGCTGCCGCTGGCCGCACCGTGCTGGCGCAGCGCCTGCAAGGCATATGCCGAGCAAGTCGGCTCGAACCGGCAGGCATTGCCCAACCACGGCTTGAGAAAAAACCGGTAGGCCCGCACCGCTGCGATCAGGCCTCTGGCGGGCAGGCTGGGTGGGGTGGGCTCAATCATGGGCTCGGACATGGGGCGGCGGCGCTCGCTCAGCGCCGAATGGCAGCGCGCTGCAACAGCAGTGCGAGCTCGTCGTGCGCCGCGCTGCGCAGCGGGTCGGACGCAGGGCTGGTGAACTGCTTGCGGTCGAACGGCGCTTTGAGCCGCAGCACCCACAAGCCCGGCGCCAAGCTGCTGGCCTGGGCCTGCATCACGTGGCGCATTTGCCGCTTGAGCAGGTTGCGCGTGACCGAGCGCTTGGCATGCCGTTTGGGCACCACCAAGCCCAACCATTGCCCATTTGGCGCCGGTTTTGGCAAGTCATCCACAAGCGGTGGGCAACTCGGTGCATCGCCTGTGGATAACTCATGCACAAGTGCTTTCTTGACCGGCTTGCGCGGCACGCTGGGGCAGGTCGCGACATGGTGTGCCGAGAAGTGCGCACTGCGCGACCGCGGCGCGGTGGCCAGCACGGCCTGAAAATCCGCCGAGCGCAGGATGTGGCCGACCATGGCATCCGCGGCGGGTGAACCCGCTGCGATTGACTCTGGCGCATCGATCAAGCGCAACCGCAGTCAGACCGCGGTGAGCTGGGCGGGATTCAGACCTGCGACAAGCGCTTGCGGCCCTTGGCGCGGCGTGCGGCGATCACGGCGCGGCCGCCACGGGTCTTCATGCGCACGAGAAAACCGTGCGTACGGGCGCGGCGGGTCTTGGAAGGCTGATAGGTGCGCTTCATGGTCTTTTCCTTGGGCTGATCCCCTTGCGCGCCAGCGGTTGCTGGCAATCACGACGGGCCACACTTGCATAAATCGGCGTCCGCCTGGCTGCAATGCCGGGCTCGCCAGGTTTGGCCTGCGCGTCGGGGAAACCCACTATTAGAGCAAAAAGCCACGCGGTGGTCAAACAGCACTGTCGCGCTGAGCCCAACACAGGGTCATTGACGCGAAAAACGAAACTGTGGATAACCTTCGTCAGGTCGGGTCGAGAGGCCTACAATGCGGCCGCCCCGAGAACAACTTGTCCACAATGAGCCCAGACATCTGGCAGCGTGGTTGCGATCAACTCGCCACCGAACTGCCTGAACAGCAATTCAACACCTGGATCCGCCCCCTGCCCGCCGCCGACATCGTCGACGACGGTGAATCGGGCGCGGTGGCGCAGGTGCGGGTGCCCAACCGCTTCAAGCTTGACTGGATTCGCTCCCAATATGCCCAGCGGATCGAGAAGATCCTGAGCGAACTCGCCGGCAAGCCTGTTCGACTCGAGTTGGCGCTGGCCAGCCGTGACCCCAACCCGGCAGCGGGGCCGCAGGCGGCCAACGGCCCGGTGCGGGCCGCTGCGCTGCTCAACGCCCAGGGCCACGCCACCAGCGTGCGGCCCGCCTCGGCCGGGCCCGAGTTTGGCGCGGGCGGCCATCGGCTGCCGGCCGGCCCGGGTTACCACTTGCCACCGGCTGCCAACAGCCACAAGCTCAACACCGCGCTGACCTTCGACAACCTGGTGCCGGGCCGCGCCAACCAGATGGCGCGAACCGCTGCGCTGCACGTCGCGGGCGCACCGGGCGTGATGTACAACCCGCTGTTCATCTACGGCGGTGTCGGCCTGGGCAAGACCCACCTGATCCACGCAGTGGGCAACGCTTTGCTGCGCGACAAACCCGACGCGCGGGTGCTGTACCTGCACGCCGAGCAGTTCATCAGCGACGTGGTCAAGAACTACCAGCGCAAGACTTTCGACGAGCTCAAGGCCAAGTACCACAACCTCGACCTGCTGCTGATCGACGATGTGCAGTTCTTCGCCGGCAAGGACCGCACCCAGGAGGAGTTTTTCAACGCCTTCGAAGCGCTGCTGGCCAAGCGGGCCCACATCATCATGACCAGCGACACCTACCCCAAGGGGCTGGTCGACATCGACGAGCGGTTAACCAGCCGGTTTGATGCCGGGCTGACGGTGGCGATCGAGCCGCCCGAGCTCGAGATGCGGGTCGCGATCCTGATCCGCAAAGCACTGGCCGAAGGCACCGAGATGCCCGAGGACGTGGCCTTCTTCGTCGCCAAGAACGTCCGCGCCAACGTCCGCGAGCTCGAAGGCGCGCTGCGCAAGGTGCTGGCCTACAGCCGCTTCAGCCACAAAGACATCAACATCGGGCTGGCGCGCGAGGCGCTGAAAGACTTGCTGAGCATCCAGAACCGGCAGATCGGCGTCGAGAACATCCAGAAGACGGTGGCCGACTTCTACAAGATCAAGATCGCCGACATGTACAGCAAGAAGCGCCCGGCCAGCATCGCCAAGCCGCGCCAGATTGCGATGTACCTGGCCAAGGAGATGACGCAGAAAAGCCTGCCCGAGATCGGCGAGCTGTTCGGCGGGCGCGACCACACCACTGTGCTGCACGCGGTGCGCAAGATCGGCGGCGACCGCACCAAGGACAGCGAACTGAACCAGCAACTGCATGTGCTGGAACAAACCCTCAAGGGTTGATCCCGCTGCCAAAGCGGCCCTGCCAGACCTGTTGCCGCCAAGACAAGCGAAAATGAGCTGTTGCGCTTGAAAACCCCGAGCCTTCGCCAAAACCTCGCCAACTGCCAGAACTACCCGTCCAAGGGGAAGAGATGATCGTCCTGAAAGCGCCGCAGCAAAAATTGCTTGAAACCCTGCAAAGCGTGGCAGGCATCGTGGAGCGGCGACACACCTTGCCGATCCTGGCCAATGTGCTGCTGCGCAAGACCGGTGGCGAGGTCGAGTTCACGACCAGCGACCTCGAGATCCAGGTCCGAACCCAAGCCACGCTGGACGGCGACGCGGGCGATTTCGCCACCACCGTTGGCGCGCGCAAGCTGATCGACATCTTGCGCAGCCTGCCGGCCGACCAGATGATCACGCTCTCGGCCGCGGCCAACAAGCTCACGCTGACGGGTGGCAAAAGCCGCTTCACGCTGCAGACGCTGCCGCCCGAAGACTTTCCGCTCGTCAACGAATCGGCCGAGTTCGGCCCGGCGTTCTCGGTGCCGCAGAAAACGCTCAAGACCTTGATCAACCAGGTGCACTTCGCGATGGCGGTGCACGACATCCGCTACTACCTCAACGGCATCCTGTTCGTCGCCGAAGGCAAGCAGCTCACGCTGGTGGCCACCGATGGCCACCGCCTGGGGCTGGCGCAGGCGCAGCTCGAGACCGAGAGCCCCAAGCAAGAGGTGATCCTGCCGCGCAAGACCGTGCTCGAGCTGCAGCGCTTGCTCAAGGACGAAGACACGCCGATCGAGATGCGCTTTGCCGGCAACCAGGCGCGCTTCAATTTCTCGGGGCTGGAGTTCGTCACCAAGCTGGTCGAAGGCAAGTTTCCAGACTACAACCGGGTGATCCCGAAGAACCACCAGAACGCCGTGATCCTGGGCCGCACCACCTTGCTGGCCAGCCTGCAGCGCGCGGCCATCCTGACGAGCGAGAAGTTCAAGGGCGTTCGGGTCAACATCGAACCCGGCCTGCTGCGCATCGCCAGCAGCAACGCCGAGCAGGAAGAAGCCAAGGAAGAGATCGAGATCGACTACGAAGGCGATTCGATCGAGGTCGGTTTCAACGTCACCTACCTGATGGACGCGCTGTCCAACATCGTCCAGGACATGGTCAAGATCGAGCTGCAAGACGGCAACGCCAGCGCGCTGATCACCGTGCCCGACCAGACCGGCTTCAAGTATGTGGTGATGCCGATGAGGATCTGACGCGCCCTGCGGGCGCAGCAGACCCTCATCGGCATCCTGCCGTGGCGCTTGCGCACCCCCGGCCCCCGCCAGGCGGGGGTTCTAGCCAGATTGTCTTAGCGGCCGCTGCGCGGCCTTGAAGAGCACCAATGACCGACGCCACCACCCCCCAAGACCCCAGCCACCCCGCCGGTGCAGCCCCGCAGGCAGCCCCCGGCGCCGGCGTCACCCAGCGCGAACTGCCGACCTCTGAGGGCTTTGTGGCCTCGACCGGCGCCGAAGCTTCGGTCGCCTATGGCGAGAGCGACATCCAGATCCTGGAAGGCCTGGAAGCGGTGCGCAAGCGCCCCGGCATGTACATCGGTGACACCTCTGACGGCACCGGCCTGCACCACCTGGTGTTCGAAGTGGTCGACAACTCGATCGACGAATCGCTGGCCGGGCATTGCGACGACATCATCGTCACGATCCACAGCGACAACAGCATCAGCGTGATCGACAACGGCCGCGGCATCCCCACCGGCGTCAAGATGGACGACAAGCACGAGCCCCGGCGCAGCGCTGCCGAGATCGCGCTGACCGAGCTGCACGCCGGCGGCAAGTTCAACCAGAACAGCTACAAGGTCTCGGGCGGGCTGCACGGCGTGGGCGTGTCCTGCGTCAACGCGCTGAGCAAGCAGCTGCGCCTGACGGTGCGCCGCGAGGGCCAGGTGCACTTCATGGACTTCGTCAAGGGCATCCCGCAGAACGGGCTGATCGAGCTCCGCGACGGTGTCGAGACCCGGCCGATGCGCATCAGCGGCGAGACCGAGAAGCGCGGCACCGAGGTGCACTTCTCGCCCGACGAGAGCATCTTCACCCATGTCGACTTCCACTACGACGTGCTGGCAAAACGTCTTCGCGAGCTGAGCTTTCTGAACAACGGCGTTCGCATCCGCCTGGTCGACGAGCGCAACAACAAAGAGGACGACTTCGCCTTCGCCGGCGGCGTCAAGGGCTTTGTCGAGTTCATCAACAAGGGCAAGAAGGTCTTGAACCCGAACATCTTCCACGCCGCCGGTGACAAGGTCAGCGACCAGGGCACCAACGTCGGTGTCGAGGTGGCGATGCAGTGGAACGACGGCTACAACGAGAACGTGCTGTGTTTCACCAACAACATCCCGCAGCGTGACGGCGGCACCCACCTGACCGGCCTGCGCGCGGCGATGACCAGGGTGATCAACAAATACATCGACGACAGCGAGCTGGCCAAGAAAGCCAAGGTCGAGATCGCCGGCGACGACATGCGCGAAGGCCTGGCCTGCATCGTCAGCATCAAGGTGCCTGAGCCCAAGTTCTCGAGCCAGACCAAGGACAAGCTGGTCTCGTCTGAGGTGCGCGGCCCGGTCGAAGAGATCGTCAGCAAGCTGCTGACCGACTGGCTGCAAGAGCACCCGATCGACGCCAAGATCATCTGCGGCAAGATCGTTGAGGCGGCCCGCGCCCGCGAGGCCGCACGCAAAGCGCGCGAGATGACGCGCCGCAAAGGCGTGCTCGACGGCATGGGCCTGCCGGGCAAGCTGGCCGACTGCCAGGAAAAAGACCCGGCGCTGTGCGAGATCTACATCGTCGAGGGTGACTCGGCCGGTGGCAGCGCCAAACAGGGCCGCGACCGCAAGTTCCAGGCAATCCTGCCGCTACGCGGCAAGATCCTCAATGTCGAGAAAGCACGCTACGAAAAGCTGTTATCGAGTGACAGCATCGTCACGCTGATCACCGCGCTGGGCACCAGCATCGGCAACGACGACTTCAACGTCGACAAGCTGCGCTACCACCGCATCATCATCATGACCGACGCCGACGTCGACGGCGCGCACATCCGCACGCTGTTGCTGACGTTTTTCTACCGCCAGATGCCGGTGTTGGTCGAGCGTGGCCACATCTACATCGCGCAGCCGCCGCTCTACAAGGTCAAGGTCGGCAAGCACGAGCAGTACCTCAAGGACGGGCTGGAGCTCGACAACTTCCTGCTCAAAGTGGCGCTGGAGGGGGCGGCTGTGCTACCCGACGGCGCGGCCCGAGCCGACGACTCACCCGGCAAGACCTTCAGACCCGCGCTCACCGGCCCCGAGCTCGAGGCGCTCGCTACCAAGTACGTGCTGGCCACCCATGTGATGGACCGGCTGGGTAACTGGATGGACATCGACGGCCTGCGCGCTATCACCAACGGCCTGACGCTGGACCTCGACACGGCGAGCGCGGCCGAAGCCAGCGCAATCAAGCTGCAAGACGCGCTGGTCGACGCCACCGTGGAAGCGCAGTTCGACGTGCGCACCGACAAGCATTTGCTGCGCATCAGCCGCCGGCTGCACGGCAACATCAAGAGCAGCGTGATCACGCAGGACTTTGTGCACGGCGCCGATTACGCCGCGCTCAGCGAAGCCGGCCAGACCTTCAAGGGCTTGCTCGGCGAAGGCGCGATCGTGCGCCGCGGCGAAGGCGAGCGCGCCAAAGAGCAGAAGGTGGTCGACTTCCGCGTCGCGATGGCCTGGCTGATTGCCCAAGCCGAGCACGCCGTAGGCCGCCAACGCTACAAGGGTCTGGGCGAGATGAACCCGATGCAGCTGTGGGAAACCACGATGGACCCAACCGTGCGCCGGCTGCTGAAAGTGCAGATCGACGACGCGATCGAGGCCGACCGGGTGTTCACGATGCTGATGGGCGATGACGTTGAACCCCGCAGGAATTTCATCGAGAGCAATGCGTTGAGGGCGGCGAATATCGACGTGTGATGGTCGGTGCCGGGCATGCACAGCGAGTCCATCATGGCCTGCCCGTTCTGCACGCTGCCAGCGGATCGCATCGTCGCGTCCAATGAATTGGCTGTGGCGATTCGGGATGGGTTTCCGATTTCGCCTGGCCATACGTTAATCATTCCAAAGCGGCACCATGGTTCGTTTTTCGAGGCCACTGCCGATGAGCGCAATTCGATGCTGACGCTGCTGGACCAAGCGCGCCGCGAGATCGCAATCGAACTGTCGCCCGATGGATTCAACATTGGCATCAACGACGGCGCGGCTGCTGGCCAGACGGTGCCGCATTTGCACATTCATCTGATTCCAAGATTCACGGACGATTGTGAAGATCCGCGCGGAGGCGTGAGATGGATCATGCCGGAGCGGGCGAGGTACTGGAAATGAGCCTGTCCGACTATCAGCGCAAGTTCATGCGTCTGAACGTCAACACCTCGGGTGGGCGCGCAAGTCCGCACAAGATATGCATGTTGCTGGCGGTGCTCGATATCGCACGTGCCGGTAGTTTACCGACCAATCGCATCGCGTTTGGACCTGCGCTGCTGGAACGATACGAGCGATTTTTCGCCGCGGTCCGTACGCCCAGGGATCAGCTCAACGCGTTTTTCCCGTACTTTCATCTTGGCGGCAATCTGCGAGGCAAGGAAGCGAGCTTTTGGCATCTGCACGCGATCCCGGGCCGTGAGAGCAATCTCGCCGATCTCAAATCGGTTCACAGCACATCCGAGGTGACGGCAAATATCGCGTTTGCCTCGTTGGACGATGCATTGTTTGAGCTCTTGCAGTCTCCGGTGAACATCGAGGCCCTCGCAGAGACGCTGGCGCGGCATTGGTTCGACCGTGGATTGAGCGATCTTGGCATTGTGGTTCGACATGCCGGGCAAATCAGTCGCTACGAGCGCCAGATACGCAGCGGCGCGATATTGGTCGCCAACGAACCTGCGCCACCGAGCGTCATTCGGGACCCCGCCTTCCGGCGCGTTGTTATTGAAGTTTACAAATACCGTTGCGCGGCATCCGGCTTGCGGGTGGTCTTGCGCAACAGTGAAGCAATGGTGGAAGCCGCTCATATCCACCCATTCAGCGAGTCGCGCGACGATGACCCGCGCAATGGCATCGCGCTGACTCCAGACATGCATTGGGCGATGGACAAAAATCTGATTGCGCCAGGTCCGGATCACCTATGGCATGTCAGCGAAGCACTTGACCCCAGAATCCCAGACTTCGCCCGCTTTGTCGACCTGCGTGGTCGCAAGATCATGTTGCCTGATGAACCGAGGATGTACCCGAAACAGGAAGCGTTGGCCTGGCGACTGGAGAAACTGAGAAATCCAGAATGGAACGCTGATTTGGATGTCTGAGGAATGCCGGCGGCACTAACCAACACGCTCCGGCTGTGATCCATCGCTCGTCCACCACGCGTTTGCCGATGGCGGGGTCACGGGGCTTCGGAGTCACGGCTGTCGTCCATCTTTTTCAAGAGTTATCTGCGCCTGTGGCTTGTCGCGCTCACTGGAGACAGCCAGCGGCAAGCCGGGATCGTCGGGCAGGTCGAACTCGACGATCTTCGCTCAGCCCGGCCGCCGGTATCGCGCCCTGGCCTTGTGTCCCGCCTTTCAAGCAAATGTGGCTTTGCCACTTTGCTTGACCCCCAAGAGGGCGGCGGGCTTCGGCCGGCCGTGGGCAGGCGCTGCAGGGCTTGTTCGATGCGCTGGCGCTGCTCGGCCTGCGCTGGCGCCAGCGCGGGCAGCGCGCTGAGGTGCAGGTAGAGGTCGTCCACCACGCGTTTGCCGATGGCGGGGTCACGGGGCTGGGGGGTCATCGGCTGTCGCCCATCGTTTTCAAGAGTGATCTGCCCCTGTGGCTTGTCGCGCTCAGTGTTGACAGCCGGCTGCAAGTCGGGATTCCAG
>Ga0214919_10012463_pt1 | contig 10443 bp, 11 predicted proteins | sample LL1503_MetaG_FD_177994 | JGI IMG/M metagenome (GOLD analysis project Ga0214919, IMG submission 177994) | Freshwater microbial communities from Lake Lanier, Atlanta, Georgia, United States - LL-1503 | ecosystem: Environmental > Aquatic > Freshwater > Lake | place: USA: Georgia | collected... | reverse complement strand
CCTCTAACATATTTTCCAATTTGAGATGGTTTCATCGCACCGCCAACAGTCCTCTTGTAAAGAGTTTCATCAACAACATTGACTGGGTGTTCGCTCTTTGCGTCCAAAACTGATTCTCGTGAGAGGACCGCTGTAAAAAACTGAGTATTGCCGAGCTGAGTCACAGCAAATCCCTCATTGACACACATTAGGATGCCTTCGGGTTGGACTTGGAAAGGATTTTGGTTCAACACACCTTGTAGTTGGATTTGAACGTTGAACTGACCGATACTGCCGTTGGATAGCAGACCATTGAGAGAAAGGTCTTTGGCACAGTCAATGATAATCATTGAACCCAAAGTTGGAACTGTGACCGCATTACCCGCTTGGATGGCGGTCGCTTGTCCTCTAAAAGAGTTGTAAGACTGCTGACTACCATTTGCTCGCGACATGTTGTAGATATTGGCTTGACTGGCTGATGCGATTAGCCCCGATTGGTTATTAAATGTGATGCTTACTTGACCAACTGATAAGAAACCATCAGTGTAGCACCAATTCTGCGAACTCATTGGGACTCGTAGGGCGAACACCATAAGTGATGGGACTTGCGACAACTGGATATTTTGAAATGTCACATTGTATCCACCAGTGTTGGCAGTCATGACTGGAGAGTTGGATGATGGAGAAATGTATCTGTCGTATGATGTGTAGTTGGTAACAGATTTGGTGGAGATTTGAGAATACTGTAAATCAGTAAGAGTCAAAAAGTTGAACAAAAGTCTTGAGTTGGTGAAACCAAGAGAGTTGGATGATGGATTTCCAAGTTGAATACTTGTGATGTAAGAGTTCCAACCTTGTGCCCCAGCAGAGCAGTTTCCAGTAGTCCATACTTTAGCACAACCACTATCCACGTTCATGGTCATAGCGATGTTATTCAAACCGATTAATGCTCCTCTGTTAAAAGAGTTGTTGATAAAAGGGGACAAAGCCAAAAATGGTTCAGTTAATCCCCTAAAGGTTAGGTAGATGACCCAAGTGTTGTTAGCACCTCCCGAAATTGGAGAAGTATCGGTATATACTCCAGCGACATATCTGTTGATGACGATGGTGGCTGGGTAAGAACCGTTGGGAATACGAGCATTGTCGTAAGCCATATCGTTAAGATTTCCCATAGGATTGGAGTTGGATAAAACGGCATCAGCGTAACTTCCCCATGTTTCGTTGATGAAATCGGGTGATGTAGAGTTGGATTTATCGAGAGTCGATTTATCCTCTAACATTTTGATAAAAGGCATAACATCCTTATAGTTGGTAGATGAGGTAGCATTGTTGATTGTGAGAGATGCTGTAGTAAAAAGGGACTGGAGGGGGTAGCTGTTCAGCGAGTCGGTCAAACCATACTGAAAGGCTGACGACCCGATTGGAACATTCGCACAATTTATTGTTAAATTGAGGTCACTCTGTAAAAGCACTCTTGCGTCAGAGGCTATCGATTCACTTGGGATTTGGATATTTGCCGTGAGCGAGGAGTTTGAGGCAGAGTTGAATGGAAATCCTTGGTAGGTGTTTTGTTGAGCACCGTTAAACACAGAATAAACCAAATCGGGAGTTAAATCCGCTATTCTTGAGTCAGTCACAGTAACCGTTTTAATGTCTGACATATAGTTTTAAATTAGAAAGTTTTTTAATCTTTTTCGTTTTATTGTATCTTATCTTGCGCCTTTTAAATGTTTGAATGCTGACTTTTTGAAGAAACCGAGTTTCAAAGATGCGACTGTTCCGCTGTTTAAGAATACTGGATACAACAATCCCGTTCTTGCCCTATAGGACATTTGCCAATCCATAGTATATAGGGGTTCTGAACTATTCATCTCAAAAAGTTGGTATTGAGCAGTTGGAACATAGGATATAGGTTGATTGACAGAGTTTAAAGTATAGGGAAAATCCAACATTACTTGACGAGTGTTGGAGTTATTGGTTGAAATGGGTAAAACAACGCCGTTATAATAAACTTGAGGATTGCCTACATTTGTTTGAACCACTGGAACATTTGCTGTAGTAATTACTATATTTGTAATAGTGTTCCATAAATCTACTGAATACACCTCTTGAATATTGGTAATCACATCGTTTGCTGTATCGATGATTGATGTGTTAGAGTTCATAATAATTTGATTCAATGCTACACCATTAATAACTGTAAAGTAGTTGGCAAACTCAAAAAGATGATACAAAGGACTATTCATGTAAATGACTACTGGAGTCAATGATGTATCATTATTATATAAACTATCCAAACCAGTTATGGAAAAGAGATTTGTAGCACTATCAAAGTTCAAAATGGGTGGCTCATTTGCTGGTAAAGTTGGCACTAATACTCGAAGACTGTTGTATGCCGTAATGAAAGCATTATTCACTAAACCCATGAAATAGGCGTATGATTGGATATTGTAGTATCCAGTCTTATAGTTAGGAAGTTCATCGGGATACAAACTTGGTCCTAAAGGAACATCGGCTACGAGATTTTGAGGTTCAAAAATGATATTTTGTGTAACAACATTTGCTCCATTTTGTAATGTAACAGTATAGACGGTCAAATTAGGATTGGATTGATATGGAACAATATCGGGAGTTATGACTGGAATTGATGTATCATTTATATAAAACGATATGATTGCCCCATAATATTCTTCGGGATTTTTAAGATAAGGAATAGTTCTTGCTTGATTGTATGACGCTTGAGGGGGAGAACCACTTGTTGAAGCAAGATTACATGAAATAGTGTCAAAGTAGATTATATCGGGTTCATCCATTATAGTATGAAATAATAAAATAATTAAATTATTTTAATTTTATTAATTATAATGACTTCCTATATGTCGCCTATGATGATTGACGAAGTTAATGCCTCTAAAAAATCCTACATTCATGAAACACCACAGTATACTCAATGGGGATTTTTAGGACAACAAGATAAAAGGTTTATGAATCGCAAAAGTGATGGCGGACATCCATTTTCACAACAGCCATCACAGACATTTTATGAAGACCCGTTGATTGTAGGTTCAAAGGAACATCACAAAGGTAGTTTTTTACAATATAACAACAGAGCCGTTGAGAGTAGCACGAAACATTTGAATGGTGGAGCATTGATGTATAATCAACCACAAGATAGCGATAGTGATAGTGACTATAGTTCTTCGAGTGACGAAGAAGAAGGTGGAGCATTGATGTATCAACAACCAAAAGCAGATAAATACAAGGGTGGAGATTTATCACAAATGTCTAAAGAAGAGTTGATGGAGATGATTCAAGGTGGGGGTGTTTATGACGATTATATTAAACCCGCTGGAAAGTTTTTAGGCAATGTAGGCAAAGAGATTGTCAATGATGTTATTGTTCCAGTAGGCAAAGAGTTGGTAAAAGATGCTGTTAAAGGAGCAGTGATGGGGTCTGTTGTTGGTGCTGGAAAACGTGGTCGTCCCAAGGGTAGCAAGAACAAGAGCAAGGAAAAGTTTGAGGAAGTTACATTTGGAGAACAACCACCCAAGAAGGCAAGAAAACCAAGAACCAAGTATGAGGAAGTCGTATTTGAACACCCTAAACCCGAAACAGAGGCTGACTACATGAAGAAAATTGATGTTGCTCATAGAGGCGAAATGGCTCACTTAAGAGATGAAATTGCTAAACTTAAGAGTGAGAAAGGTCGTGTTGAAGGTGAGAAAAAGTTCGAGGAAGGTATGATTAAGGAAGCCCCTAAAAAGGCAAGAAAACCACGTAGAAAGGTTTTGAAAAATATCGATGATGAACTACATCGTGTAGAGGGTGAAACCAAAACAGAAAGAGCAAAAATGGCTGTTGAGAAACTCCTTGAACCCAAAGCGGAAGCGGAGAAAAAGGTAAAAGTAAAACGAGGTATGACTGATAAAGCAAAGGAAAGGGTAGAGATTGTAAAACAAGTCATGAAAGATAGAAATCTCAAACTTGGTGCCGCCTCAAAATACGTCAAAGAGCATAATCTTTGGAAACCAGCAAAAGGCGAATGGTTTTAAAATTGTAAAATAATTACAAAAATATCTTTGTGATTATTATAATGAGTCGTAACCTTTTTGATAGTCAAGGGTTTCGCCTCCAATCTCTCAAGTTTGTATCCGATGAGGGTAATCCTACTGTTAATATCGATTCTGCTGTCAATTTTCAATCATTACAAGAATTAGGGTTTGCTGATGGGACGACTCAAACCACGGCATATTCAAGTCTTGTAAATGGTAAATTAGAAGGACTTTATACTTTTGCCCACTCGGGAACTGTTGGACAAGTTGTTGGTTCAAATGGTCCTTTAGGGTTTGAATGGGTAGAAGCGGGAGGTGGGACTGTTGGTCCTACTGGTCCGCAAGGTCCTACTGGTCCGCAAGGTCCTACTGGTCCGCAAGGCGACCAAGGTATCCAAGGTATCCAAGGTATCCAAGGTATCCAAGGCGATGTAGGACCTACTGGTCCGCAAGGCGACCAAGGCATACAAGGTATCCAAGGTGATGTTGGACCAACTGGTCCTCAAGGTCCGCAAGGTGACCAAGGTATCCAAGGTATCCAAGGTATTCAAGGCATACAAGGCATACAAGGAGCGGTTGGTCCAACTGGTCCTCAAGGCGAGCAAGGTGACCCAGCCGATGCGTCTTTGTGGGCAACCTTTCCAGCATCTACTTTTGTAGATATGGCGAATAATTATATTTATAATGCGAGTCATATTGGTGTCAATGGTGTGGGAGGAGATGTATTAGTTGATAATAGTTCAGCAACTGGAACTTTAACCAATTTACCAAATGTCACTGCGAGTGGTCCTTTATTTGTCATTTTTGAATCTCCTATAAATGTTCCTCCTTGGAATCTGAGTGGTGCTGGAAATCCAGTTCAAGTAAATCAAGATACCGCTACTATGTTTGCTGGAGTAACTTACTACTTGACAGCATTAACTACTCAATCCGCAAGAATTACTACAAATCCCGATGATACTGGAATCATTGATACGGCAGATTTATCGGGATTAGCACAACCTATTTTAGCAACTTTTGTTGTTGGTCCAGTCATCACAAAAACAACCAACATAAGTGGAACTGTTCTTCAAATGACAAATGATGTGAATTATTCTCAATTGACCGCAACTGATTTGACTTTTAATACAGTTTCTACAGTAGGGGCTTTACAAGAACTAAAAATCAAACAGACAAACACAACTTTACAAAATATCAGTCCAGCCATCTACGCTGACGGGCGGCCTCCTACCGCTCCAACCGCCACTTTTATAAATAGTTATGCCTACACTCCATCATGGTATTTTAAGAATACTGTAGCGGGGTATAAAATAAACTGGTATGCTGGACCTTATGCTGGTATGACAGTCGCTGACCTTTTGGGAATGTATATGTATATGTTTAATGGGCTCACAACCTCGAATGACAATACACCTTTTCTCACCGTTTATACTCAACCTCAAGCGGGTGACCCAACATTTTACCACTCCAAACGCACCTATATTTTTGACCAAGCAGTCACACCAACCGCAAATACAAGATACTGTATGTTTTCAAATATTTCGGGAAGTTGTCCTACACCAACTTATTATGGTCAAACTTTGAATCTGATGGATTTATCACCAGTTGCGGGTTCAAACGTTGGACCTTTTGGCTCAACTGAATTGATATTGTTTTTCTCCATTGGTAGTAATTCTGCCTCTACTGTAAATAGTGTAGAGTTTGCTGTATCAAAATTAGGAATCATGACACCAACTGGAACACAAGAGTTTGCGTATATTCCAATTTAATTTCTTCCGTTAATATATGTTGAAAGCATTGGTGAAGTTACCACCCGATGTTTTACAACATATTTTGAGTTTTGTGGGAACTGACGAGTTAATCGTTTGTTTTATCGACGGCAAATATGTCGTGATGATAAAAAAATAAAAATAAAAATATATTGTTAGATATTATATGCCAAGATACGTAGCAGAACTCAATAATCCTACAATCCCAACATCTTATGCGATTGACATGAAAAAAGCGTCTAAAACTATGTTGAGAACTATCAAATCAAATCTCAAGCAGAGAGAGGAAGAAGAAATGGAACTTTTAGAGGCGGGTAGTATGAGCAAGAAACTCGAAAAGTTCAAAGAAAAAGTCAAGAAAAACCATGGACTGGAAAAAAAATAATTAAAAATGTTGTTATATAAGAATTATGAGTTTTAATCTTGAACAAAATGGCAGACCGATTGTAAAAATAATTGAAGACGGGAAGAAGGATAGAATAGTATACTTGGACGAAAAAAGTGAATCAGAGCATAATTATCCAGCACTAATGTTGAAAGAAAACCAAAGATTTCAACTCATTCCCGATAAGACGAAAGAAAGGACAATCCACTATGTATGCGGGGCTTCGGGTTCGGGAAAAAGTTATTGGACGGCAAACCTTGCGAACGAGTATAAGAAACTATTTTCAAAAAATCCAGTCTATATTTTGAGTCCATTGGAAAGTGATGAATCTATCGATAGAGTTCGTGATGCTAAAAGGATTACACTTTCAAAAGAGTTTTTGAATACTGAGTTGGATGAGAACTCGGTTGATAACTGCTTAACCATTTGGGACGATTGTGACTCGATTATTGAAAAAAAGATGAAACAACATTTGAGAGAGTTTAGTTTAGCCATTTTGAACAGAGGAAGACATACCAAAACGAGTATGATATATCTTTCACACATCGCATGTGATGGTGTAGCAACAAAACCAATTTTAGGCGAATGTCATTCCATTACCTTTTTCCCAGCGACATTGGGCGGAAAAACGAGGAGATATTTACTTGACAATTATCTTGGACTTGATAAAAAACAGATTGAACGTATAGGGAAAATGGAGAGTAGAGCCATTACCATTTTGAAAACTTATCCGCAAGTGGTCATCAGTGAAAAGGAAATCGTAATGGTGAAAAATCTTTGAATTGTATTTAGGAGTATACTTAAATACATTTTAGAAATCTAAAGTATGAAGAACGACATCTACTATTCGCACCAAACTCCAGTTGAATTAGCAAAAGATTTATTACAATTTATTACATTGGAAGAAGGTGATGTGGTTTTAGAACCTTTTCGTGGCGAAAAAGCATTTTATGATAATTTTCCTACAAATATAGTAAAAGAATGGACTGAAATTGAGGACGGTCGAGATTATACAACCCATGAAGGTATAGTAGATTGGTGTCTTAGCAATCCTCCGTATCGATTGGAAACTGGCGTGAAACGAGTAAACTCATTTTGGATAATCTTAAACCATTTTAGCGATAAGGTAAGGAAGGGTATGGCATTTTTGATAAATGAAAAATGTTTTAGTGCTTTAACACCAAAAAGGATTAAGATTTTAAACGATAAAGGATTGTATTTACACAAGATAGTTACTTGCTCGATAAAAAAGTGGTATGGTAGATATTTCTTCCTAATATTTAAAAAAGAGAAATGCGATTTCCAAAAGGCACTTGATAAAACGTATTAAAATTGATTTAAAGTTTAGGACATAGTAATATAAAATGCCCCTAAATGCGATTGATTACACTGAAACAATTATATACAAAATTGTTTGTAATAATTTGAGTATACTTGATGTTTATGTAGGTCATACAACAAGTTTTAAAGATAGAAAAGGACAACACAAACGCAAGTCTATAAAAGGTAAAGAAAAACTTTATCAAATGATACGAGAAAATGGTGGTTGGGAAAATTGGGAAATGATTGAAATTGAAAAATATTCTTGTAAAGATGTAAATGAAGCCAAAAAACGAGAGCGTTATTGGTATGATGAATTGAAAGCCAAATTAAATACAAATCGTCCAATAATAATTGATGAAGATATGATAAATTATTGGAAAATTAAATATCAAAAGGAACTTGAATTACACCCTAATTTAGGTCATGATAAATATCAAAAACAAATTGTTAAAGACCCTAATTATAATGCTAAACATTATCAAAAATATAAAGAATCTCAATTAGAACTCAAAAAAATATACACTGAAACTCATAAAGTAGAAAAAGCAGAATATGATAAAAAACGACGAGAAGAAAAAGCAGTTGAAATAAAGCAAAAAAAGGCAGAATATTATCAAAAGAAAAAAGCAGAAAAACTTATGCTTTCACAAGATGTTTAGAATCTACCTTTCCCAATCATCATATTTTGGTCTAATTCACCCAATGGAACAGTTGAATGTTCTCGTAATGGATTTAATGTTTTGGATTTAATAATTGTATTTTTCTCATTTGATTTCACCATAATGCTCACTGGGTCTGCTGAGGTTTTTACTATATACTCATTATTTTTTTGTTTTTGAAAAGGAAAACGTGCTGGATTGTAGGTTAAAACCTCATGAACTCTACCGTCATCTAATAAAAACGTTATCATACCGCTTTGTGAATGGGACACCAATGACACTTTAAAATCGGGAAATTGTGACAGAGATTCCTCAAATATCCGTTTAGCAGTTTTAAATCGTAGTGTATCTTGATATTTACCTTTCACCATTTCATAGTTGTTAAGCCAATCCAGTGCCGAATATGTTCCAGTGAATACAATCACAAGATGTCTTGTTTGAAAATTAGTCCATACTTGAACCTCTCGGTTTGAAATCGGTTGAATGATGAAATTACCAATCTCTTTCTTGTCATGTCTGTAACTATTTTCAATCATCTCTTTGAAAACTTTCAATTGTAGTTTTCCACCTTTATATGAATTAGGAGGTCCGTGATGCTTTATGAGGTTTTTGTAAAATCTTGCTCGTTTGACAGTTCTCTCACTAAACTCTTCAATATGATGTAAAATATAATCAGCAAACTCACCAAGGTCTTTAAGGTGGTGTAAAGATTTTGGTCTTTTATTGAAATCTCTTGTGAAAGTCCCATGCTTGATGTGTTCGTATGGGCTGTCATTCATATACAAGAAGAAAACATTTTTATTTTAATAATTTCAAATTGTATGAATCCTTTGATACTCAAACAAGCAAAAAAGATAGGAGTTGAGGTCACAAAACCAAGCGACATTGAAAAAAAGTTGGATGTTTATTACGAAGGCAGAAAAATAGCATCAATTGGAGATTCAGATTATGACGATTATTATTCCTATTTGAAACGTGATGGGATTGATGTAGCAGAGGAGCATCGTCGTAGGTATAAATTACGGCATCACAAAGATTTTGACCATTTGCGAGGATATTTAGCATGGGTCTTGTTATGGAATGGAAATTAAAAACAAAAAATATAGAATTAGTATATGGCGGGATTTCATACAAAAACTTTTATCAAACACGACGACTATATGACACCAAAACACGCTTGGGAAAATATCAAAGATTACATTCCTAAAAAGGTAATTTGGGAAGCATTCTACGGCAACGGACAGAGCGGTCAATATTTAGAGGAATTGGGATTTGACGTTATTCATGAACAAGTAGATTTTTTTGAAAATAATGTGGGTGAAATTATTGTTTCAAATCCACCATTTAGTAAAGCAAAAGATGTTTTACAAAGGTTGAAAGTTCTTGACAAACCTTTTATCATTATACTTCCTTCAGCAAAAATTAACACTTCTTATGTTCGTGATTGGAAAGATAAAGGGTTACAAATTATCATTCCAAGAAAAAGGATACACTTTGAAAAACTTGTTGATGGAGAATTAGTAAACCAAAAAAGTTGTTGTAATTTTGACTGTTTTTACTATTGTTATAAAATAGATTTACCACAAGATATTATATGGTTAGTTTAGTCATCATCATCACTATTCAATCTTATATATCTATCTCGATTCATCATTGTAATCATATGGGAATAGGCGACAACAAATACAAAAACACTCACAGCCGATACGATTTCAATAATCATAATATATATAAATAAAATAGTTTCTATATATTATGAAATACCATGGTGGGAAAGCAATAATCGCAAAAGACTTGGCTGAATACATAAGGAATGATAGCGAGTATGGAATGCTTTTTAGTCCATTTTGCGGGTCGTGTGCCGTCGAAAGATTGTTAGTCGAGGATTTTGCTATATGTTTCCTCAACGATATCAACAAAGATTTGATAATGTTTTTACAAGAGTTGTATGATAATGTTTTTGAGTTTCCAATTACAACTACGGAAGAAGAATACAAAAAGTTGAAAACAGCAGAATCATCCGCCATGAGATGTTATTATGGACATTTCTTAAGTTTTGCGGGAAAATGGTTTGGTGGTTACGCACAAAAATATCAAAGAGGTGACCGAATCAGAGATTACAACAAAGAGGCAAGAGAATCTGCTAAAAGATTACAAACAGACTTTCGAAAAGGCGATATATTATTCGACAATAAATCCTATATTGAGTATACTCCTTTTAAAATGGCAATTTACTGTGATCCGCCATACAAATCTACGACTGATTACGGTGAGTT
>Ga0214919_10012462_pt1 | contig 10444 bp, 5 predicted proteins | sample LL1503_MetaG_FD_177994 | JGI IMG/M metagenome (GOLD analysis project Ga0214919, IMG submission 177994) | Freshwater microbial communities from Lake Lanier, Atlanta, Georgia, United States - LL-1503 | ecosystem: Environmental > Aquatic > Freshwater > Lake | place: USA: Georgia | collected 2015-03-15 | reverse complement strand
GCGGCTTCAACAACTGGCTCCGCAATTGGTTCTGCAACTGGAATCGGCGCGGGTTCAACAACTGGCTCCGCAACTGGTTCTCTTTCAGGATCCGCTACGGGTTGTGCGACTGGAATAATTGCAGTTTGCAAATCTTCCGGTGGGGCTGAAATTACTGCCGTTTGCAAATCTTCCATGGCGACTGGCGTCTTAACAGTCGCCGCTTGAGTTGCCTCTGGGCTTGCGATCTCAGGAGGCGTATTGGCATCATTTTGAGAAACTGCGACCACTGGAAATTGTGCCGGGCGATCCGGCAATTTGCTTGAATTCGCAGGCGAATACTTGGCGATTGTGGCCTTATTCTCCAGCGGCAATCCACTGAGCCTTCGTTCCACTTCATCCAAATAATGCCGCGCTTGCAACCAAAAGTGCGCGGGAACCACAATGGTGCTGGTGGAAAATTCCACCGCTGGTGGAGTCGCGTCGGTGACCAAGGCGGTAAATCGCCACTCGAATTCCTCACGACGTGGCGGCGATCCGGAAACCATCACGTCGCGCCGCACATCACGCCGGATTTCAATGCGACTTGCGGCGTCATCTCGCCAAACTTCATTATCGACAACAATCCAATCGGCGTAACGTGGATCCTCCGCCGCTTGAACCATGGCTTTCCAAACTTGATCACGAGTGTGCCCTGGAAATTCACGTTCCTTGGTTCCACACGCGGCAAGCGCGGGAACACAGACAACGCAAAAGATAAAGAAATTCCAGAGTTTCATCACATGGGCCATTCTGTTAATCGCGAGACAAATTCGTGTGCACTCGCTGCACATCATCATGATCCTCTAAAGCTTCAACCAATTTTTCAATTGTTTGAATTGTTGCTGAATCAACAGACACCGTATTCATTGGAACATATTCGATTCCCGCGCTGACCACAGAAATATTCGCCGCTTCGATCGCCTCTCGCACCACGCCAAATATTGCGGGAGCGGTGGTGATTTGCCAACCCTCCTCCCCACTTTGGACATCATCGGCACCGGCCGCCAGGGCGATTTCCATGAGCGCGTCTTCAGTCGAGGCTTGGCTAGAAATCAGCAGAATTCCCTGCTGAACAAAGCCAAACATGACGCTGTTGGGCACGCCTATTTTGCCGCCATTTTTGTCAAAAATAGTGCGGATTTCTGGGGCGGTGCGATTGGTGTTGGCCACAAGAGCCTCAACCACAAGAGCAACACCGCCGGGACCAAAACCCTCGTAACGGGTTGGCTCATAGCGCTCGCTTTCCAGCCCGCCCGCTCCCTTCTTCACAGCCTTCTCAATCGTGTCGCGGGGCATGTTGCCGGCCTTGGCATCCAGAATGGCTAGACGCAACGAGGAATTAAATTTTGGATCCGCGCCACCAGTACGCGCCGCGACAATCACGGCGCGGCTGAGTTTGCTCCAAATTTTTCCACGCTTGGCGTCAACCGCGGCTTTGCGATGTTTGATGTTTTTCCAAACACTATGGCCCGCCATTATTTTACCCCTGTGGAAGTCGCGGATCCTTGGCTTGGCGACAAATCTTTCGCAGGCGCTGGAGATGGTTGTGCAAAATCCATGTCGGCTAATTCAGGCGCTTCGCCTTTGGCTATGGACTTTAATTTTTTCGCAGCGCGATCGATTGCGGCGCCATCATTGCGATCGTAAAAGGCGTCGGCGTTCCATGCGCGAATTCCCCACTCGCGCTGCTGCAATAACTGGAACGCTTTCACAACATTTTCCCGCGAAGATTTGTTCGCCTCGGAATCCTCAATCAAGCGCCATAATTCCACCGCCTTGCCGGTTGCGCCGGTTCGATACAGGGCGTCGGCGTAATGGTCCATGGATTCGGCAGAGGCGCGATCCTGCGACTGTTCAATCGATTGACGCAGCAAAGAAATTGCGCCCAATTCACCTGCGGAATCAAGCAATTGTCCTTGTCGATACGCCAACCAACCCGCCGTATCCAAAGTGCTTGGGTCGTTGGGGGTCATAGCCAGCGCGCGCTTGACCAAATCAATCGTGGTCGAATCAATTTGGTTGTGCTCCATTCGAAGCCATCCCAAGTTGTTCATTGCGCTGGCGAGATCAGGCGCAAGATCAAGCGCGGATTGAAAACATTCGCTTGCGGCGTCGGAATTGCTGGCCATTAGGAATGCGTTTCCCAACTCCGCAAGATCTTCAGCTTGAGTTGTGACGCGCGGATCTTTGATCAGAAATTTATTCAGCGACCGCTCTTGCGCCAACCGCGCGCTCGCCCTTTGCGTGTTGCCTTGGGCGATGATGCTGGCCAATTCCGCACGAAATAGTTGCGCTTGATCTTTGCCCTTGCTCAGAGCGCCCACATCATGAAGCAACGATTCGGCCTTCATGAACATGCCTTCATCGGCAAGCATTTGCGCGGCTTCAATTGTGGCGGACACAGTCCATAGGTGCGCGAATTTTTTACTCAGGGCTTGGGCTTCATCCACACTTGCATTCAACATGGCATACGCGAGATACATGGGTTGAACCTGCGCGTCATCCAAAAGCGCAATGGCAAGCGACGACTGCAGCGCCTGGCGGTCCGTAATATTTTTTGGCAATCGATGCGCGAAAGAAATGGCGCTTTGGCGCTGTATTTTTGATATTCGCGCGTTTTGAGACAAGTTCCGAATCTCTTGCGCAGCGATATTTGGATCAAATGAAAGCGCGAATTCAATACGCTCCAACTGAGATCGTCCCGTGGCATTTTTCACGTGATCCGATGCGTTCATCATCACGCTCCAAGCCTCGGATTTTTTACCCGCGGCTATCAAGCTTCGCACGCATCCGCGTGTCAAAGCGTCGGAATCTGGATCGCTCGCAGACTCGCTCTTGAGTATTTCAATCACTTCAAGCAATCGGTCTTGCTGCGCCTTGCAAGAAAGATTCGCCTCACCAAGCTCCGACACGGCTGGATGCTCCTTGGAAAATGCTTCGAGAAATTTTTGCGTTTCAACCAATCGACCACTATCCGCCGCCGCGGACACCAACGCCTGTCCCACCTCGACATCAAGTGGATCCTCCATGAACAACAAGCGCAGTGATTCCAAAGCGACTTCTGATTGTCCGCGTCGCTTTGCTTGCAGCGCCTTCTCGCGAAAATATTCGCGCTGTACCTGCGCGGACTGGGATGCTTTGACAATTTCCAACGCATCCTCGTCGGGCGCGATCGAACGATCTGGCACCGCCACTTGTAAATACTTTCGCGCCGGCAGGCGATCCGTCGGAGCGTTCAGCATGGCGCGTTCGAGTGAATTGCGCACTTCAAGAGCGATTTCGCGCTGTTTTTCAAAGGTTTGCACAACGGTTTGATCCATGGCAAGCGCCAAATCGATCGCCGCACGCACCATCCACGCTTGGGAGCTTTTCTTATTCAAAGCGATGGCTTTTTCCACGTACTCGATGGCTTTTTCAGTTTCACCACACTCAAGAAAGGCCGCCGCCAGCGCAGCGGACTCGTCGCAAGATTTCATGTCGCACAATTTTTCAATGCGCTCGACTTGGGCAAGATCTTGTTCGATCGCCAACGCTTTCAACGCCACGATGCGCGACGCGCTTGCAAGTGCGTCATGGGAATCCGTGAACGGCTCAATCGTTTTCAGCGCCAACAGGGAATCAAATCCAACCAGATCAAACCAAGCCCCAAGAAGAGCGCGCGCCGCGTTGTTAGCTGGCGTGTTGTTGGCATTGAGTCTTTGAATATCGCCACGAAGTTGCTTTGCGCCAATGGGCAAGGCGCGCAATGCCGTGGCCCAACGCGAGGCGGACATTGGATTTTTTTGCACCTGATCCAAGGCCATGTCAAGAACAACGTCAACCCCCTTGCGTGATGCCAGAAATTGCGTGGCCTCGCTCATGGCGATGGGATCTTCAAGCCCCGCCGACTCCGAGGAAAGTATGGAATCAGCGGCGTGATTGTCGCCGGTGGCCAACATGCAGCGCGCATAGATCACGTCTTGCGCCGATGCGTCTGATTTAAAATCAGCTTGTAATGGCTGCGATAAGCCACTTTTGAACAACCACGTGATCGCTAGTGGCGCTCCCGCGCGACCCGGTGAATCCACTTGTGTCAACGAGGTCTTGATCAGTTGCCAAGCGTCATCGGGTTGACCAGAGCAACTCAACGCCCAAACGACCAGCGGCAAACTTGCCGCGTCGCTGGTGTCTGTAAGTGCCAACGACTTGGAAAATGACTTGGCGGCGTCGCTCCACTGGCCAATACTGGCTTCGCACTCGCCCGCAAATCGCAGAAACTCCTTGGATTGTTTACGTGGAAGTTTTTCTTGATTAGGCAAGGCGTCCAACTCTTGTTCAAACTGATCCGCCTCATGAAAGCAGGTTGCGGCGGCTCGCGCGCAACCAAGTTCGCGCAGGGCCAAACCCAAGCCGGCCGAAGTGGCAATACGCATTTTCAAGCGCGAGTCTGAGGGCTCGACCGTCAACCAAATTCGTCGTGCAAGAAATAATTTCTCCGCGGCAGGCAAGAACTTTTTACCTGACAAAATATGAAGCCCGCTCGCAACCAATCCCTCGGCGTCGTTGGGCTCCAGTGATAACAATTGGTTCCACGCGCTTAACGCTGTTTCCCGCCGCCCCGCTCCATCAAGTATGCGCCCTATTTCGCGCCAAGCCAGCGTATTTTTAGGATCGGTTCGGATCAATTGCAAAAGCAATTGCATCGCTTGATCGGGTTCGCGTTGGCGCATGTGCGCGCGGGCCTTCATCAACCATGCGGGATCAGGTTCATTTGGCGATGGCGCGGCACGATCCGTGGACTTGGGAGGAGATATTTTATTTTCAATTTCGTCCAGTGATAGCAAAGAACTCGACACATCCGGATTTGATTTGATTGCAATGTACGCAGGTGGCGCAAGTGATTTGTTTTTGTCTGGATTTTCTGGCGGCGTTTGGGCGTGGGCTGACTGAATAGGTGCTTGGAACACAGGCGCGTAAATAGCGCAACATGCGAACAAGATCCACACCCAAATCGGACGGTTCATTCATCCACTCACTTGCGCGAAGCACGCTTGGATGGAGAAACACTTGCCTTGCGAGTCGTACGCCCCACTCGGGCTGGACGCCCCGACACCAAATAGCGGTCGACGGCTTTGCGAATGGCGACGTGCGTGGAAACCGCGTCCTCAGCTCGAACGTGTCGCAACATCAGTTGAGAAATATCCGCCGCTGATCCCGCGGATGTGAGAATGTCCGACTCCACCAATAGGCGAATGGTGGTTCGGTCCATGGGCACCGCGTGAATGTTCAACCCGAGCAAACACACTCGCGCAGCCACAAACGAGGGAATTCCATCTAGATTTTCAATGTAACTCTTGGCGTCACGCTTGGGGATGGTCGTGAGATGCTCCAAACTCACCTTGTGCTGACGCTTGAAAATATCATGCAGCGCACGGCGCAACAGCACGCAACGATCATGCGCCTCTGGATAACGCACGCCAATTGTCTCCACCATTTCCTTCACAAGCGACACACGCAGATCGTTGAAGTCGACCATGTCATGGCGAATGCGCGACATGGCGTGGGCGGTCTGGTCGCGCGAAGCGTCGGTGAGCAAGAAACTTTCAATCAGCAACTCGATCAAGTCGGTTGGCGGAGTGGGATCCTTCTCCATGTTGGTGCGGACAAATTGTGCGAACTTGGTTGTGTAGAGCTCTGGCTTGGCGGTCATAGTTCCTCGAATTGATTTGAATATTGGGTGCGATAGTGAGAGTGAACGCGAGTCGAATTTAAATTTGCTTGAATGCTTGGATTTTGTTTACGTGTTGGGCTATTTCAGTTGGAATGGAATATGTTGATTTCAATCTTGGTTGTGCTCTTCTGGCGCGGGATCGCTGGCTGGAATCTCGCCGCGGGATTGACTGGCCGCGAGCATGGCGGCGTCAAGCGACGCTTGCTTCTTCAGCGAATCATCAAGCTCAAATTCCAAGCGTGGAAGACGGCGAATTTCGATCTTTTTAATCATGCCCGCTTTTAAACGACCACTGGCGTGGCGCAATGCGGCGATGGCCAACATGCCACGCTCGCCAGGCAAAACCGAAATATGAAATCGCACCGTGGATCGGTCCGGAGACATGACAGCATTCAGAACGCTGATCAAACAACCTTCAACCCGCGGATCGGACAAGCCCTCCGCTATGGCCGACTGCATGGCACGACGAAGCGCCGAGGACAATCGTCCAGCGGTGCGCTCATCCGAAGGCTCGTGGGATTGTCGGTTCATCTTGTTGAGGGCATTGATCGAGTCACGCTTGAAGTTCTATAACACTCAAGCACATCGCCCGTCTTGATGTCGTTGTAGCCAACAATCTTCATGCCGCATTCCATGCCGGCGCGAACTTCCTTGGCGTCGTCCTTGACCCGCTTGAGTTGCTCAAGCCGACGGTCCTTCTCAATGACAATGCCGTCGCGCGTGACGCGGATTTGCGCGTTGCGTTCAACCACTCCATCGGTGACGTAGCAACCAGCGATCATGCCAACCTTGGAAATCTTGAACACCTCGCGCACTTCAGCGTGGCCCAGTACTTCCAATTTAATTTCCGGCGTCAACAAGCCACTGGCGGCCTGGGTGACATCGTCCACCAGCTCATAAATCACTTCATAGAGCCGAATTTCAACGTTTTTACGTTCCGCCAACGCGCGCGCCTTGCTACTGCTGGTGACATTGAAACCAAGAATAATGGAGCCCGTGGCCTCCGCCAAAGAGACATCGCTTTCATTGATGCCGCCCACAGCGGAGTGTCGAACATTCACCGCGACTTCGTCGGTCTTGATCTTGCTCAGAACAGTGCGCAACGTTTCCATGCTGCCTTGCACATCGGCCTTCACAAGAAGACCAAGTTCCTTCACTTGCTCCTTGCCCATGTGCTCAAAGATGTTGTCAAGCGTGATCTTTGGCGCGGCAAGTTCGCGTTCGCGCTCAATACGACGACGCTCATGCGCGGCGTCCTCCGCGTCGGGCAAACTCTTCACACAGAAGAATTTGTCGCCCGCGTCAGGCATCATGTCAATGCCGCTGATGGCGACCGGCGTGCTTGGTCCCGCTGAGGCAACGCGCTGCCCCTTGTCGTTGACAAGATCTCGCACGCGACCAAAAGCGCGGCCAATCACAACAAAGTCGCTGCGATTTAAAGTTCCCTCTTGCACGATCAAGCGGGCGACGGCGCCACGGCCTTCTTCAAGCTGTGCCTCAAGCACGGTCCCTTGAGCCAATCCCTTGTAGTCCGCCTTCAAACCAAGCAACTCCGCCTGATAATCAAGCACATCGAGCAATTCTTGAATGCCCGTGTTCTTGGCCGCGCTTGTCTTGATGACTTCGGTTGGACCGCCCCACTCAACCGGATTCAATCCGTGCTCGGCGAGTTGTCCATAGATGCGCTGGATGTTCTTCTCCGTGGCCTCGGGCTTGTCAATTTTATTCAACGCTACAACGATAGGAACACCAGCTGCCTTGGCGTGGTTGATGCTCTCGATGCTTTGCGGCATGACTCCGTCATCCGCGGCAATGACAAGCACCACAATGTCGGTGACCTTGGCGCCGCGAGCGCGCATGTTGGTGAAGGCCTCGTGGCCTGGCGTATCAATAAATGTGATGACGCGATCTTGATCGCCAGCCTTGACCGGAGTTTGAAACGCGCTGGTGGCCTGCGTGATTCCGCCGGCCTCGCCCGCTGCGACATTGGCGTTGCGAATTCGGTCAAGCAAACTTGTCTTACCGTGATCGACGTGACCCATGATGGTGACCACGGGACTGCGCGGACGCTCATCGCTGCGGACGCGTTCTTTAAATCCAGCCTCGATGATTTCCGCGGCGCTGCGTGCCTCTTCAATCACAAGCTCAATGTCAAACTCCAACATGGTTTCAAGCGCTTGATCGGATGTGATCACACTGTTGATTGTGGCTGTTGTGCCCTTCATAAACAGCTTTTTCAGAATGTCGCCAGCCTTGACTCCCGTGACGGACGAAAGCTCCTTGATGTTGATGGGCTCGGAAATTTTCACAACGCCAGTGACCGGTCCTTGTTGGCGAGTAGGTTGCTGGAACGTAGTTTTTTTGTTTGTCGTACCCGTGCGGTTCTTGCGGAAGAAACCTGTGGACGACATGCGGTCTTCGCGTTCCTTGATGTCCTGCTTGCTGCGCTCGCTGGCTGGAGATTCTCCGCCAGTTCGACCACGAGTATCGGTTGCGCTCACGCGACGTTTGTTTCGATCAGGCGCGCGCGCGGATGCGCCGGTTGGTGCGCCGCTGGCTGGAGCGCCAGAGCCACCACTGACACCAGCTCCACCACCACCAAATCGCGGACCAGGACGAAATGTTCCTTGACCAGCGCCAGGAGTAAATCGTGGTCGCGGCGCGGGAATTACATCGGGAGTTTCAACTCGAATCACACGCGGACCAGAAAGACTTGTCTTTATTGGTTGCTGCAACATTGGTCCAACGGGCCGCACATCTGTGGGACGCGTTGGAACATTGGCTTGCGCTGGTGGTCCTGGCCTGAGAAAAGTTCTTGGTGGCGCAACTGGCGCGGCGGCTGCTGGCGCAATTGAGGGGGCCTCATTTGATGGATGGGCTTTTTTTGCGGCGTCTAAGGCTGGCGCGTCTGGGATTGAAGAAACTTGAACTTGATCGTCTTGATCAGGCTCAGTCGACTTTGAAATTACGCCTTTTTTAGAGGGCTTAGCTTCAGTTTCAATGGCGCCTTGATCAACAACGGGGGCCGACTCGACCGCAACTTTGGGCGCGACTTTGCGCACAACTGGCGCTGGCTTGGGTGCGGCTGGCCGAGCCGCCAATTTCTTGGCGCTCACTTTTTTCGCAGGCTCATCACTCTCAGCTTGATCAACCTCGCTGGACTTGCCAGTTGTGGTCTTGCTTGCAACTGCCTGCGTAGGCGCATCCTCAACGGCCACACCTCCACCGAACCACTCACGAATAGTCAGCGCCAATCCCATCGAGATGGTGGATTGCGGTTGCTTGACATCTGGAATGCCCTCAGTTTCACAACGAGCAATAATGTCCTTGGTTGCAACTCCAAGGTCTTTCGCCAACTGTGAGACGCGGACTTTCGTGATTTTGGACAATGTGTTTCCTTTGTTGATTCAATTCAAATAAACGAGTTCAAATAATGTTCATGACTTCAACGCTGCATCAATGTTTGCCACCGAGAATGTCGTCGGCCGCGGCTTCCGCGGATTGATCCACTTCAACCGCCGGCGCGGAACCCAACAGCACATCCGCCGCCGCGCCTTCTTCCGCCGCCAATTGCTCGGCCGCGGTCTTCTCTTGCTCTTGTTGCTCGGCGACAATCTTGGCCTTGTCAATACATGTGGTCACGATCAAGTCGGCCAACTCCGGAGCGATGCCAAGATTTGTCTCCAAAATTTCTGGACCAACTTCCTCCACATCAAACACGCTGATCAAACCAAGCGCGCCCAATTTGTCCAGCATTTCATCGGTGATTCCTTCAATTGGACGAACCGTTTCCTCCAAAATCGCAAGACCCTTTTGGAACTCTGGTGGCGTGAGAATGTCAACGTCCCAACCGGTCAAGCGCGCGGCTAGGCGCACATTTTGTCCACGTCGACCAATCGCAAGACTCAGTTGATCGTCGCGCACAATGATGGTGGCGCGGCCAAGTTCAAAGCACAAAGTGACTTCCTCTACTTCTGCTGGCTTGAGCGCGTTTGAAATCAGAACCTGGCTGGATTCATTCCAACGCACAATGTCAATCTTCTCGCCGCCGAGTTCGTCGACAATATTGCGAATGCGACTGCCACGAACACCAACGCATGCGCCAACGGCATCCACTTTGCTGTCCACGCTGGAAACCGCCAACTTGGTTCGGAAGCCCGCTTCACGCGACATGGCTTTGATGTCGATCACGCGTTCGGCAACCTCTGGAACTTCGGCCTCGAACAAACGACGAATGAAATCTGGATGCGCGCGGCTAAGAACAATTTTCACCTGATGGCCAGCGTCGCGCACATCAAGAATGAGGCAGCGAACGCGGTCGCCTGGCTGAAATTGCTCGCCTGGAATTTGCTCGCTGCGCGGCATGAATCCTTCGGCGCGGTCAATTTGCACAACCAGTGAACCTCCCTCGTACATTTGCGCGGTGCCTGTGACCAACTCGCCTTGACGCTTGGAAAATTCCTCTAAAAGACTATTGCGCTCCTCTTCACGGAACTTCTGAATCATCACTTGCTTGGCTGTTTGCGCAGGAATACGACCCAATGACGACAAAGGAATTTCCTCCTGCGCGCCCTCATCTAGATTGCGCCAAATGCGCATGCCGCCATTGAGGCGATCGATCTCGCAACCAAACTCCTCAAGATTTTCGCTGTTGAAATGCTTGCGCGCGGCGCTGACCATGGCTTGCTCAAGATCCATGAGCAAAATCTCACG
>Ga0214919_10012461_pt1 | contig 10445 bp, 8 predicted proteins | sample LL1503_MetaG_FD_177994 | JGI IMG/M metagenome (GOLD analysis project Ga0214919, IMG submission 177994) | Freshwater microbial communities from Lake Lanier, Atlanta, Georgia, United States - LL-1503 | ecosystem: Environmental > Aquatic > Freshwater > Lake | place: USA: Georgia | collected 2015-03-15 | reverse complement strand
TCTGTAATGACCCATAGAACCTTGGTTCCAACGATTGCACCCATCTTGGGAGCGTAACCATCAGTAAAGATGATTACTGCGGAGTATTTGCCACGATGCTTGGGATTATTCAAGTATCGCTGAACACAATCAAAATCAGTGCCACCGTTACGAGTACGCTTCCACTTGAAATTGTTCATGTTCTTAACTGAATAAAATGAAGACTCATCAATTTCAGTATCAAAATTAACAACATCAATCTGTGATTCACGGCTGCAAGCATATGCCTCCGCTAGACCACGCTGGACATCCTCATTACTAACAGAACCAGATTGATCAATTGCCCACAAAACATTGGCAACCGTTGTACGCTTTACGCCCGGAAACAGATACGGCATACGCTTGTTAATACGCTTTACCGTCGAATAACGATCCATTGAACGAGCTCGCCCAATAAACATCCGAAGAATTGCCTTCCAATCAAGCTCATTCTTTAGAAGACGCTCAATCTCCGATGAGATCTCCGAAGGAATAGAACCCCATGAAGCATTACGCTGGGCATTCTTTACACCCTTCTCAATCAATTCACGAACCTTCTCCCGCATAATGTCACGGAGCTCATCAGGAGCTTCACCCCAATTACCGTGACCATCAAGAGTCTCACCTTCGCTATTGCCAATCTCTAGGACATATTCACCATCACCATTGGTCTTAGAGTTTTCCTTAGCATATTCCTCAAGACGTGCCATATACCAATCCGAAGACTCTAGCTTTGGAAAGCTCTTGATAAGTTCAGCAAGTTTTGCATCATCAGTCTTGGGAGCACGCCCCGGCATCAAACAAAAAGCTGGCAGACGTTCTTCACCAATAATACTGTTGATTGCAAGATCGGTTGCAACGTTCCAAAGCCGTGAACGCTTGCGATCAGCAACAGCACGTTCTGAAATATGCATGAAAGCTACGTGAAATAGCTCGTGCATCATAACACCTTGACGCTGCTTCTTCGACATTCCACGCATGAAATCAGGATTGAAACCCATCTTGATGTTTGCGTTCTTATCACACATTACATAAGCAGTATCAACCTTCCAGTCAGCAATTTTTGGAATATACATGCTCATACCACCAAGAAATGGTTCAGCTTGCATAAGTTCAATAAAATCAGCGCCAAATTGATATTCAGCAGGATCAACCGCAGGGTCTGGCTCATGCCGAACGTCTAGCTCTGTAACCTTGTTTGTCGTGTCTTTGTTTTCGCTCATGTATGCACTGTACATGATCCCATCATAGAAGTCAAAAGGTATCTTTCAAAAGATAAGACTTGCTTTCACCAATTTGTTATGATAGTCTTTCAATCTATGCCACAGCAAACAAAATTAGAAAAAGATAAGTGCGATTGTTGCCACAAAGTAAAAAATGGATCAATGATCTATATCGGAGGCGAACCAATGGAATTCCTCTGTTGTGATTGTAATCCAGATATGTACAAGCGCACGTATAAGGAGCACTTTGTAGAACTTGCAGAACAACAAGAACAACAAAGTGAAACAAGATGGAGAAAGAATGAGTTGACTCTGACTCGGTGATCTGATAGATTCGATTTGTAAGCAAGAAACACGAAACCAAAACAAAAGAAAGAAAAAGGAAAAACAATATGTCTCTCGCAGCACTTAGCCTCGATATCAAGTCCACAAAGCGCCTGTTCACTCGCTTCTCGCCAAATCGTGCGACCATGCTTCGTGGTCGTCATGGTATCGGCAAGTCTCAGGTTGTTTATCAGATCGCTGCTGAATATCGTTCAGACTTCTATAAGGAGCACGGTAACTGCGAGCGTGTAAGCTCAGCTTTTGCCAAGGAGTCTGGATTTCGTAAGATGCTTGAGTCATTCTGGAAGAAGAATGCTCATGATCCCAAGTATGAAGGTTGTGACCGAAACATCTGGCATTATGACATGGGCGTTCCTGTTGTCGAGCGGCGTCTTTCTCAGATGACCGAAGGTGATATCACTGGTATTCCCTTTGAAGGCAATCGTGGTGGCACAGTTTTCCGTGCGGTAGAGTGGCTTCTTGGAACTTGCGAGTTTCCATCAGTGCTCTTCCTTGACGAGCTTAACCGTGCAATCAAGGGTGTTGAGCAGGCCACCTTCCAGCTTGCAGATAGCAAGGCTTTCGATGGAAACCTGCTTCATGCAGAAACACGGGTAATGGTCGCAGTTAACATCGGTGATCAGTACGATGTTACACCAATGGACCCAGCAGCAATTAGCCGCTATGCAGTTGTTGATCTTGATCCGACTCTGGAAGACTGGATTGCTTGGGCAGGTGATAACTGCCATCCTGCACTTGCTGAATTTATTCGTAGCAACCCTCGCTACCTTGAATTCAAGGATACTTGTGAGCCAAACAAGAAGTATCCAGATCGTCGTGCATGGGGAAACCTTGACTCAGAACTGCAATATGCAGGTCTTTACAAGGAATGCAACGATGTACTCTTCTGCCATATGGCAGCAAGTATGGTAGGTTTCGAGGCTGCAAATGCCTACTGGAACTTCTACAAGGAGCGTGCCGCTGATATCTCTGCGGAAGACGTGCTCAAGGATTGGTCATCAGTCCTTAAGCGTCTGCCAAAGGATGAGGCAAAGCGTCATCAGAAGTTTATCGAAATCATGGGCAAGATGGATCACCTCCTCAAGACCCATGAAATGACATCTGAGGAAGCTGCACAATACGGTAAGTATATGCATGACGCTCCAGCAGAAGTATTGATGGGTGCTTGGAAGTCGATTAACATTAATCGCAAGAACCTCTTCATGACGCATCCTCACATTGAGGATCTAATTGTGCGGGTTCTAGCATCGACAAACCCTGCTCAGGTTCCTGCCCCAGCTGCACCAGTGGCAGCACCAGCACCAACCCCAGCAAAGGCTGTTAAGCCACGTACTCGCAAGTAATCAGGCAATCGACTGAATAGTCGAAAGGAGGGAAGCATAGAAATATGCTTCCCTTTTTTATTTGTTTTTTTTCAATCATTTGATTCTATCAAAACTTGTTGCTATCTTCTTCTATAGAAGAGGAAAATTATGCAATCAGTTATAAACACAGGCCGAGTCATTCAACAATTAACAATCAAATTTATTAAAACACATCCCAATGCTTTGTTGCCTAAATCCGCACACCAATATGGTGATGCAGGATTTGATATTTATGCGGTAGAAGAAACAGTATTACCTCCCGGTGAAGTCACAGTAGTTCGTACAGGATTACAATTAGCAGATTGCCCCACTAATGGTGTCAACGGAGCACAATATTATCTTGACATTAGATCACGTTCTGGACTATCAAGGAAACTTGTATTTCCTGTTACCGGAACAGTTGATGTAAATTACCGTGGAGAAATTGGCGTAGTCCTTGCTAATTTTGCAAAAGAACCATATGTAGTGAAACCAGGAGAACGTGTTGCACAACTTGTTATCCAGCAAATTATTGCCAATACACCATCAATGTCAGTTGTTTTTGAGGAGACTGACTCCGTAGCAGATACAGATCGTGGTTCCGGTGGTTTTGGTTCCAGTGGCGTTTGATAATGTTCTTAAAAGATATTATCAGAATTAAACCAGGAACCTTAATAAAAGGATTTAAAATAAAACCTTTTAGGAATCGATCAGCTACATTTAAACTGGATGGATGGGAAACTCCAACAGAGTTTGATTTTGATTGCATCCAAACTATATTTTATCCCTTGGCATATGTGCCAGGAGCGTATACTTTATATAAAAGCCATGAACTACAAGATGGCAATCTATCAATAAACAATATACTCCAAGAAGATTTTTGGAGAGATTGGGATCGTAGCTACTTTATAAAATATAATATTGGTGATCCTGTTGGAATCCATCTTGGAGAATTTATAATTTGTGAAGGAGACAGTGTATCTCTTGATGGAACAAATTTATATTCTAAAATTTTAATACCAAGTGGTGATGTAGGATTTCTTGTATTCCATTCTAAAAACTGGAAGAAAAAAGAAATGGAGTTAGTATGATTAATAATTCAATATTAGTAATAGATTCTTTTAATGTTTTTATGAGACACTTTTGTGTAAATGAAACTGTGACATCTAGTGGTGAACTAGTAGGAGGTGTCGTTGGATTTATTAAAGCACTTGGATCTTATATCAATCAATTAAAACCAGAATCTGTTTATATCATTTGGGAACAAGGTGGACCATCACAAAGAAGAAAACATATTTATCCAAATTATAAAGCAAACCGTGCAACAAACAAAGCCTTGCAAGATGTTTACCGCAATGATGGAAAATATATCGCTTCATCAGATGGAAAAAATAAACTATTCCAATTACAGATTTTAACAAAAATTCTCGGTCATCTCCCTGTTTGTCAAATCTATGTCCAAGATACAGAATGTGATGATATTATCGCATATCTTGTAAAAAGAAAATTCCAAAACAATAAACAAACAAAAATAATCGTATCCAGCGATAAAGATTTCTATCAATTGCTAGAAGATAAAAATGTAAGGATATTTGATCCAGGAAAAAAAATATTAATAGATTCCAAATATGTTTTAGATAACTTTGGTATATCAGCAAGAAATTTTACTCTGGCTCGTGCTTTAGTAGGAGATACTTCAGACAATCTTGATGGTGTCCCAGGCATCGGACTTAAAACCGTCATAAATAGATTCCCTGATTTTAACAAAGAAGATATTGACCTTGATTTGTCTTGGATCAAAAATGAAGCCGCAAAAATATTAAGCGAAAATAAAAAATCACCAAAATGTTTTAGTGACATTGTCAGTCACATGGATATCATCGAAAGAAATTGGAAATTAATGTACCTGGATACCTCCTGCTTGGCCTCTACGCAGATTTCTAAAGTTGATTACCGAATTGAAATTTTTAAACCCATTTGCAATAAAATGGATTACATTAAAACCTTTGTGGGGGCCGATATTCCTTTAACTTATGATATCGATCAAACGTTTTTATATGCTAAATCGTTACTTCGATAATCATTCGCAACTTCTAAAGATGTCTATAGTTAGACTTACAATGATCAGGTAGGTGCCAACAACTAGTTTATAAAAGTTTTCAGATAGTATACATTCAGTCATAACAACTCACTCAAAAACGGAGCTATTTATAAATGTCAACAGGTAACAGTCCAGTATTATTTGCATCGCTTGGAAAATCATTTCAAGAAAAATTACTCCAAGCTCTATTAACAGATAAACAATGGGGTACACAATTCATCGAAGTATTCAACGTAGATGAATGCTTGGAACCAATCTATCTTAAAATGATTGCCAGCAAATATATCAACTACTATCATTCCTATAAAGAATTTCCTACCCTGGAACTCCTTATAACAATCATTAAAGATGAATTAACAAATAATCAAGACCTCGTTCTCCGTGAACAATGTTATAACTTCCTCCAAAAAGTTATCCGTAATGAAAATGGTAACGATCTCCCATGGGTAAAAGAAAAAGCTTTTACCTTCTGCCGCCAACAAATGCTTAAAAAAGCATTGACAGAATCTGTAGACATCATCCTCACGGACAAATATGAAACTGTTGTCGATATCATGAAAAATGCTATCGCTGCTGGGATGGCTTCGTCAAATGGTCACGATTACATGAACGATATCGATGCACGATATTCTGTAACCTTCAGGCATGCCGTCAAAACTGGTATTCCAGAACTAGATGAAAAGAAAATCATGGGTGGTGGCCTTGGTGCCGGTGAAATCGGTATCGTCTGTGCTCCATCAGGTGTAGGTAAATCACACCTATTAACACACTTCGGCGCTCAAGCACTTCTGCAAGGAAAAAATGTATTCCATTATACCATGGAACTTAATGAACGCTATGTAGGTATCCGTTATGATAGCCATTTGACAGAAATCAATTCATCCGATTGTTCTGACGCAACTGACTTGATTAAACAATACTTCGAAGCAAATCGTGAACATATGGGAAGATTAATTATTAAAGAATTCCCAGCACGAAGCATCACATGCAATAACATTAAATCACATATCGATAAAATGACATATAAAGGTATTCGCCCAGATCTTGTCATTATCGATTATGCTGGAATTATTCGGTCAACCGAGAAATATGAATTGCCACGGCTAGAAATGCAATTCGTTATTCAAGAAATTCGTAAAATGGCCAAAGAACTAGATGTACCAGTATGGACCGCTCTCCAATCAAATAAGGAAGGCGCTAAATCAGATATCGTAGATCTTACAAACCTCGCAGAATCATATGGACAAGCAGCAGAAGCAGATTTCGTGCTCGGACTCCAAAGAATGAGTACACAAAAAGCTACAGGCTTCGGAACCATGTTCATTGCAAAAAATCGTTTCGGAATCGATGGACTACAATATAAAGTGCACCTCGATACCGCTCGTAGCAAAATTAGAGTGCTAAGTGATGCAGAAGTAGAAGATATTAAAAATGATATCGATATCGAAAAAGAACGTATCCAAGACGATACCGTAAGTAGATTTAAAGCCGCAATCAAGAAAAGTAAAGAAAATCTACAACTCAGCAGCTTGTCAGCAAAATAGGAAAATATTATGTTACTAAATGGAAGAATCACATATAAGCCATTCGAATACCCAAAAGCTTACGATTATTGGCTTCGACAACAACAATCACATTGGCTACCAACAGAAGTACAAATGGGGCCAGATGTTCAAGATTGGAAACTAAACATTACCGAAACAGAAAAAGCTGTCGTGGCCGGGGTGCTTAAAGGATTCATCCAAACTGAACTCGTTGTAAATGATTACTGGACAGGAAGAGTCGCAAAATGGTTCCCTCATCCAGAAGTCGCCATGATGGCTACAACTTTCGGAGCATTCGAAACAATCCATACAGTAGCATATGCTCACCTAAATGATACCCTGGGCCTCGAAGATTATGATGCATTCCTAACAGAACCAACAGCAAAAGCTAAAATCGACCGTTTGCTTTCAATCGAAAATTCTAAAGAAAAAAAAGAAATGGCCAGAAGCTTAGCCGTATTCTCCGCTTTCACAGAAGGTGTCAGCCTCTTCTCGTCATTCGCTATCCTTTTTAACTTCTCCAGATTCAATAAACTTAAAGGAGTCGGACAAATCATCTCCTGGAGCGTATTAGATGAATCATTACACTCAGAAGCAGGTACTTGGCTGTTTAGAGAATTTGTTAAAGAAAACCCAGAAGTATGGGATGACGAACTTAAAAAATCAATCTATGATGCCGCAAGAGCTACAATAGAAATCGAAGACGCATTCATCGATAAAGTATTCGATGGAAAAACAATCGAAGGTATCGATCCAAAAGATCTTAAATGCTTTATTAGACATAGAGCAAATGTAAAATTAGGCGAAGTAATGTGCAAAACTAATTGGAAAAATATAGATCAAGATGCCCTAAAAAGAATGGCATGGTTCGATACACTATCACAAGGCGTATCACAACAAGACTTCTTCGCCGGTAGAGAAACACAATACTCAAAAGGATCAATCTCCTTTGAAAATATTTTTAATGAAGAGAAATAATATGAAATCACTCCAAGAACTAAAACAAGAAAATCAAGCTCCAGAATTCTTAACCGATGAAGGATACAAAACTCTCTGCGGCGGATACCTCCTCGAAAATGAAACCCCAAAAGGAATGTATCAAAGAATCTCTAAAGCCTCCGCACAAAGACTCAATAAACCAGAACTAGAAAATCAATTCTTTGAACTGTTCTGGAAAAATTGGCTCGGACCAGCTTCACCAGTATGCTCAAACATGGGATCAAATCGTGGACTGCCAATCTCTTGCTTCGCTGGCTATATCCCAGACTCAGTAGATGGTATCATGACATCTATGCATGAACTAGCTTCCATGTCAAAATATGGAGGCGGTGTAGCACAACACTATAATGATGTCCGTGGAAGAGGTAGCATCATCGCAGGTAATGGATATTCAGATGGTGTCGTCCCATTTATGAAAATTCAAGACTCCACAACAATCGGTATCTCACAAGGTGGAACACGTAGAGGCGCAACAGCTTCCTACCTCCCAATCGAACATCCAGATATTGAAGAATTCCTTAAAATTAGAAAACCTCAAGGTGACCCAAATCGTCAATGCCTCAATATCCATCATGCCGTCTGTGTATCAGATGAATTTATGAATAAAATAAAAGCAGGAGACGAAAAAGCTCGCTACCTCTGGAAAGAAATACTAAAAACTAGATTCGAAACCGGTGAACCTTACCTGTTCTTCTCCGATACAGTAAATCGTGATAATCCAGAATGCTATAACGATAAACAACTATCCGTTCTCGGTAGCAATATCTGTACCGAAATTACTCTCGCAACAGATAAAGATCATAGCTTCGTTTGCTGCCTATCATCACTAAACCTAGCACGATGGGACGAATGGAAAGATACAAATGCAATCCAATTAGCAACTTGGTTCCTAGATGGAGTAATGGAAGAATTTATCGTAAAAGCTAGAAATATCCCAGGATTCGAAAAATCTGTCAGATTCGCAGAAAAATCTAGAGCTCTAGGTCTCGGTGTATTCGGATTCCATACTCTGCTCCAACAAAAAGGTTTACCATACGATAGCTTCGAAACCTATCGACTCAATAACCAAATCTTTAAACTAATAGATTCAGAATCTAAAATCGCCACCCAACAACTAGCCAAAGAATATGGTGAACCAGAATGGTGTAAAGGGTTCGGTATCCGTAATACCCATAGAATAGCTCTAGCCCCAACAGTAACAAATGCAATCATCAGTGGAAATGTTAGCCCATCCATCGAACCATGGACAGCAAATGCCTTCGCAAGAAAAACCGCAAAAGGTACTTTCATCCACCGTAATAATATACTAGAAGCTTTGCTGGAAAGCAAAAATAAAAACAATGAACAAACTTGGAACTCTATCGTTTCAAATGAAGGCAGTGTGCAACACCTGGATTTCTTATCCAGTGATGAAAAAGCTACATTCCTCACCGCAAGAGAAATTAACCAATTCGTTATCGTTAAGCTTGCCGCACAAAGACAAAAATATATCGACCAAGCTCAAAGCATTAACCTGTTCTTCCCTTCAAATGCAGACCCAACTTATATCCATAAAGTCCATATGATGGCTTACCATGATGGACTTAAAACACTTTACTATTGTAGGGCAGGTAGCGTCCTAAAAGGTGACTCAGGCTCCAGAGCATATAAACGTGAAGAAAATGAATGCCTAGCCTGTGAAGGATAATATCGTTGTCATCTACCCCTAGAGAAATGACACCAACCCAATTCAATCACTCACCCATAATACCACTTTAACCCCATAAATCAATAATTGATATAAAATATTGTACTTTTCTCTAGGGGTAGAGACAACAATATTTTATATCAATTTATTCCAATTGCCACTCTATACCTCCAAATCATCAATTAATCATTTTTAATCATTTCTAACACTTCTCAAACCTACTAACCATATCACCAATAAATTTATAAATTGCCGTTTAAACATGCGCCAAGGCCAATTGATAAAATAATGATGTCATTTCTCTAGGGGTAGATGACAACAATATTATCATTTCTTATCTCTTGATCCATCAATCAATCTATGATATACTGGATCTCTGTAATAACCTCTAACTCAGAAAGATTGTAACCATTATGCTAGGTCTTTGTTGCCAATATCTTGAGCCCCGTACAAAACGTGATGGCTCCACTGTATTCGAAAACAGTATCAATGAACAATCTATGCAACTAGGCCGATTCAAATCAGGTGCATATAATACCACCTATATCCAAAACGTCTACCGTAATAACGTAGAGGAAATCATTAAGCTTATCCCTAAGCTCGTAGCAAATAATATCCATTGCTTCCGGCTGTCAAGCAATATCTTCTCACTATGGGAATTCAATAACCATATCGCCAAACAAGATGATCTCCTAATCTCTAGGCTAAATCATTGCGGCAATCTATTCAAAATTAATAATATCAGGGTCACAACACACCCAGGACAATTTACAGTCCTATCCAGTGACAGTGATGCTGTAGTCAGTAACGCTATCATGGAACTAGATTATCATGCTTGGACCTTCGATCAAATGAATCTACCACAGTCCCCAGAAAATGCAATCAATATCCATGGCGGTAAAGCAGATAGATCAGCTAAACTTATCTCCGTAATCAATTCATTGCCCCATCATATCAAATCTAGACTAACTCTGGAAAATGATGAAACATCATATAACCTCATGGATCTTATCAATATCTATGACCAAACAGGTATCCCAGTATGCTGGGACTCCCATCATCACGTATTCAATGATGCTGGCATTCCTATCGATGAAGCCTGTGATTTAGCAATTATGACATGGAGCAAGTCAGGTTGCAAGCCTCTTCAGCATATTAGTAACACTATTCCAGGTCAGGAAAATG
>Ga0214919_10012460_pt1 | contig 10446 bp, 2 predicted proteins | sample LL1503_MetaG_FD_177994 | JGI IMG/M metagenome (GOLD analysis project Ga0214919, IMG submission 177994) | Freshwater microbial communities from Lake Lanier, Atlanta, Georgia, United States - LL-1503 | ecosystem: Environmental > Aquatic > Freshwater > Lake | place: USA: Georgia | collected 2015-03-15 | reverse complement strand
TTTTTTATACTGAGATAGATCATAATTTAAAAATAAATGACAGAGTTTTTATAACTGGTGGTAATTATGATTCAGATTTAATCATACAAGCTAATAAATTTAATAAACTCTCTGATGGATATATAGTCCAATATGCTGATAAGACACAAGTTGTTTTAGATATTGAATATACGGGTGAATACCCTTGGATAGAAGAGCCTGTTGATAATTTTACAAAAGTATATGTTGCTTCTACTCAGGAAGAATTTGATTACTATATTCAAACTACATCTACTAGAGATTTTGACTCTACTTCTAATCGATTTTCATCACATGAATATAGAGGAAATAATAACATTCTTTATATAAATGGAACGTTCTCAATTTCTGGAACTGACTATGGAATTTTAGGATTTTCATCATCTAGTACATTAACATATTCTAACTCATTTTTAGTACTTAGTGGTACAACATCTGGATATTTAACTGATATTACAAATGATGTTATTTCTGGTAGTTTTTCTAGTCATTTAGCTCAGCCTAGATTTGTAATTTCTAGTGGATATTCTATATACACACCACCATTTTCATATTTATACCTGACATTTACTGAAAAACATGGATTAACATCAAATACTTCAGGTATAAAAATAAATTATTTAGAGGGAACTGGAACATTCTCATATTGGAATGGGGTTACAACTACATTTGGTGTAGTTGATGAATATACTCTATATACATCCGTTATTGCAGACTATGTATCTAGTATTACTAATGGTATCTTAACGAAAAATGGAATTGGATATGACGTAATTACCAATAATGGTGATTTAAAAATAATAAATGGTGATTTTGAAGAATCTGGAACTAAATTTAAAAAAGACTACACATATTATTTTGATACCGAATCATCTACTTGGAAAGTTAATAGACATTATTTAAAACCTATAATAACAGAACAAAATTTCAGAAATGGAGTTTTTAAGAAAGGTGAATACAATCAAGGTCTTTTGGGAACACATCAAGAAACTATTAATTACAATGGTGCTGATGTTAATTTTTCATTAGGAACTGTTTTAAATGTTAAATGGTATGATGGTAATATTGGAAAAGGAAATGGTAATGACCTATCATACTTTACATCATTTGATGAATTTGGGTTACCAAATATAAAAACTAACACAAAGAATAATGCTGGATTGGGATATAATTATATCTATGATTCGTATGTTAAAAAGTCTATTATAGATAATGGTACTTTTAATGATTCAATAATTGGATCATATTCTTTAGATTTAATTCTTTCTAACTATTTATCATCACAATCAACTACATATTCGGTTACTATAAAATCCGGTAATTATTTTAATTCGGAAATATTATTTACAGATATATCAAATTCATCAATATTTAGTTCATTCTTATCAAATTCTAGAATTTATAATTCAAAATCTGTAAACTCAGAATTTACAAAGGCATTATTTTTAAAGTCTAAATTTACATCTGATAAGATAGTTAAAATTAAAGACTATGATGAAAAAATTATTAATTGGTATGATGGTGACCAATTTAATACTTTTAAAATTTATAAATTTTATGTTGATGAAGAAAGCTTCCTAAGATTCAGAGACTTTCAAAGTTTCTATTTTGATGGATTAAAAATAGATAAAGTTAATCTAGGAGTTTTAAATTTCTTTGATGATAAATTCTCAATAGATTCTTATTACTCATCATCAGATACAACTAGTTCAGGTAAAACTTTAAAAAGAGTTATCACTCAACTATCCACTAAAGAAGAAAATCTAAAAATAGTTGCAGGATTAAGTTACTCAATATCAAATAATTCAAAATATGGATACCCATCAATTGATATTTTAATATGCGCTACACCTAGTTCAAATGTTGAAGATTTTAATTCTAGAGTTATTGATGAATCTTATGGTCCATATATTTTTGATATAACAAATTTTACAACAACAACATATTGGGACACAACAACCTATAGTGTATTTAGAGTTTTATATTCAGGTGGTTATCCAACATTTTCTGCGACATCTTCGGTATCACTTTATGAAGGTCTTAATAACTTATCAATTGGTACTTGGACATATAGTGGTAACATTTTTAATGCAGATGGTGATTATTCTTATCAAAGTATAATACTAACAGATGCTGATGGTGTTGAGTATAATATAAATTCTACACAGTCATCTAGAAAAGCTATATCTGATAATCTAAAAACTTTAGATATATCTAAGGCATATATTGTTGATTCTGACTTTAAGAGTGGATTGTTTGAAGGATCTACTTGGATAAGTGGTAATTACATAAATTATAATAAAGACCATTCATTTAGAACTCTTCAAAACTCTGATTCATATGGTGATATCCAAATTGATAATGCAACCGGTATACTTAATTTCTCTATTAATGGTGGTTATAGAAGACCTCTGATTGAATCTGATGATATATTATTTCTAAACGCTCTTTACTATGATACTACGATGTATGGTGGAGATAATTTAGTAAAATTGCCTGATACCTATAAAGTATCAAATATTTCTTTAGGTGGAAATGGTAAGATTATTGAGATATTTGATATTGTAAATGGAACATCATCTAATTTATATAATGTTCCTTATTTACTATCTAGTGGTTCTTCGGTTTTAACAAAACATGGTGAGAATGGATTTAATTATGCACACCCTGTTAAGTTTTCAAATTCAAAAATTCAATCTGGTATTTTTAGAAGAGCCTATTTTAAAGACTGTAAAATTGAAAATCAATTATTTAATAATTTAGATAAAGAACCTGTTTCATATGATAATTGGAGAAGTTTATTACTATCAGATATTTTATTCTCGGATAATAATAATGAGATAAAGTCCGGATTAGTTATTAATTCATCTTTTATGTCAGGTTCAGATAAATGGTTAAATGGTATATTTTATAATTCAATCTGGAATGTTCAGTCATTTACCTGGTCAAATTTTGCAACAAATTCTACTATCTATACAACTGGTGTTAATAAATTTAAAAATGGTATAGTAAAGCAATCTAGATGGGTTAATGGTACATTTGAAAATGGATTATTTTATAAAAATAAATCAAATATACCGTTCACAATAGATATTTATAACGACTTAACACCCGCTTATTATAGATCCAGAGATTTAAATAATAGTAGTTTATCTAGATATGCTTGGATAAATGGTATATTTGAAAATGGGTTATTTGAATTAAGTAACTTTGAAAATGGAGACTTTCTAAGTGGAGATTTTTATAACTCAACATTCTTAACTGGTAATGCATTTGGTGGTAATTTTGGAAAAAGAAATTTAAAATATCCTTTAACAAGAGTAGCATCTGGATCTTTTAGTAATGTAAATGTAATATCATCAGAATTTAAAACAGAAAATCCTACTGGTCAAATGGATGGTCAATTCCAAATTGATTGGTATAATGGTATATTTAATAATGGATTATTTGGAGTTAAAGTTGATTCTGCATCTTACTCAAATTTGGGACCTGCTTATCCATTTAATGCTAATTGGTTTGATGGTACTTTTAATAATGGTGTATTTACGGATATTGCTAATTGGAGAAATGGTGAATTCAATAACGGGAAATTCACATCATATTATGGATATCCATTTACAACAGCTGCATCTTATTCATCTGCTGGATCAAGTAGTTTTGCTTGGCAAGAAGGTAAATTTAATGGCGGTGAGTTCGGAAATGCTTCTACAGGAACAAACTCAACTTGGTATAATGGAGAATTCAATGGTGGTATTTTTAGAGGAAGATATTGGAATAATGGTATATTTACTAAGGGGTATTTTATAGGATCAGGAACAGTATCTACTAAATTGTCAGATATTTCACAATTTGTTTCTGATTTTTCGGATAATTTTTATGGATTTTGGAATGATGGTGTTGTGAGTGAAGTCAAAGATAAATTTGTTAAAAATAAAAAGACATTTACAAAACTAGAAAGAGAATTTACAAAAAAGAAAACTAGACTAACTGTGGAATTTAAAAACTCCTTATGGTTAAATGGAACATTCTCACATAACAATGCTATTTTTCAAAATTCTATTTGGCAAGGTGGTATTTTTGAAAGAGGTAAGTTTTATAGATCATCGTTTAATCCATATGTGAGTTATGTTATTAATGGTAATTTTCAACAAATTCAAAATCAAAATTTACAATTCTGGAATCAACTTTATACGGATTATGATGATGAATCAACTCAATTAATAGGAGCATCATTGGATTCAATTTCAAGTGCTCTTTACCAAAATGATCCAAATAGAAAAATTCTATTTACTGGAACGTCTAGTGTTTTAAATTTAACACAAACTGCTGGATTAAGGATAGGTGAGACATATACTGTTAGAGCTATAATAAATGAAAATTATAATACAGAGATAAGATTTGGTAATTTCTCATCATCTTTAAGAAATAGAAACTTTACAGAAAGTATTTATGGTAGTTATTCTAGTTGGATTTTAGCCGCAACATCATCATCTGGTGGTACAATGCCATCATTAACAGCATCAATTGGATATCCAGGTAATGTTTATTATAGTGATGGTGGAACTGGTGACTCATCAGGTTATATAATATACCCTGGTATATTGATTCCTGGAAATACATACACAGTTAAATTCTATACTTTTAATGAGACATCTTTCTCACTTCCTTATATCGGTAGTTGTGATTATTCTCAAGTAACTATTGAAAATGAGGTTTTAACAACAGATTTTACAGTAAATACTAATTTAACATATTCAGTTCCTAGTGGATCATCAAATGATTATTTTATTACATTTGAAGCTGTTTATTCAGATCTTGTTATAAACACTAAGCCTTACTCAAGCTCTACGGAATATAATATCTCTGGAATTATTTTAACTGGTAATTCAATATTAACAAGTTCAGATATAACCTCCAAAACAAGTATTACTTATACATTTAATGCTGAAGGACCCGATTTTGCATTTGAATTTATACCAAAAACAACATCAGTTACTAATGCTCCTCCAATTTGGGATAATGCAACATCTTCAATAAGTTTAATTGAAGTAGTTAAGGGAACTAGTGGATTTAATCTTGATAACTGTCTATGGGATAATGGTATATTTGAAGACTCAGAATTTTATATCTCAAAATGGAATACTGGTAAATGGATATCTGGAACAGCAGTGGGTATGATATGGAAAAATGGTATTGCAAATTACATGAATGCTTACAATATCTATTGGGAAGGTGGTGTTTGGAGAAATGGTAATTGGAATGGATCCCCATTTGGATATGAAAATGTCAATGAAAATGGATGTTTATATACATATGATACAAAAGCACCGCTTGGATTGACATTAAGTTTATCATCTCCTTGGGATGGTTTACATTTAGAAAATTTTCCTTTGACTGGATTATCAACAGTTTATGTTGATACATCTTCTATAAGAAATGGATCTAGTTTTTCATTTGTTGAGTCTGCTCCTCCTGGATTATTTTACTTAACATATCAAGATCCAGAATTAGATCCAGATGTAAGTGGAAATTTTGTTAACACATATGGTCTTCCATTTATATCAGGAGGTCCGAATCAATTTGATGTAGGGAAAAGATATAGAGTAATTGTAAATATTGGCACAGTATCCATTGCAAATGAACCTGATTTGAGTAAGGTTGGTATTCAATTTAGTATTGGTAGACCTTCGAGTGCAAATGCATCTTATGGAGAAAGTAGTGGATCATTTGAAGGGTCAATTTATCCCTCATCAACAAGTATTGCCAATGGTGAAGATTTTATAAGTGATTATCATAAGTTAGAAGACTTAGCAAACCATAATGGATCACCAGTTCCTGACTTATTAATATCAGGTGTTGGTGGTTATTTAGCATCATTTGGTGGAAGTATAACAGAAATATTAACCGCTAGAGATGATGGTAGATTTTATTTACATGTTAGTCCATATGGAACTTCTAATTTTTATATTGATAGTATATCAATACAAGAAGAGTTTTGTACTCAAAGAGCAGAAGTTAATGATGGATATGTTTCTGATATTATCACGAATGTCGGATTATATAGACAATCATCAAATGATACGGGATATCAAGATATATTTATAAATGATGCATTCACAGTTAGTGTTGATACTAACTGGTCAACAATTAAGGATCAACCAAATATAACATCCCTATCTTTTACACAATCGGTTTATCCATCTCAACAAAGATGGAAGTATGCAACTTCTTATATTAAATATCTAGCTACTGAAATTTGTTCAGCTGGATTTGCCTGGCTTCAATCCTCACAAGTGAGTGTGCTTAATACTAACTATTATATAGATTATAATAGTGGTGGGAATTATCTATATGCACTTAACACTGATGGTAGTAGAAATATATTTAGAGATTTTGGTCAATATGACATTGAAATAAAATATATTATGCAATATGGTCCAGGTGATGTTCCTATAATTGGTGGTCAAAGTATAATTTCACCAAGTATTTCATTTAAAGTAGAAGTTGGTTACTTTCCAGGTGTTAATAATGGTGGATTCGTAGAAACAATATCTGAAAATGTTAGACTATATAAAGTTGGATGTAGTGGTAGTAGGGGTTGGTTTGGTCAAACAGATGAATTGACTTGGAGTTCTACATTTGAGCCAACTGCTATAGGAGCAACTTATTCCGATCTAGATAGATTAAAAATTAAAAAAGTATCTACTGTTAATAACACTAGAGTTATTATAACTAGTGCCAGAATTATTAAAAAAACATCTCAATATTCTAAAAAATACAATTGTGCAACATACTCTATAATGGGATTAACTCCATCATATAGTGATTCATTATTATTACCACCTATTGATTTAATTGGTGGACTATCTAATGGTAATATAATTGCCACTAGATTTGGAAATGGTATTTTTACTAGTGGCACATCAAGTGCTTTCTCAAGTATTTGGGAAAATGGAGTTTGGAATGAAGGATTAAGATATGATAAATATGTTTATTCTTTTGATAACTTAGATATATTCCCTGGAACTACTAAGCCATTTTCATTTGAAGGTATTATTGATATAAAATCCGCAAAAATTGGAAATATACCATCAAATTTAGATAAAAATTTAACAAAGATTAAAACATCTAGTAAAAATTGGATTATCTCATTAACAACAACTACAGGATATATAAACTATGATGGTATATCCACCGACCAACAAAATTTTAATGCCCTAGATTACTTTAAAATAGGTGATAAAGTTTCTGTAGGTAATATTGTTAGTTTAGATTTAAATAATAAGAGAAAACTTATAAGAGATTCATTTACAGTTATTGGAGTTAGTAGCAATTTAATAAGACTTCAAGTTACTTTAAACTTCCCTATAAGAAGAATTTCTAAAGATTCTGATGACCATTTAATTTATGTTTCTAAAAATATTTGGATTAATGGTGCATTTTTAAATGGTATATTTAAAGGAGTTTGGAATAATGGATTATTTAAAGGAAGACCTTATATTACAAAAATGTTAGACTCACAGTGGATAGATGGTAGATTTGAAGGTGGTAGATTTAAAGGATTGACACTATCTGTGATCGATGATACAGATTCTGAAAATACTGATAGACAAATTGATGTTTACCCATCAGGATTAATTCAAAATTTCTCATTTAAAGATGAGAATGTTGGATTTAATTCGGCCGTTAGATATGTGGACTTTATGAAATATAATTCGTGGATAAATGTAAATTATTTCACAGCATCAATGACTAATTTATTCAAAGACTCTACATATCACGATAAAGGATTAGCATCAAAAAGATCTATACTTAACCTAAATGGTTATCCAACAAGGGATGTATTATCTAGCTTATCTAGTTTTAAAAACTCATATGATGATAATTTTAAAAATTATTCTTTAGGATGGAAATATGAAACCTATGATGAATACATAGATAATCCATATTTCACCTACCCAATTAATAGTACACAAAGTCTTGATTTTAGTACTAATACAAAATATGATACTATAAAATCTAATGACTATAAAATTTACTCAACATCATCAGTTCCAGGACTTTATGAGTTTGTAGAGGAAAATAATTGGAGACCTAGAGTTTTAAACCAAAGCTTGGCTGCTGAATATACATCAAACACTGAACCTGATGATAGTGATGTTTTAAGAGTAAGAGCTGGATATGACACAGGTGCTAATATTTTAGATAATATTAACACATATAATATACCTAAATTTAGATATAGTGTTATTGAGTTTGCATATAATTATTATGAATTTGATAGTGCTGGTGGAGTTAATGCTACTCCAAGTAATTTTGTTTTCCCCTATTTCTTAAATCAACCAGAGGCTAAGAAATTTAGCACACCAGATGCTGTTTTATATACATCAGCTACTCCTGTTATTTTAAGACACAATTTAACACCTGATACTATTAAGAAAGAGTATTTCTATAATAAGAGCTCACTTGGAATGGTATTAGCAATGGTTATTGAATTTTATGATGCCTGGGCTAGTCCATCTTGGGGTATTTTAATACCTAAAAATTCAGGACTAACCGCTGGTGATATAGTTTATATCTCAAAGAGAGATAAATCAATTAATATTCAAATTGAAGGAACACATTCCGTTGTAAATGTTGTACCTGCCACTGGTGATCTTTACCCGGGTGTTTCAGCATCATCATTATATGATGTTGCACTTATTCCAGATGTTTTTGGACCCCCTGGTGGGCCACAAACTTATACATACACACCAACTGGAACAGATGGTGGTACATTATTTGTATATAGACCATATTCTGCTTATTTTGATTACATTAAAATGTACGAAGTAGATGCGGTACCATTCTTCTTATATGCAACCGAATCCAGAATAAATCAGGATATTTTAGCTCCTTTATCAGCGATAGCACCTCAGATTAATTATTCCGATTCTGAGTTCTCATTGATTGATAGTATCAATATTACAGAAACTTTATTTGAAACAGCAGTAAATCCTGTAATAAATCTTTCTGGAGCTGGAAGTATTGAATCTAAAGGATCATCTGGTAGAAGGGATTTCTTACTAGCCACTGCTACCCGAGATGCTGTAAGAGACTCTGGTACATCAAAAGGTTCTAAAGGAGGAACAACAACATCATCAAAAGGTTCTAAAGGAAATCCTTTTGCTTAATCTTTTTTATGAACTAAAATAAGATTACCAACTTTACCAGGTTCATTTTTAGAAAAATGGCCCATATGAGAAACTATTGTCTCATCTTTATCTCTATCTAATTTAATATTGGAGAGCTTTTGCTTACCTAATATTCTTTTCTCACCTTTACAGGTATCACAATCTTTACTGCCTATTTTTCCTTGACCAAAACAAAAACTACACTTTTTACCCCAGTGATCTTTACCACTACCTTCACAAAAATCACATCCATCATCAGAGTCAAATACTCCTTTTATATTTCCTTGGTCGTCTTTAATTACAAATTTAGATTTTAAATCTTTACCACTTCCATTACATTTTTTACAAATAACCCATCTATTATATTCTATTTTACCACTAAATGTGTCATCTACATATTCTATTATATTAAGTACGGCATTTTTCTTAAACTCCTCATATTTATTATTCTCTCTATCGTAATCAAATTCTATATTAACTTTGAAAAATTCCTCTAATTCATTATAGTCTTTACCAAATTTACTTTTTTTATCATATTCTTTTCTAGACTCAGAATTCATAAGAATATCATAAGCTTCTGTCATTTCACCAAAAATAATTTGATTACCACCTTTATCAGGATGGTGCGTAAATGATAGTTTATAATAAGACTTTTTTATCTCTTTTTCAGTACTTTCATTATTAACACACAATATATTATAATAGTTCTTATTGAAGTTCATTTTCTAATTTATTTTCTATTAGTTGTATGCAAAAATTACACATTAGGTCAAACTTACCTGAGATACTTTGTGGAATATCAATCGGTCTAAAAGTCTCAATACAGAGTTGCACATCAATCCAATTAGGATTTAATTTTAAATTAATTAAAATATTGCCTAAATAATATCCATCTAATGTTGAAACATCAGGCCAAGAGGATTTAAACTTATGCTCTTCACTTATTAAGTTTCTTTTATCTTGATATTCTTCATATTTCTCATCAAATCTTTTAAAGAAATTTGATGACCAAGTATCAAATATTAAAGCATCTGCACTAAGTAGTCTTTCAATATCTTCAAAACTTTTCTGATAAAGAATTGTGTCTTTAGTTATAAATCTTTTATGAAATCCCATTAGTCTTCTGTATTAAATTTTTTTTCAACGTATTTTGCCTTATTGATATCTTCCCTACGAGCTATAGATTTTTTCTTAAAATGTTTTCTATCTCTAAGTTGTTTACCAATTTTAAGATTTTCAAATTTTCTCTTATATC